>Ga0209189_1001451_pt1 | contig 17722 bp, 24 predicted proteins | sample C_130820_EF_Meta_FD_187308 | JGI IMG/M metagenome (GOLD analysis project Ga0209189, IMG submission 187308) | Freshwater microbial communities from Lake Croche, Canada to study carbon cycling - C_130820_EF_MetaG (SPAdes) (version 3) | ecosystem: Environmental > Aquatic > Freshwater > Lake... | reverse complement strand
GACGCTTCCAAGGTGGTCGTCAAGTTCAAGACCCAGCAGTTCACGCGCGACGACGGCAGCACCGCACCGGGCCCGCGCGTCATCGATGCCAAGAAACAGCCTTGGGATGGTGCCGCCATCGGCAACAACTCAGAGGTAATCCTTTCGTTCACCACCTACGGCTGGGAGCGGCCGGAAGGGACGGGCCTGAGTCTGCAGCCCAAGGCCGCCCAGGTGGTCGGCTTTGTGCCCCGGGAGGAGCAGGACGCGACTGACGGCTTTGAAGAGCAGGAGGGCTACAGCGTCGCTGCTGATGCCGGTGGCTTCGCTGATGAGTTCGGCGATAGCGAAGAGGTGCCGTTCTGATGTTGTCTCTTCCTTTGGCGCTGCTGCTGGGCCTCCCCGGCGGCACGCCGCCCATCACCAGCGGCGGCCTGATTCTCTGCATCGATCCCGTCGTTGGTCCGGGAACCTGCGAGCCGATCAATGTTCCTGGCGCCCCAGGCCCTGCCCCGCTGCTGGGCCTGGGTGCCGGCCTGCATTGGAGCCGCCAGCTGCGCCGCCGTACCAGGGGGGTGCGATGAACGAACGTGATGCCCAGCGCTGCGCATTCTCGCTGCTGCTGGCCGTGCTGGGTGTGGCCGTGATCTGCATCGGTGGTGGTCATTCCGGCGCGCTGGTGGTGGCCGCTGCGCTGGGCGTCGCGGCGGTTTTGATCTGCCCCCCGCCGCCTTGACCGATGGCAAGCACCGTTAGCGATCCATGGGAGACATGGCGCCCGCGCTCCGCTCATGCTTGCCATATAGCCCTTGGTCGCAGCTGGGGCTGGCTGGAGGTTGCGGCATGAGCGATTCTTCCATTCAAGACTATTTGAATGCCATAGGCAGAATTCCAATGCTGACTTACGAAGAGCAGATCATTTTAGGTCGTGCTGTTCAGGCATGGATGGCCGATAAAGAATCAAATAATCCTTGCCCTCGCATTGGGCGTAGGGGAAAGCGCGCCATGGATCGCATGGTCAGCGCAAATTTGCGACTGGTTGTTTCCATTGCAAGGCTATTTGCGCATCCTGCCCACGGTTTATCGCAAATGGACTTAATTCAGGCAGGCAATCTGGGACTGATTCGCGGTGTTGAAAAGTTTGACCCAGAGCGTGGATACCGCTGCTCCACTTATTTTTATTGGTGGATTCGTCAGGGGATAACCCGCGAAATAGAAAACGTTGGCCGCACAATCCGGATTCCATCCACCCGCAACGGCACCATCGCCAAAGCCAGGAAAGTGGCGGCGGCATTGGCCGCTCAGCTGGGCCGCGCCCCGAGTCGCGCCGAATTGGCTGCAGCGCTTGAGATGACACCAGCGGACATCGACCTAGTGTTGATCCAAAGTCTGCCCTGTCGGTCCCTTGATGCCGATCTGCTCGGCGGCGATGACACGCAATTTGGCGATTTGCTGGCTACCCCTGCCCCGCCAGAAGACGACCCAGAAGTGGCCGAGCTTTATGCCCGCCTTGCCGCGTTGCCGCCGCTTCAGGCCCGATTGATTGCCGGCCGATGGGGGATTGGTTGCGCAGAACAGATGATTGGTGCCCTAGCGGCGACTGAAGGCATTAGCGTCTATGCCGCCAGGGCGCAGCTGCGTGAGGCTGAAGCGGCATTGCGCACGCCGCTGCCGGAAGTGGCGCGGCAGCTCAGCCTCAGGATCCCAACCCAAACCACCCGCGCAGCTCAGCGGCCCAGGCGCGGTGTTGATCGCTGGGCGGCTGGTTGACAATCTCTTTGAGCTCCAGCTCCTGCACCCGGGCCAGCGCTTGCCGCAGCAGCTGATCCTGTGTCACCAAGTGAACAAGCGCCGAATCCAGCCGTGCTTCGAGGTCATGGCGGTGAAGTTTGGGGATCGCCCGGCGTGCGCGTTCCAGCTCAAGCTCGGCCGACAGACTGAGTGCAGGGTCGAGCCAGGCCATGAGCAGCGCACCTCAGGATCTCCAGTCTGACGGCGACCGCTTGCACGTCGTCATCGACCAGCACGGCAGCGCCTGCTGGGAGATTTGCGCCGGTGGGGTGTGCCTGCGCGATCGCTGCGGACTCAGGCTGATGGAGCGCTACCGGGCCCTGCTGGTGAGCCGGGGCCAGCCAGTGCCGCTCAGCTGAACAGCCAGGCCCAGCCGCTGGCCTGCCCTTCAGGCAGCCAGCGTGGGTTGAGGTTCCGGTAGCTGTAGCGCAAGTTTCGGCCGCTCTTCCCGCCAGTGCGGAGCCACTGGCCGTTGAGTAGGTCCAGTTCCCCGAATGGATCATTGACCGTCCAGCCGTAGGCATCGAAACCGTAGGCCGCAAGCCAGTGGCCGCCGCCTGATGGCGCCGACGTTGGCCCATGGTGAAGCACACCAATGGCAGCAGGCAGACCGGCGCGGATCTCGGCCTGGAGCTGGGAGGCTGAGCAGTTGGTGACGAACCTGGCGCGCACCTTGAGCTCGGCCAACGCCGCCTGGTGCGCGGCCTGGCTGGTGGTGTCCCCGTGGCGCTCGACCACCCGCAGATAATCCAGATCGTCTTTGATGCCGCCCACGCCCAGGTAGGCCAGGCACATCGCAATCGAGCTGGTTTGGCACTGACGCCACCCCTCATTCCCGTTGTCGCCTTGCGCGAAATAGGGAAACCCCGTGAGCGGGTTGGTGGTCTTGCGCACCGGTGGCGGCAGCGGCTTCGGCATTGGCGCTGCTGGGCTTCCAACGGCACGCCAGTCCTCAGTGAACTGCTGCCGCTGCTCAGGCGTCAGAGCCTGATCCAAGGCGCTCAGGGCCGCCAGTTGATGCGGCAGGATCTGGCCCCGCTTGGCGATCTCCTGAGCTGCGTCACGAATCGATGCGATGGTGTTGGCCATGATGATCAGTCAACAGAGAGCAGGGACACAGAGACATCAAACAGGCCGCCGCTGGTTGGGGTTTCCTCCGGCGGTGCGGCGTAGCGCCAAGCAAATTCCACCGGCACCACATCGGTTGCGGTGGTGTGCGTGCGCCACAGCTCCGCCGGGATCTTGAACGGCCTGGCCAGGCTGTGGGCCGCGTAGTGGTCCCGGATCGATTGGGTGTCGGTGGCGTTGAGCTTGCGGAACTGCAACGACATCGGCACGCCGAACGCCTGGACTCCATGGAGAAACCTGGTCTCGTCACCGTTGGCAAGCGTCGCCGCAGATACCGGGTGAGCACCCAGGCCGTAGGACCGCTCAAACGGCTCAAGGGCAGGAAATTGCGCCATCAGACCGGCGCCGGCAGCGGGATTTCCCAGGTGCTGGCGTTCCACTGCATGGTGGAACTGCTGCTCACCAGGTCGGTGCCGTTGTCCACGCAGCAGACCAGTTCATCAGCGGAGCTGGCGCCGCCGCGAGCCCGAAAAACCACCAGCTTGCGCGCCGTGATGGTGCTGCTTGACCAGGTGGCTGAGCCGATGGTCAGCGTCAGCTTGTGCGTGGTGGTGTTCAGGCTTGCGGTCAGTGTGACCGCAACGCCGCCGGCGGAGTAGCCGGTTCCGCTCACCTCGTTGGTGACGCTGCTGCGCTTGCTGTGGGCACCACGGTCCTCGGTGTAGCTGCTGGTGGTCAGCATCGCCTTGTAGCTGTGGCTGGTGTTGGCCGCGCCGCTGAACACGTCGGCCAGGAACGAGTCGTAGACGACGGATGCCACGGGTCAGGGTCAGGAGCCTGGTTCAGGTTAGGAAAGGCCCCATTTGGTCATCAGGATCTCGCGGATCCTGGCGTCATCGCCAGCCGAAGGGACCGAAGCAAACGCCACCAGCTCACCAATCAACCCGTGCCAGCCGCGGGACAGGTAGCCGTAATTCCGATCCATGCCGAGAGCCAGCCCGCTGGTCGTCGAAACTGTGCCGCTTCCGGTAATGGTGGCGCGAATCAGACGCGGGCTGGAAATGTCAGGCAGCAGATTATTGACCTTGTTGGTGCTGCCACTGTTGATGTTGATCGTGTCAAAGGTCGCAACATTTAGCCCGGTCCCGCCACCTTGAGCAATTAACCAGTACGAACTGCCATTGTCGTTTGCGTTGAAGATGCCACAGAAATCAGTAAACGTTGCGCCGTCTGTCCATTGAACAATGGCATAGACGACAGCCGTTGTAAACGTGGCTGAATTGGTATTGAACAACCGTTTGGCATTACCGGAATTGGGCCATTGAATTGCGTCCAGCCCGTTAATTGCACTTGATGCCAGGGCCGGCCTGAGCGATGAATCAGACTGGGCCAGGTTCCAGCCGTTGCCGGACTTGTCATTCAGCGCGCTGAATGCGCCGCTGACGATCGTGCGCGCCGTTGCGTCGGAGCCGTCAAACCAGGCCACCGGAGAAAGCGGAAAATCAGTGCGGCCAGGTGTGAACGTGGTCGAGCTGGTCACCCATGGCACCCCAGCGGCTGAAACAATCCCATTGCTCCTGGCCCCTGGCGTGAACGTCGAGAAGAAGCTGCGCCAGGTGTCGCCAGGTGCCACCACCAGGCCGCGTGGCTCGGCCTTGAACTCACAGGCCACCGTGAAGACGTTGGCGTGCTCATCAACCACCTGGGGCGGGCTGGCGTAAAGCCAGGCGTAGCCGGATGGGGTGAGCGCTGCGGCCAGGGTGGTGGTGCTGAACCCGAACGAATCGAAACCACCGCGCTGGTCGCGGTAGTGGCCAAGAATCGCCAGGAAATCCGACTCGCTGACGTTCTCGAACGTCAAACGCAGCCGCCTGCCAATCTCGGCCGTGCCGTGCCGAATGCGTGATTCCGAGCCGTTGAGGCTGCTGGCCATCGTGACCGGCACCGCCCCAAAGGTGATCGGCGCAGCTGTTGGAGATAGCGCGGGGAATTGAGCCATTACGTTGGGACGGTCAGGTTCTGGCCTGGATAGATCAGGTTGGGATCAGAGCCGATGATGCCCCGGTTGGCGTTGTAGATGTCGGGCCATCTGGTCGGGTCGCCGTAGTAACGGCCGGCGATGTCCCAGAGCGTGTCGCCTGGCTTCACCCTGTATCTGCGTGTTGAAGTGCAAGAGCCTAGGCTGCCATCTGATGCGTTGCAGCAATATTCGGTCGTGGTAAATCTGAAAGGCGCTCTAAATGTATCGCCGTTAGTTGAGCCGATGACGCCTGAATAGTCTCTGCTTTCGGCGTTGCCGTCCATGTTGGTGAACGAAACCCGATAGCGTTCGGTGATGAAGATGCCGTTGTTGACATTGCCAAGCGAAGAAACGGTTGGCACGTTTTTAGAGATGATCGTGTCACCTGCTGAAATGGCCAGATCAAAAGCGTTGATCCTTGCAAAATCAACATTGCTGGTGATGCGGTAATACCCGAACGGGCAGGGGCCCAGGCCGCCGGTGCCATCGCTGGGGCCGAGCGGACCATCAGGGCCCGCCACGGGCGCCCCAGTTCGCGTTGGGCTACCAGGAACGCCGGTGCCATTGCCTGCGCCTGGCGGTGCGTCGCGGGGCAACTCAGTCCATGGGTGGAACAGGTCAATCGACTGCCCCGATGCCGCCCAATAGGTGGATGCCTGGCCGCTGATCGGCGTGCCGCTGGTGACCTTTGCGGGGATTGTGGTGTTGGCCGAAGCTCCAGCCACATCACAGCCGCCGCCGGTACGGTTGCTGGAGAGCACCTGGCCTGGGCCGCTGGCGCGGGTCACGGCCAGCGCGATCAGGCTCCGGCCGCTGGAGTCCACCGGGAAATGGCTGAGCTGCAGCGTCTCTTCACCGCTGATCGCTTCCGCCACCGATTCCACCTGGTAGTAACGGTTGAACACATCAGCGGGCTCACGGCTGCTGGTGTTCTGCAGGTAGATCTGCACGATGTCGCCCTGCGCGATGGTGCCGGTCTGGCTGCCGGCCTTGAGCCGCACGGTGGCGGTGTGCGTTGAAAGGGTGCGCCGGGCATAGAGGTAGGCGCCGACCTTGACCGCGTGATTCTCGGTCGTGGCGTATTGGCTCAGGTCGTGCTGCTCAACCGGGCCGCTGGCATTGACATCGCCCACCACCAGGGATCGCACGATCGGCACATCGGTCGCGTCCTGTTGCTGACGCCACAGCATCGCCATGGCCACCGGCCGCCGGCTGCTGGCTTCGGCGTATTCGATCTGGAAGCTGTCGGGGATGATTGCCGCTTCCGTCAGGCTCCAGCTTGGCGTGATCGTGCTGGCGTTGATGCTGCCGTCTGAATTGGTGGGCAGCAGGGGCCGCAGGCCAAACTTGCCGGCGATCTTGGTTTCTCGCAGCAGGAAGTCGGGCAGCAGCTTGATCAGCCAGTCGCCCAGGTTGGTGGAGCTGCTGAACTCTCCATTGGCCCACAGGCCGTTGGCTTCAACGAACCGCGCCGCAGCGGTCAGGCTGTCGAAATCAATCAGGGCATCGGGCACCCGGCCCGAGCGCTGCAGGGCCCACAGGATCAGGTCGGCAATGTTGTCGCTGCTCCCAGCGGTGGAATCAAGCAGCCGGCCGCGCGCGATCACCAGGCCATTGCGCACGAACAGATTCCAGCCGATGCGCCACTGATCGGAGCCGCCGGCATAGGTGCCGCTGAACTCGATGGTGGTCAGGCCCTGGTAGTTGCCGCCACCGCCGGTGAAACTGGGGAATGCCGGCACGGTGTAACCGCTCTGGACCGTGGCGACGTTGCCGGCGGTCCATGACCCAGCGCGCTGGTTGTAGTTCTGGCTGTAAACGGCACCAGGGCGGCACTCACCCTGGCGCACATCGCGCACCTCGACATCACCCAGCAAGCCCTCACCCAGCACGCAGTGGTAACGCGCCGTGATGGTGGTGCTGGAGTTCTCAAAGCGAGCTTCAGTCGCCTTGGGGAACACCAGCACGCCACCCACGTTGCCGCGCCTGCGGCCGAAGATGACCGGCAGCGGCTCGCCCACCACCATGGCCGCCTGGGGCACCTGCAGCGGCGAATTGCCAGCAGCTGCGGCGGCGTTCGCGGGCGGGGGGAGCTGGCCGGTCAGGGCCGCCGCAGCCACGGTCATCGTGCCGTAAGCCTGCGCCGCCGCTGAACTCCCCGAGGAGCTGGTGCTGCTCTTGAGCGGCAGCATGTTCACGCTGAATCCGAAATCGCTCATAACCGGCAGGGCACCCCAATCAGCGGCGTGATCGCCGTGCGCGGCGGGAATTGAACGCCCACCGGCGACAGCGCGGAGCCGAGCTTCCAGGTGATCTGCGTGAGGCTTGCGCTGGCGCCAATCACCTCACCGACGCAGCTGGCGGCCAGGATGTAGCTGGCTGGTGGGGCGCTGCCGGCGGTGGATTCATCGAACTGGATCACGCGCAGGGTGGCCACCCACGGGCCTGCCAGAGCCTGCTCAGTCATGGCCTGCACCGATGGCACCGCTGGCAGGGTCAGCGTCGCCTGATCGCCAACAGCCTGGCCGCTGGCAAGGCCCGCCCAGTCGAGTTGCTGATAGCTCCATTGTTGGCTGTCCCACGACACCACGGCATCAACCCAGTACGACTGCCACCGCGCAAACGTGGCGCCGAAGCCGTCGCCGATCGCCACGAACGCCGCCTGTCCCCGGATCATCAGGCACCTCCCAGAGCAACCCGGCCGGCTGGGGTGCGCAACTGACCCAAGACACCAGCAGCGGTGGCGCGCATGGCCTGCTCGAGATCAGCCATGCTGACCCATTGGCTGCCATCAGGCATCTGCACCACCTGGCCGGTTTGGATCGTGATGGTGGGGCCACCGCCTTGCTGCGTGTGATCAATCACGGTTTCCCGAGGGTGCAGCATCGCCATGAAGCCGCCGCGGCCATCAAGGCCGCCGGACCTGGCGCCATCTCCGGTGTAACCGCCGCCGGCGTAGGTGAGCACGCCGTTGATTTTCATGCCGGTGCGGCCATCGCTAAGCACTGGAGCGCCGTTGACGTATTGGCCTGTTGACGCAGAGCCCGCACTGGCAATGACAGGCATTTGACGCCCCAGGATCTGCGTTTGCTGCGCTTTGAACTGCGCGTTGTTTGCGCGCTCTTTTTGCGCGGCGATTTGCTGCTGAAACTTGAACTCAGTGTCGGCGGAATTGGCTGCCACTTTCATCAGGGCCACCTGCTCGCGGAGCTTCTCGGTCTGCTGGCCGTAAGCAACCGCCGTGTCCAAAGCGGCTTGAGCGCTGCGGAGCTCTTGCCATGCTTTCTGGCGCTTGAGATCAGTGATCAGCACCTCTTGCCTGATCTGCTCATCGGCCGCCGCTTTCTGAAGCCTGGCGTTCTCCAGTTCGATCCCCATGATCTGCCTGAGGATCGGAATTTTCTCAGCATCGCTCTTGGTCTGACTCAGTTTCACCTCGAGGATCGACTTGGCGGCATTGTTCACGGCAATGTCAGCGGTCAGCGTGGCATCCCTGAGCTGGCCCTGTCGTTGCACCGCTTGGCTGGTGGCGTCAATCGTCGCGGCAAGCAGTTTGTAATAGGCATTGGTTTGCTCAACTGCGGCACCAAACGCTTGCTGTTGTTCCTTGGCTCTCTTTGCCGCTTCAGCAGCTTCAGCAGCCGCCCTGGCCTGTTGCTCTGTCTTTTCGCGTTCCTGTTGCGCTCGGTTGTATTCTTCGGTAGCATTCTGCGCTGTGCTCAGGTTCAACTCATCCTGTGCCTGCTTGGCCTTCCTAATTGCGTCAGCAAAGGCCAAGGCGCCAGCGCCAGCGGCAACACCGCCAACCAAAAGAGCAGCCACCGGGCCGCCCTTGATCGCCGCAAACGTAGCGCTTGCAATGCCCAGCGCTTGGACCGCAAGCGCCGCCGCAATCACGCCGGTGGCCATCACGCCAAATGCCACGCCGGCGGCCTTTACCGGCGCGGGAAGATCTGAGATGGTTTTCAGGCCGGTGGTAAGGCTTTCAACAAAAGGCGTGATGATTGGCAGCAGCTGGGTTCCGAGTTCCGTCCTGAGGTTTTCCGTTGCCGCCGTGAAACGCTGCATTGCTGTTGGCGGTGGCGGCTGCAGCTTGTTCAATTCCGCAGCGGCTTTGATCAGCACTTCAGTTGTGATCTTGCCTTCCGATCCCAACTGCTTGATTTCGCCAGTGGTGACACCCATCACGCGAGCAACGGCCTGGCCAACGGCTGGCATCCGCTCCATGATGTGTTGCAACTCATCGCCTTGAAGTTTGCCGGAGCCAAGCGCTTGAGAAAGCTGCAGCAACGTGGCGCTCACATCTTCAGTGGAAAGCCCCATGACCTGGCCGGCTTTGCTGACGCCATAGAAAATGGTCTGAATCTCCTGCAGCGTGATGCCCGTAGGCCTCAGTCGCCCATAAAGATCAGCAACGGCATTGCTGGCCGCAATGTTGCTCAAGCCAAACTGTTGAGCCGCCTGGCTTGCCACTTGCCCTACCTGCTGCACTTCGCCATAGGCGCCGGCCAATGCCTTGACGCGCCTGGCGTTTAGGTCCGCCGCAATACCTGCATCAAGCAAGTTTTTCCCCAAGGCGCCAGCACCAAAGCCCGCCGCAATCGAGCTCAGGCCGGCCGTCAGTCGATCCACCGCCTGGCGGCTCTGCTGCGCGCCTGCTGTAACGCGCCCCAGGCCCTGCACAACACTGGCCAGGCCACTGGCATCACCCCGGGCGGTGACCTTGAGGATCGCATCAAGCGAAGCCATCAGGCGGCGCCTCCATGCAGCTCACCCAGGAATGCCAGCTCCATCACCTGAAGATCCTCCAGCAGCTCACGGGGCCTGCTCGTCTGATACAGGCTAAAGAGCCATTCCACGACGCGATAATCCAGGCCAAGCAAGCCGCGCGGGCCGGTGCGCCATTGGGTCTCAAGCCGCAGGAACATCTCAAACGCCTCCCAGTTCTCCGGCCAGACCTTGACCACCTGGGGCGTGGTTTCCTGCTCTGGCAGTTGCACGCCCCAGTCCGCTGCCGCCTGCTCCAGCTCGCTGGAGTCATCAGGCTTCAGGAGAGCCCTTGCGATGTCCTGGAGGTTTTTTTTCGCCCGCTCAGGATCGATTCATTCCACGCCTGCACCACGAAAGCAGCAAAGCTGGCGCGGCTCAGCAGCTCAGCTTTCAGGCCTTCGCTGAACTCCACCGGCTGGCCGCCGCTGGTGATGCCAGACCAGCCGGCCAGCACCTCATCAGCCAACTGGATGTCATCGATCATTCCTTCGACCGGCTCGCCGGCCTGGGCCGCAATCATCCGTTGACGGATGGCCTCGTTGATCTCATCAATCCGCGGCTGGCTCAGCCTGCGGAATACAGCGGTGAAGGTTTCGGACTTGCTGGCGCGCTTGTCCGGCTCACCCAAGGCGACGACCCATTCATAGGTGTCGCCTTTGTCGATTTCAAAAGGCATGGCTGGTGTGGGTTCAGAGTCGAAAGCCTGAGCCTGGCGGCTCAGGTAAATGCCAGGCTGAACTCGTTTGAGCTGCCGGCAGTGTGCAGGGCCACGAAGGGAATCTTCAGGCCAGCGATGCCGCGCAGGTCAGCCACTTCAGGCGGGCCGAAGTTGGCGGTCGAGATGGTCACCACCATGCGATTGCCGGCGGTGGTGCCGTGCGTGAAGCTGATTGAGCCGGTGGTGCCGGCGATGGCCTGGGCGTAGAAGTCCTTGGTGCTCAGCAGGTCCGGCCGCTCAATCGTGATGCTGCCCTCCACCATGCGATCGGTGATCCTGGCTTGCTTGGTGCAGCCAGCGTGATCGAAGAATTCAATGGTGTTGTTGCAGTTCAGGCTGAACTCAGCCATGCAAGCCGACAGGCCAGCCACGCTCACGCTGGTGGTGTTGCTGGCGCTCACATCGAGCGGCTGCGCCTGGTTGGTGTAGGTCGGGGTGGGAAAGGCAACGTCGCTGGGGGCGTTGTAAATCCCGGTCATGGTGAAGTTGAACCGGGGGATTTCGCCGGCCGTCATCGCCAGCTCAAACGTGCCACGGGCGCCGGTGCCCTCATGCTTGTTGCCATCCCAGTTGTGATTCAGCGTCACCGAATCGGTGGCCGGGGTGGCGGGGCTGTAGGTGTTGCTTGTGCTGGCCACGGTGGCCAGGCTCAGGCCGCAAGCCTGCAGCAGCGGGCCAAACTTCGGCGCGGTGCCGGCGGTGCCGCTGCCGGTGGCCTCAACACCAAACGCCAGGCCCAGCTTGCGTTGCGCCAGGATCCGCGAGCGCACACGGCCAAACGCCGGATCGATGATGGCGCGTTCGATCACCTGGGCATCCAGAGGCGTCAGGCTGGGATCCAGCACCAGCAGGGCATCAGTGCCCGTCGGGGTCGCTGATGTCCCGTAGGAGCCCTCCAGGGCCACCATCAACAGCTGCCGTCGTGTCAGTGCCATGGTTGTCGGGGAGGGCGGGAAGTTCGGTGCGGTGGTCGAGGATCCAGTCGTCGTCTACCAGCAGGTAGGCGCCGGGCTGATCGGGGAGGGGAGGATGGATGCTCAAGTCAGGCTCCCAAGGCTGGTCCTGTACCTGACAGCGTAGGAACAGCGCAGCACTCCAATCTCACCGCTTTGCGCGTCCCATTGGCGGCCGGTTGGGTAGATGCTGATCACCAGGCCCCGCAGAGTTGTATCGGCCAGCAGCAGCGAATGCAGCGACACCCTGACGGGATCGGCCAGGGTGCTCAACGGTGCGCCACTGATCAAGACATCCACATTCACCGCCAGCGTGGTGGTCACCGTTTCGGTGGTGGTGAGGATGTCATCGTTCTCGCTCTGCGGCTCGATCACCAGAGCCGGGAGCTCCGATCTGGCCAACGCCTCCCAGCGATCGCGGAACACTCTGGAGCTGATGCCAGCGGTGGGGCCCAGCACCGTTGCGATGCGGGCCAGGATCGTTTCGCTCTTGCTTGCGGTCATGGCTGCTGATCGTTGTCGGGTTTGATGTCAGGCTCTCTGCGGCGGCGCAGCTGGCCAGCAATGAGCCGCCCGGCGCCTTGGATGGGTGATGGCACCAGCACGCCCAAGGCCCAGTTCCAGCGAGCCTCACAGGCCTGATACGGCGATGGCACCCGGGCCTCACACACGCCGATGTAAGCGGCGACCATGGCAGCGGTGAACCAAGTCATGGTTTCACCTGCTGACGCTCAATGGTCGGCACCAAGAGCCTGAGCTGAATGGCCTGGCCGAACGCCTGAGTCAAGATCGCCAGCACCACGCCCAGGATGACCACCTGGGCCAGGCGGGCCTCGACCCGCCGCACCCGATCAAACAGGCCATCTACTTCCCGTCGTGTGCGGTCCTGATCTTCCTTGCGCTCGATCAGCAGGTTGCGGATGTTGTCAATTCGCCCGGTCAGGTCGGTAAGCGCGATCCAAATCTCGCGATGGCTGACGTCCTCCGGTGGCATGGCGGTCATGCGGTCGTACCTCAGTCTGGCGAGAGCGCCGTCACAAAATCCGGCGGAAGCTGGCAGGCTTGCGCCACGCCGACGAAGCCAACGATCACCTCGGCGGGGACATCGACAGCTCGCGTGATCTTCTTCCAGGCGTCCGCGAAATCGCTGACATCACCGGATTCGGCACGCAGCAGCGCAGACGCCAAGGCGCCAGCAGCAACCGGCGCCGATTCGTAGGCGGCGGCAATGATTCCGTTCAAGGTGTCCGAGTTGAGCGCGATGCGCTTGAACCTGGCCCAGTCAGGGGCGGGTTTATTGGCCTCGTCGTAGGCGGCAATCTCCTCAGGCGTGGCATCGCAAATTGTCCACTGCTGCCGGTAGATGCCATCGGCATCAAGGGCGGGGGCGGCCTCCTTGATGCGCTCGATGCGCTGGTCGTAACTGGGCTGAGGCGTGGGGGTGACGTTGACATACCCGAATGGCGCCAGATCCTCGTCGGTGGGGCTGGCGGGAAATGACACGTTGGGATTGGCCTGGCGAACCTCGTAAAAACTGACGGGGTAGGCGTTGCTGGTGAGGCTGAGGATGGTCATGGGTGGGGGGAGGGTTATGGGATTGCTGCGGAATAGTCGGCCAGGAGGGTGGCAACGCGGGCATTGATTAAGGCCAAATCTAGTGATTCGCCGATAGAGTAAAAGGCTATGCGTCCACCGAAATACTGCGCTGACGCATCACCTGTGTAAGCAAATATACCGTAATTTTTTGATTGTGGCGTACTACTTGATTGTGCAATGGTAGATAAGTTTGCGTTGTTCCTGAACGTGAAAGACGTAGAAATGCTACGATTTATGCCAAAAAATCCTAATTGTACATTTGAGCCGAAAATCTGGTTTGGGGTTGAGGCGCAGGTACCATTCATCCTTTCTCCAATCCATGCAGAACTATATCCGCCAGTTGTCAGGTTAGTATCGCCAGCCGAGGCCGTGTCGCCCGCAGCAATTAGTCGCATATTTAGGGAAAATGTACCAGCTTGTGTAACCCACACGCAAGCATGTCTACTATTTTGTGGGTCTGCCGTGTTGTTTCTATTGGTATTTAACCACTTCGTGGAGAGACCACCACCGCCATTTCCAACCAGCCCCGTTTTTCTGTTGTAATCACCGCTCACGAACGGCCCAACATTTGTCGGCGCAGTCCCCACCAGCGGCACCAGTGCCCCCGCCAATGTGCGAGCACCAGCCAAGATGCACGAAGCCTTGATTGCGCTCCAGATGCCATCGGATTTGCAGCCAACTACGAACGCATTGATGGCGTCCTTGGTTGCCGTCTCCAGGATCTGCCCATCTGCTGCCTCGACCGCAGTGATGTAGGTTTGCGCGTCGGTGTCGTATCTGCCGGAAACTGTCGCCGCCAGTAGCGCCATACGTCCCAGCATCACATCCTCCCTCGCAGTGCGGCAATTTCAATAGTGGTGCCATACACCTCAATCACCACGCATTCCGTCTCGCTGGCGGTTGGCGTGATAGCTGTGCCGCCGTCCCACTTCACGGTATAGCCGCTGTTGCCGGTGAACCAGGAGATCGTGCCACTGGTGTAGGCGAAGCGCAGCACACCGCGCCAGAGGCTATTTGCAAGGATGCTTGATAGACCGCTGAGATTGACCGTGACATTCCCCGCAATCGCGGCGGCGGTCACAAACTCGTTTGCCGTTGTCACATCCAGCGTGTAAGTGGTGCCGCTGATGGTGACGGACTGCCGCGCCGCGTACTGCTGCGTGATCGTGCTGCCAGTGGTTAGCGCCGCCGTGGATGGCAACCTGGCCGCCGAGAGCGTGCCGCTGCTGATGTTGCTGGCGTTGGTGGGGTCGGTGGTGAGCGAAAGCGTTCCACCAGAGAACGTCAGGCCGCTCCCCACCGTGGCCCCAGCGGCGCTGCCTGCGTTGTTGTAGACAAGCTGGCCGCTGCTTCCAGCAACAGGCCCAGCGGGGCCGGTGGCGCCGGTTGCTCCTGTTGGGCCTTGCGGACCCGTGGCACCCGTCGCGCCTGTGGCTCCAGTGGCGCCCGCTGGGCCCTGCGGACCCGTCGCGCCGGTGGCGCCGGTTGCGCCGGTATCGCCACGGGGGATGGTGAAGTTGAAAACTGCCGCGCCGCTCGTGCCTGCGTTGCTGACGCTGGCGCTTGATCCAGCGGCGCCCGTGGTGACCGTGCCGACCGCCACCGTGGCGGCTGTGCCGTTCGTGCCGTTCGTGCCAGCGGTTCCGTTCGTTCCGTTCGTTCCCGCTGCGCCCTGGGGAATCGTGAACGCCAGCACGGCGGCGCTGGAGGTGCCGGTGTTCGTGACCGTTGCTGACGATCCCGCAGCGCCGGTGGTCACCGTGCCAACGCTGACGGTGGCTGCCGTGCCGTTCGTGCCGTTCGTCCCGTTGGTTCCGTTCGTCCCGTTTGCTCCGGCGGTGCCGATCAATGAAACGCCAGAGCCCCACAGGCCAGCCGCCTTGGGGCCATACAGGCGCGTGGCGGCAGTGTCTAGGTAGATATCACCGTTGGCACCCAAGGCGCTGCTGGGGGCGCCGCTGCCGGTCAGGATCGTGGCGCCGCCGCCGCCGGTGGAGTAATAGCTGAGCGCATTCCAGGCGCTGCTGCCGTTGCCGATCTTGAGCTTTCTGGTATCCGTTTCAAACCCCCATTCACCGCTGAGCAGCACAGGGTTTGCAGCGGTCCACGCTGCTGCCGTATCGCGGCGGATGACAATGCGTGCGGGGATGGTCTGGCTCATGCTCCTCCGCCGTCGTAGATGGTTCCAGCGGCCACAGCGGCGCCGCCGTCGAGGATGTAATCAATCGCCGGATCAGGGTCAGCCTTCACCAACGGCACCCGGCAGAAGGCGCCATCATCAAAGCGCTGCGGCTGCGTTTCGACCTTGTAGCTGGCGCCATCCACGGTCACCAGGTCGCCATAGGTCAAGGCGCCAAAGGTGGCCGTTGGAACGGTCAACAGGTAGTCGATCACCGTCAGCTCACCGCCGAGGATGATCTCGCTGTTTTGATCAAGGATCCCCACGCCCGAAACGGCCCCGGCGACCACTGGCACGCCGAAGCCGTCAAGGTTGAGGAAGACGCTGAGATCCTCGGTGAACATCAACCCTCCTTGGCCTTGCGGGCGGGCTTGGGTTCAGGCGGCAGCTCCACTTGGTGCGCCACCAGCTCGAACTGCTCGGGGGTGAGCTCCAGCTCAGCGCCGGGCTCAAACACCTTGCCGTCCTGATGGACAAAGAAATCAGCGCGAACCTTGAAGCGGGCCATAGGGAAAGGGGCCGGAAGACCGGCCCCAGGAAACGACGACAGAATCAGGCGATGATGTCGGTGATGGCCGCGAACGAAGCCGCGTGCTTCACCTGGATGTCGCAGGTCTGCATGGCGCGGATGTCCACCGAGCCGGCGTTGTAACCGCTGCCGTAGGGGTTGGGCAGGATTTCCAGGGCGCCCCACATGCCGATCAGCAGCTCCGAGAAGTTGCCGAAGATCAGGGCACTGAGAGCAGTGCCGCTGCCCTTGGTGAGGGTGGCGGGCACCTGGTTGGAGCGCATCACGGTGTAACCGTTCACGCCGCCGGGAGTGCCGGTGGTGGTAACGCCATCGGTGGCGGTCCAGAGGTATTCGCCGTAGGCACTCTTGAGCTGCTTGAGCTTGGCCACCACCTTCGCGTTGGTCAGGTAGTAGAGGTTGCCGTTCAGCGCGTTGGCGATGTCAAGCTTGCTCTCCAGCTGAATCAGTTGATCAAGGCCGGAGGTGGAGCCGGAAGCGCCATCGGCGAAGGCCGCACCGTTGGTTCCCATCGCCACCGAGCCGATGCCGGAGGTGTTGAGGATGCCGGTGGGCTGGCCGCTGGAGCCGGAGCCGTTGATGGCGGCCAGGTCGATGCCGAGGGCCATGACCTTGGCCAGATCGTTGCGCACCAGGGCCTCAATGTCCGGCGTGGTCTGGGCCAGGGCCAGGCGGCTGTATTGGCTGCGGGCGCCGATCTGCTTGGGCGAAAGGGTCACGGTGTCAAACGTGGCTTCGGCCTCGGTCAGGCTGCTGGCTTCCGTCACCCAATAGGTGGCGGTAGCAGCGGTCTGGCGGGGCAAGCTCACGTTGCCGACCAGGCCGGTCAGCAGCGCCGGGCCCATGTTCATGATGAGCGCGTTGTTGCGCAGCACATCAATGAAATTGGAGGCCAGCAGGTTGGTGGCCACCAGCGCGCCGCCGGTGCTGCTGGCACCCACGGCATAGGCCGCCCGCATCTCCAGGTTGTGGGGCATGTAGAAGCCGCTGGTAGCGCGGCCGCTCTTGCGCTCAATCTCAGCGGACACTTCGCGCTCAAGGCCAGCCTCAGACCAGTTGCCGGTGATCGCGGCATTGATGGCGCGCACGAGGCTGTACTCGCGCTGCTCCTTGGCGTTCAGATCAACCGAGCCGGAGCTCTGGTCAATCGGCTCCTGCTTGGCGCCCAGCTTGTCGAGGATCGCGGCGCGGAACTCCTCGACGCTGCGGCCGGATTCGACAAACTGGCGGGCCAGGTCGTCCATGCCGTGGCGGCTGCCTAGGGCGGTGATGGAAGCGTTGCGGGTGCGCTCGGCGGCAGCTGCCTCAGAACGCACCGCCTCGATGTTGAGGTCGGTCATGGTTTCAGGGGGAGAAAGGGAAGGGGTGGAGGCAGCAACCTCCTGAACAGCAGGCTCAGGCTCAGGGGCCCGGGCCTGTGGCTCGATGGTGGAAGGCGCCCGGATGGGCACCTCCTGCTCGTCGTCGTTGGCTGCGCGGCCAATTCCGACGGTGGGGTCAGCAGGGATCGAAACGAGGGACACCTCGAACGGCATCCAGCGGTCAGCGGTGAAGGTCTGCGGCTGGCCGTCGTCGCGCTGTTCGCCAGCGGTCAGCTCCATCACCCGGTAGCCGAATGATGCGTTGCGCATGATGCCGTCAGCCACATCGCGCTGCGCCTGCTGCGCCATCGGGCTGCTGCTGAATTTGGCGGTTGCATAGCCTCGGCCGTCTTGAACCCAGGCGCGCTCCACCACGCCGATCAGCTGATCGGGGTTGTGGTTCAGGAGCAGCGGTGCGCCATCGTTCAGGCGGCTCAGGTCTGCGGCGCCAGCGTCATGGCTCAGCACCTCGGAGCCGAAATAGCGATCCACCGGAAAGGTGGAGCTGAACGGGAACGTGATCGTGCGGGATTCCGCGTCGATCTGCGACGCTTCAATCTGCGCCGAACGGGTCAGGCTGGGGAGCTTGATTCTGTCCATAGACACAGGCTAGGAATACTGAGTTGCTTGATCCGGCGTTGCCGGATCTTGCTGGCTGGGATCGCTCAGCGCCGGATCGGCCGGAGCACCCTGGCCGGCGCCCTTGGCGTCAACCTGGGCTGGGTCGGTGTCAAACACCAGGCCCAGCTCGCTGGCCA
>Ga0209189_1001449_pt1 | contig 17737 bp, 15 predicted proteins | sample C_130820_EF_Meta_FD_187308 | JGI IMG/M metagenome (GOLD analysis project Ga0209189, IMG submission 187308) | Freshwater microbial communities from Lake Croche, Canada to study carbon cycling - C_130820_EF_MetaG (SPAdes) (version 3) | ecosystem: Environmental > Aquatic > Freshwater > Lake... | reverse complement strand
GCAAGTCGGTTGCAATCCAGATCAGACCCGCCACCAACGCCGCTGCAGCCGGGCTGGGCATCCCCTGGAAAAAGCGTTTATCCACCACGCTGATGTTGGCGTTGAATCGCGCCAGACGCAGTGCAGCCCCGGCGACGTACACAAACGCGGCCAACCAGCCGAGTTTGCCCAGCCCCTTGAGCGACCATTCATAGACGACGAGTGCTGGTGCAGCCCCAAATGAAACCATGTCGGCGAGGCTGTCGTACTGTTCCCCAAAAGCACTTTGCGTGTTGGTCAGGCGCGCCACCCGCCCGTCAAGGCCATCGAGCACCATTGAGACGAAAATCGCGATGGCGGCCGTCTGGAACTGGCCATTCATGCCTTGCACGATGGCAAAAAAACCCCCAAACAACGCGGCAGTAGTGAACGCGTTCGGCAGAAGATAAATCCCTCGTGGGCGCCTGCGCTGAACAGCGCTAACCGCGCCGGTCGATTCGAGTGGGGCAGCCTGGCCGGTTGATCCCATCGGCCCGCCGGATCGCAGCGGGCGAAATCGGCGTCGATTGGGCATCGCCATCCTTAGTGGTTGGCCAGGTCAGCCAACACGGTCTCGGTCGCGCTAACGCGTTCGCCGATAACGACCCGGGGCCGGGCCCTGAGTGGCAGATAGACGTCGACGCGTGAACCAAACCGGATAAAACCGAAACGCGACCCGCGTACCAACGCTTGCCCGGGGTTGACGTAACACAGAATGCGGCGAGCAATCAGGCCAGCGACCTGGACACAGGTCACCAGCGAGCCGTCGTTACGGCGAATCACAACGGCATTGCGCTCATTTTCGAGCGATGCCTTGTCCAGGTCCGCGTTTAGGAATCTCCCTGGAAAGTACTTCACCTGCTCAATCACGCCATCCACCGGAACACGGTTGGAGTGAACGTTAAACACGTTCATGAAAACGCTGATCTTGAGCGCTTGGCGATCAGCATACGGGTCTAGCGCCTGCTCGATAGCGACGATTCGACCATCGGCCGGAGATAAAACGGCGAGCGGATCGACCGGGACTCGGCGCGGCGGATCCCGAAAAAACTGCACCACGAAAATGAGGATGACCAGGAACGGGGCCGCCACAGCGCCCCCCCCCAACCACCCGGCAATCAGTGTTGCGGCGAGGCTGACCCCAATGAACGGCCAGCCCTCGCGGGCCAGTAACGGGTGGGGCCAGTGATCTTGATACGACTCAGCAGAACTCATCATGACCGAATCATGACACGTCCATGACAAACTCAGTTGCGCGACTGATCCACGAGTTTGTTACGACCGATCCAGGGCATCATCGCTCGCAGTTGCGCCCCAACCTGTTCAATCGAGTGTTCGGCCATCAGGCGCCGACGCGAGCGTAGCGTTGGCGCGCCGGCCTTGTTTTCGAGAATGAACTGTTTCGCGTATTCGCCGGTCTGAATGCGCTCGAGTACCTTCTTCATCGCGAGGCGGGTCGCATCGGTGATGATTTCAGGACCTGTCACGTACTCGCCAAACTCAGCATTATTGGAAATCGAATAGTTCATGTTGGCGATACCGCCTTCATAGATCAGATCAACAATCAGCTTGAGCTCATGCAAACACTCGAAATACGCCATTTCGGGGGCATATCCCGCTTCGACCAGGGTCTCGTAGCCAGCCTTGATCAGTTCGACGGCACCGCCACACAACACCGCCTGTTCACCAAACAGATCGGTCTCAGTTTCTTCGCGGAAATTGGTCTCAATGATCCCCGAGCGACCACCACCAATCGCGCAGGCATAAGACAGGGCAAGATCACGCGCCATCCCCGACTCGTCGTGATGGATCGCGACGAGGCAAGGTGTGCCGCCCCCCTGAACGTAGGTTCCACGGACCGTGTGCCCTGGCGCCTTCGGGGCGATCATGACGACATCGAGGTCCGCACGGGGTGACACCTGACCGTAATGGATATTGAACCCATGAGCAAAAGCGATCGTCGCGCCATGCTTGAGGTTGGGTTCGATCTCGTTGCGATAGACCTCGGCGATGGTTTCATCGGGCATCAGCATCATGATGAAATCGGCTTGACGAACGGCCTCGGCCACCGGTGCGGCCTTGAGGCCTGCCTTTTCGACTTTGCCCCAAGACGGGCCGTTCTGGCGTACGCCGACCACAACGTCGACACCCGATTCGTTCAGGTTCTGAGCGTGGGCGTGGCCTTGACTGCCATAGCCGATGATCGCGACCTTACGGCCTTTGATCAATTTGATATCGCAATCTTTGTCGTAAAAAACTTTCAAGTGAGTCTCCAGAATTCCAGAACGGAAAAGTTACAAATAGTCGTAGGATCGTAGGGACCGGTCTAGGCCTAGGCCTAGGCCTTTAAGACACGCTCGCCGCGGGCAATACCGGACCCACCCGTGCGCACGGTCTCAAGGATGGCTGCATGATCAATGGCTTCAATGAAGGCATCGATCTTGGTACGGTCACCGGTCAATTCGATGGTGTAGGTCTTCTCGGTCACATCGATCACGCGGCCCCGGAAAATATCGGCTAGGCGCTTCATCTCTTCACGATCTTTACCGACCGCGCGGACCTTGATCAACATGAGTTCGCGTTCAATAAATGGCGCCTCACTCAGGTCGACCACCTTGACGACTTCAATCAGACGATTCAGGTGCTTGGTGATCTGCTCGATCACATCATCACTGCCGGAGGTCACGATCGTCATCCGTGACAGGGTCGGATCTTCGGTCGGCGCCACCGTCAGGGTTTCGATGTTGTAGCCGCGGGCTGAAAACAATCCGACAACCCGCGACAAGGCGCCCGCCTCGTTCTCCAACAGGATCGAAATGGTGTGTTTCATGGCGCGCTCCATCACAGATCCTCCGAGCCGAGAAGCATTTCACTCAAGCCCTTGCCCGCCGGAACCATCGGCCAGACGTTCTCGGTCTGGTCGGTGATGAAGTCCATGAACACCAACCGATCTTTGTGCTCCGTAAATGCCGATCGCAACGCGGGCTCAATGTCCTCGGGTTTTTCGATCTTCATGCCGACATGGCCGTACGACTCTGCGAGCTTGACGAAATCAGGCAACGAATCCATGTAGGACTGTGAATATCGCGAACCATATTCAATTTCCTGCCACTGCCGGACCATGCCGAGGTAGCGGTTATTGAGGTTGATAATCTTCACAGGCAGGTTGTACTGGCGACAGGTCGCCAGCTCCTGGATATTCATCTGGATCGAGGCTTCGCCGGTAATACAGGCCACCGTTGCATCCCGGTTGGCCATCAACACGCCCATGGCGTAGGGCAAACCCACACCCATCGTGCCCAAACCGCCGGAGTTAATCCAGCGCCGGGGTTTGTCAAACCGGTAGAACTGAGCGGCCCACATTTGGTGTTGTCCAACATCGCTGGTGACATAGGCGTCGCCGCCCGTCACCTCCCACAGTGTCTCGACCACACGCTGCGGTTTGATAATGGTGGACTCGCGGTCGTACTGCAGGCAGTCGCGCGAGCGCCACCGCGTGATCTGCGTCCACCAGGCCTCGAGTGCCTTCGGATCGGTCCGGTGACCGGTGGCGAGACCGGCCTCAAGCTGCGCCAGTAAATCCAGGAGGCACTCGCGAACATCCCCCACGATCGGGACGTCGACTTTCACGCGCTTGGAGATCGACGAGGGGTCGATATCGATGTGGACGATCTTGTGGGGGTTCTGCGCAAAATGCTTCGGATTACCAATCACACGGTCGTCAAATCGAGCCCCGATTGCGATCAGCACATCGCAATGCTGCATTGCCATGTTGGCTTCATAAGTCCCATGCATTCCGGGCATCCCGACAAACTTGGGATCACTTGACCGATAGGCCCCGAGCCCCATCAGGGTGTTGGTGCACGGAAATCCCAGCAGATCTACCAGCCGGTTGAGTTCGGGCGCCGCATTCGCCAGGATCACGCCGCCGCCGGTGTAAATCATCGGGCGCTCAGCGTTCAAAATCATCTGCACGGCCTTGCGGATCTGGCCCTGATGCCCCTTGACGACGGGGCTATAGGAACGCAGGCTCACTTCGGTCGGATATTCAAACTTGCAACGATTGCGGCTGACATCCTTGGGGATATCCACCAACACCGGCCCCGGGCGTCCGGTGTTGGCGATGTGAAACGCCTTTTTGATGGTGGACGCCAAATCCTTGACGTCTTTCACCAGAAAATTGTGCTTCACACAGGGGCGAGTGATCCCCACGGTGTCGCACTCCTGGAAGGCGTCCTGCCCGATTGCGTGCGTGGGCACCTGGCCGGTGAGCACCACCATGGGGATCGAATCCATGTACGCGGTCGCAATGCCCGTGACCGCATTGGTGACGCCAGGGCCGCTTGTCACCAAGCAAACACCAACCTTGCCCGTGGACCGGGAATACGCGTCGGCAGCATGAACGGCCGCTTGTTCGTGGCGCACCAGAATGTGCTGGACCTGATCTTGCGTGTACAACGCGTCGTAAATGTAGAGGACCGCACCGCCGGGGTACCCAAAGACGTGCTTGATCCCTTCTTCCTGAAGGCAGCGGACGACAATTTCCGCGCCAGTTAATTCCATCATGTTAGTTCCGGTTCAAAAGCAGGAAATCCCGACCGCCGGCACCACTCCCCCAAACCTCGCGACGGATTGCGTCGGGGTGGGCGAGCAACACAGGCCTTGGAGCAGGTCCTTGCGAGGATTGAACGGAGGCCCCGGCCTTGCCCTTGTGAGGCGCCCGGGGCATCGCTGGATAGGGGTAACCCGTAAAGATATCGGGTCCCCACGTTTGGGTCAAACCGGCGATCGGGATCCGCGCAAACCCGTCCCGCAGCCGACCGCGGTCTGCTACAGTTCCCTTCGGCATGGCATCCAGACAGGAACTCTCCGACTTCTTATCGTCGGTAGAACGGCGCGCTTTCAAACAGGCGGTTTTCGCCGTGCGCGACGACGATACAGCGCTCGACCTGGTTCAGGACGCGATGATGCGGCTCGCCGAGCGTTATGGCGACAAGCCGGCCGAAGAACTGCCGATGCTGTTCCAGCGGATCCTGCAAAACCGGATTCACGATCATTTTCGCCGCAACAAGGTGCGGAACTTTTGGGTCACCCTGTGGTCCGCGCTCCGCGGCCCACCCGGGGAAGCCGACGAAGACTTTGACCCGCTCGAATCGTTCGAGGCCGAAGAGGGCAGCCAGGCTGCGGAAAGCACGGAAGATCGAGTCGCGAGCGAGCAGACCGTCAGAATTATCGAAGAGGAAATAGAACGTTTGCCAACACGTCAACGCGAAGCCTTCCTGCTGCGTTATTGGGAGGACCTGGACGTGGCTGAAACCGCCGCGGCGATGGGCTGCTCACAAGGCAGCGTCAAAACGCATTGCTCGCGGGCAACTCATTCGTTAGCGGCCGCATTACGATCCCGGGGATTTAAATCATGACAAACCATTCTTTCCGCCCTGCCCGATCAGTTCGCACCACGGATGCGTTTACCCGAAGCGTTGTAAGCGCCCTGGATGCAGGTACCGAGCGCCTGCCGTATCGGATCACCCACCGCCTTCAGCTAGCCAGTCAGGCTGCGCTGGCCGCACAGACCGCGGTTCTTGAGACGGTCGAGGCTAATGTATTCGCGACCGTGCACGCGGGTTCGGGCGCGCGCGGCGGTCACGACCAACCTTCGCTGCCTTGGCGGTTATTAGTGACTCTACTGCCACTGGCAGCAATCATTGCCGGTTTTGTGGCGATCGCAGACATCGGAGATGCGCTCGAGGCCGACGAAACTGCCGAAATCGATGAGGCGGTCCTGACCGACGAGGTCCCGATCTCGGCGTACGCAGACCACGGCTTCGGGGTCTTTCTTAAAAACAACCGGCCCTGAGGCCGAACGAGCCAGCCGAGTATGCGCACGGGGCCAGCCATCGCGATAGGGGTTGGCATTGCCGTTGCCATCGGCGTTGGGTCCGGTCTGGGTGTGAAATACGGCACAAAGCTCGCCTCAGAACCAAGCACTCCACCGAGCCCTGCCACGGCCGAGCCCACCCGCCCCACGACGCGCTCGGCCCTGCTTCCCGCCCCGGTCGTCCCGCGGTGGAACTCACTTTCCCCGGCACAGCAGACCTTGCTAGAGCCGTTCAAAGACTCGTGGACAACCCTCCCGGACGCTGAGCAGCGCGCCTGGGCCGAACTCGCTCTGCGCTTCCCACGTTTGGCCGCAGACCAACAGGAGCGTGCTCAGAAGCGGATTCAGGAATGGGCGGCGCTGACGCCACCGCAACGCCAAATGGCACGCAGCAACTACCGCCTGGCCAAAGTGTTGCCGCCCGAGGCAAGGGTCCAGCAGTACGAGGCCTACCGGGAATTATCCCCTGAGCAGCGCGGCGTGCTTCGTTCGGCAGGCAGCACCAGCAATACCGCGGCGGCGCTTGCGAGCCCCACAGTTGGCCTGGCCAAAAACGCCTCTCAACCGATGCCGCGGGACGAGGCCCTGCGACGCCTGCCGCCGCCAGCGCCCGACGACTTTGGAACGGGCGATGCGATCATGCTGGGCACGACCACGAATGGCGGTGGCTCATTGAGCGCAGCCGAGTCCACGGGGGTGGGTTCGAGCGGAGGCTCCGGTGCAACGGGCGGCTCAAGCGGTTCCGGTGGATCAAAGGATTCGGCCTCGACCGATGCGGCCAGTCAAGCCGCTGGAACCCTGTCTGGCACGGCTGGTTCTGCAGGTTCGTCCGGTGCCACCGGTGCGACCAGCTCGACGGCCAACTAGCCCACGCTGTGCAAGTGGCTGGCCCCTGGCGCCGCTTGATGGCGTTTACCTACGAAGGCGTCCTGCTATTTGGCGTGGTCTTCTTTTTTGGTTACGCCTTTAGCGCGCTGACCCGCCACCAGAATCAGTCCGAGGTGCTTCGCTGGGCTTTCCAGGCCTGGATATTCGGGGTCCTTGCCGTTTATTTCATCTGGTCCTGGAGCGCCGGTCGCCGCACCTTGCCGATGAAAACCGTCGCCCTCCGGTTATTGGGGCCCGATGAAAAAGCATTGTCGCCAAGCCGGGCGTTCGCCCGCTACGTGGCCGCCTGGGCCTGCCTCGCATTGCCACTTTGGGCGGCGGCCCAGATCAAGCCTTGGGTGGCGCTGGCACTGTTCGCGGCCATTCTGGTTTGCGTCCTGGTGGATCGCAAACACCGCGCCCCGTGGGATTTGGCGACCGGGACGATCTTGGTACATGACGCCGAAACCCCGATCGCGCAGGAGAGCTCGGGGAGTTAAGGCCGCACGCAGTCGACAAAATACTGGTCGGGCTGGCCTGGGTTTTTCTCGACGACCAACCCATGCACATCGGTGCCGAATCCGGGCACGCGGTGGTTGAACTCGCGGACGAATTTGAGATATTCGACGATCCCGCGGTTGAAGCGCTCTCCCGGAATCAGCAGTGGAATGCCTGGGGGATAGGGCGTCACCAGCATGGTCGTAATACGGCCCTCGAGATCGTCGATCCCGACCCGATCAACCCGCCGATGCGCGAGGCATTCGAAGGCGTCGGACGGTTTCATGACCGGCTCCATGGTGGTCAGATACATCTCGGTTGTGACCCGGGCCACATCATGGCGACCGTATTCTTCGTGGATGCGTTGTGCCAGATCGCGCAGGCCGACCCGCTCGTAGGTTGGGTAAGCCTGAACAAACTCAGGCATCACGCGCCAGAGAGGCTGGTTAGCGTCGTAATCGGCCTTGAACTGCTGCAGCTCAGTCACCAGGGTATTCCAGCGCCCTTTCGTGATGCCAATCGTAAACATGACAAAGAACGAATAAAGACCAGTCTTTTCAACGATCACGCCGTGCTCGGCCAGATACTTGGTGACGAGCGCCGCCGGAATCCCGCGGTCGGCAAAACGTCCATCGATGCCCAGCCCCGGCGTCACAATCGTGGCCTTGATCGGGTCGAGCATATTAAAGCCCGCCTCGACCGGCCCGAATCCGTGCCAGGCGTCGTTACTTTCCAGGAACCAGTCGTCGCGGGACCCGATGCCGCGACGGGTTAGATCCTGCGGGCCCCAGACCTGGAACCACCAGGACTCGTCACCTAGTTCAGCATCCACCTTGCGCATGGCGCGGCGAAACTCGAGCGCCTCGAAAATGCTTTCTTCAACCAGCGCCCCGCCACCGGGAGGCTCCATCATCGCGGCCGCGACGTCGCAACTGGCGATGATCGCGTATTGAGGACTGGTCGAGGTGTGCATCAAGAACGCTTCGTTGAAGCGGTGCCGATCCAGCACTCGGGTCTGGCTGTCTTGCACAAGGATTTGTGAGGCCTGCGAGAGCCCGGCCAATAACTTGTGCGTCGACTGGGTCGCAAAAATCAGGGTGTTTTCACTGCGCGGGCGGTTCGGACCGATCGCATGCATCTCGTGATAGAACGGGTGGAAGGCTGCGTGCGGTAACCAGGCCTCATCGAAGTGCAGGTTTTCGATCGTACCCTGCAAGGTTTCTTTGATGCGCTCGACGTTATAAAGAACCCCGTCATAAGTGCTCTGGGTGATGGTCATCACCGGGGGACGTGCGTTTTTGTTCTTGACCAGCGGATTTGCCTCGATCTTTGCGCGGATGGTTTCGGGCAGAAACTCGCTGTGCGGAATCGGGCCAATGATGCCTAGATGATTGCGGGTTGGCTGCAAAAAAATCGGGATGGTTCCCGTCATCATGAGCGCATGCAGAACGCTCTTGTGGCAGTTACGATCGACGACGACCACATCATCGGTTGCAACGCTGGCATGCCACACAATCTTGTTGCTGGTGCTCGTTCCGTTGGTGACAAAGAAGAGGTGGTCACTGCCGAAAATGCGCGCGGCATTGCGTTCGCTTGCAGCGACTGGACCGGTGTGGTCGAGCAACTGTCCGAGTTCGTCCACCGCATTACAGACGTCTGCCCGCAGCATGTTTTCACCGAAGAACTGATGAAACATCTGGCCGACCGGATGCTTGAGGAACGCAACGCCGCCGCTGTGCCCGGGGCAATGCCAGGAATAAGAACCATCATTGGCGTAATTAACAAGCGCCTTGAAAAACGGGGGTGGTAGCGAGTTCAGATACGCGGTGGTTTCGCGAATGATGTAACGCGCCACAAACTCCGGCGTGTCCTCAAACATATGAATGAAGCCATGGAGTTCACGCAATACATCGCTTGGAATGTGCTGTGAGGTGCGGGTCTCGCCAAACAAAAAGATCGGCACATCGGCATTGCGCCGACGGGTTTCCTGAATGAACTTACGCAGATCCTGGATAGCCGCTGGCGCTACTGATCCTTCGGCCTCGTCTTCGGCGACTTCTTCATCGTCGATCGAAACGATGAACGCTGAAGCGCGCGCAGCCTGATTGGCCACCATTGCGACATCGGTGTAGGTAAAGCCCCCCACGACCTCAGTACCCGCGTCTTCGAGTGCCTTGGCGAGGGCGCGAATCCCCAGCCCGGAGGCGGAATCCGAACGCCAGTCTTCGTCGATGATCACAACGGGGAAGCGAAACTTCATCATGGCGAGACTCACAGGTCTGGGTGGAAAGTTGAGGCGCGAACTTAGCATGAGTCTCGAGTCCGGCGAATGACGCCGGCGGATGAGTTCGACGGATCATCCCGTCGCAGCCCCGGCGTATCATCTTTGCTCTGCTGGAGTTCCTGATGCCCTTGAATCTCGAGAACCGTCTGGTCGTGGCGCTCTCCTCGCGGGCGCTGTTTGATTTTGAAGCCGAGAACCGGCTGTTTGACCCGGCCGACGACCGTCCCTATATGCAGTTGCAGCTCGATCGGGTGGCGGTCGCAGCCGAAGCTGGAATCGCCCTGCCACTCGTTCGAAAATTACTCGCATTCAACGATCCCGAACTTCCGGCCGAGCAACGCCGTGTGGAAGTTGTGATCCTCTCGCGCAATGACCCGGCGAGCGGTTTGCGGGTCTTCAATTCGGCGGTTCACCATGGCCTGGGTATCGAACGGGGCGTCTTCACGCGGGGACGCGCGCCGTGGGCTTATTTGCGCCCGCTGCGGGCGGATCTTTTTTTATCGGCCGAACCGGGCGATGTGCGCGGCGCCTTAGAGGCTGGCTTTGCGGGTGCTCTGGTCTTTCCCGACTCGGCTCGAGCGGCCGGCCGTCACCCCCACGAAGTCAGAATCGCCTTTGACGGTGACGCGGTCCTATTTTCAGATGAGGCCGAGCGGGTGTTTCAGGCTCAGGGGCTGGACGCGTTCCAGAGTCATGAGTCCGAGCGCGCGGATCAACCGCTCAACCCGGGACCGTTCAAACCACTCCTTGAAGCGCTCCATCGATTGCGGGCCGAGCGCGGGGCAACCGAGCGGATGGGTATCCGGGTTGCCCTGGTGACGGCACGAAGTGCCCCCGCCCACGAACGCGCCATCCGGACGCTCATGCATTGGGGCGTTGACATCGATGAGGCGATGTTTTTGGGCGGGCTCGACAAGGGCGAGTTCTTAGCGGAATTTGAGCCCGATTTTTACTTTGACGACCACCCCAAACATGTCGCGTCGGCCCGATTGGTTGGCCCCACGGGCCATGTCATGGCGGGGGCTACCAACCCGGTCGAGGCTTAAAAATCGCGCCCGCCACGAAGCAAACGGCCAGCCCGGGGCGCAGCGGGCTCAATGCCTTGCGGACCGACTACACGCGAGCCATTGACCCAAACACCGTGAACGCCGAGCGCGGGCGTATCGAGTCGAGCACCGCCACCCGGTAAGTCGTGGACACGGTGCTTCGGCCCCCGACCAACGCATGCAGGGTCGAACAACAACAAGTCGGCCGGCAAACCGATCGCGAGCCGGCCGCGATCGCGAAGTCCCAACGCTAACGCACTGTCACTGGTTAAGCGACGAATCGCATCCGGCAGCGTAATTGCGCCAAGTTCGCGCGACCAATGCCCGAGGAGATGAAGACCGAACCCGGCGTCGTTAAAGAACGTCAGATGCGCGCCCGCATCGGACAGTGAAATCAGCGAGGCCGGGTGCTGGAGGATCTGGGTAACAGCGGCCTCGTCGGAATTCAGCAACACGGCACTAAACACAGTTGCAAGATTCTCCTCAATCGCGAGGTCCAGCATCACATCCAGCGGGTCGCGCGCGAGTTGAGTCGCGAGATCGGCGATCGTGCGTTGCTCCATCCAGGCGTTACTCGAACGGGACACTTCAATGACCTGAACCTTGTCCCATTCCCCGTTAAACAGCCGAAAGGTCGCGGGGCGGGCGATCTCAAGCCGAACCGCTTCTCGAAAAGCAGGCTCGGCAAGTTTTGCAATCAATGCCTCGCCCTTGAGTGGGAGCGCCTCACGCCAAGACTGCAAGCCCTCAACGGGATACGGGGATTGCAGCGTGAAGTCATTGGTCAATGGACAGCACGAAACGGCTCCCCACATTGAACGCCCGCGTTGGCGCGCGGCTTCGATCGCATCGAGATCGGCGAACACAGCATTCGGATTGGTGGAATTATGCAAAAGTGCAGCAACAATCACTGGTCGGCCACTGTCAGCCGCCAACTGCTCCAGAAACTCGACTTTGGTGTGTCCACCTTTGGTCAGCATGAACACGCCGCGCCCAGCCTCACGAAGGGCCATCGTGAGCGTGTGCAATTCTTCATCGCAAGCCAGCCTTGACGGCATTGGACGACCCGCTTCGCCGTTGTGTGCGGGCGAAGTACTGGTGGCAAACCCGATCGCACCGGCCGCGATCCCTTCGTCGACCAGGTGCCGCATGGCAGCAATTTCATCAGGGCTCGCAGCGCGTTCCGTGGCAGCCTCTCCCATGACCCAGGTGCGCACGGACGAGTGCCCGACGAAGGCCGCCAGGTTGATAGCGCTCGATCGACGATCCAGCAGATCGAGGTATTCGGGGATCGTCTCAAATGACCAGTCGATTCCGGAACGCAACACGTCGAGCGACATCCCTTCAACCTGAGTCAGGTTGCGCATGACCCGATCGCGGTCGGCGGGTCGGCAAGGTGCAATTGTGAAACCGCAATTTCCGATCACGGCGGTTGTCACGCCGAGCGCTGGCGAGGGCGTGCAATAAGGATCCCAAGTGACTTGCGCGTCATAGTGGGTGTGGTTGTCGACAATGCCTGGCATGAGGGCGAGGCCCTCCGCATCGATTGTCTGTCGCGCTGACGCGCTGAGCAGCGGGTCGCCGAGCGCAACGATTAATCCGTCACGAACTCCGACATCACACCGTTGCGCTGGGGTGCCCATGCCGTCGTACACTTGGGCATTCCGAATTTTCAGGTCAAGCATGTCAGCACCTCGGGCCATTGCAATATTGGAATCGTAACGAAATGTTGCCTCATCTTTGGCTCTTCCCGGTCGCGCTCCTGTTGCCTCTGTTACCAGGGTGCGCAAACCGAACGCCGACCGCACCTGCGCAGGGCCTACTCTTTCAGGTCGAACCGGCCCGCGATGCCGCGCCAGCAACAGCACCGATCGAAGCGCTTGCCGTCTACCGGGACGCCCGGCGTGATCTCGAGGCCGGCGAGCAAGCAAGCGCTATTGCCAAACTGCGTCGGGTTCGACAGCTCGATCCGACCTATCTCGACGCAGCCAATGTGCTTGCTGTCGTACTGGCCGAAACCGGCGATCTGACGGGGGCTCTGGCGCAGTTACAGGCGGTGCTCGTGAGCCGCCCTGATGACGCGGTGGCGACAGCCAACCTCGTACTGGTCGCCGGACGCCTCGCCGAACGCCGCGGCAAGGCCGTTGCACTGACAGCCAACAATCGCGCGGCCGTCACCCCATCGCCCGCGACCACCTCGGCGGTGCCGCCTTCAGCGATCCGTTCAGCGAATTCCGTCGCGCCGGCCATGGAGACGGCTGTGGAGCCTGGTGTTCGCGAAACCAAGAGCGCCGGTGCGAAGAAAACCGGCAGCACGAATGGCGGTGGCCGAGCGACCCCGACGCCGGCCCGGATCGAGTTTCGCAACAGCACGACCGTAACCGGTCTGGCGCGGCGAATCTCCAAGCAATGCGCCACGGGTCTGTTCGTTGAGCGGGTCCGGATCGCGAACTGGAGCGCTGCGCGGCTCCAGCAGAGTGAAATTCAGTACCGCTCGGGTCATGAAACCGAAGCGAACGAAACGGCCCGACGTCTGGGGCTGCCTTCAACTGCCCTGCATGTCCAGCCGGGCTTGGGCGACGGGATTGACCTGCGGATCCTGATCGGCGCCGACATGACGCGCCACAATCCGCGCGGGGGGTGCAGCGCGCCGGCCGAGGGCCCAAGCAGCGGGTCCTCTCCGGCTAATGGACCGTCCGTTCGAAGCTGAACTGGCCCTCTCGTACGTCGACTGGAATCACATCGCGCGGCCCGAATTTGCCCTCTAACATGAGGTGCGCGATTGGATTCTCGAGCTTTTGCTGGATTGCCCTCTTTAATGGCCGGGCCCCATAGAGGGGATCAAAGCCGACTTTGGCGAGTTCATCCAGAGCGGCCTCGGACACGCTCAGCGTCAAATCACGCGCGGCCAGACGTTTCTCAAGACCAAGTAACTGAATGCGTGCAATTGATCGCAGGTGGGCCTGAGCAAGCGCATGGAAGACAACGATCTCGTCGATCCGGTTGATGAATTCGGGCCGGAAATGGGCTCGGACCTCGAGCATGACCGCCTCGCGAATTTGATCCAGATCAGCCTTGGCGGCTGACAAGCGCTGAATTTCATGGGCCCCGAGATTGGAGGTCATAACGATCACGGTATTGCGGAAATCGACGGTACGGCCCTGGCCATCCGTCATCCGGCCGTCATCGAGCACTTGCAATAACACGTTGAATACGTCGGCGTGCGCTTTCTCGACCTCGTCCAGCAAGATCACACTGTAGGGCTTGCGCCGAACAGCCTCGGTCAGGTAGCCGCCCTCTTCGTACCCAACATACCCCGGCGGCGCGCCGATGAGACGGGCGACCGAGTGCTTCTCCATGAATTCGCTCATGTCGATCCGGATCATGCGGTCTTCGCTGTCAAACAAAAACCCAGCCAAGGCTTTGCAGAGTTCGGTCTTGCCAACCCCGGTTGGCCCTAAAAACAGGAACGAACCATAGGGACGATTCGGATCCGACAAACCCGCGCGCGAGCGGCGGATGGCATCGGCCACCATGCGCACCGCTTCTTCCTGGCCGACGATGCGCTCGTGCAGTTTTTGCTCCATGGAAAGGAGCTTCTCGCGCTCGCCCTGCAACATCTTGGCGACCGGGATGCCGGTTGCGCGCGATACGACTTCGGCAATCTCTTCGGTACCGACCTGAGTGCGCAACAGGCGCGGACGCTCGGTTAACTTGGCCGCTGAACCATTGAGGGCGGCGGTGCTCGCGACGATAGCGGTGCCCGCTGAGGGAGCCGCGGCGGCCTGCGCCGCATCGGCTGCGCGGACACGTGCTTCGAGTTCGGGGAGCTTGCCATACTGGATTTCGGCTACTTTATCGAATTCGCCCTTGCGCTGAAGGTCGATCATCTGCGCGCGCAGCCGCTCAATCTCGACCTTGATTTGTGCGCTCCCCTGGACCGCGGCCTTTTCGGCTTTAAGCCACTCGTCATAGTCGGCGTACTCGCGCTCGAGACGGTGGATTTCCTCTTCAATGAGTTCCATCCGCCGCCGCGAAGCGTCATCAGTCTCTTTGCGGACCGCCTCACGTTCGATTTTGAGCTGGATGATGCGGCGATCGAGACGGTCCATCACCTCGGGCTTGGAGTCGATTTCCATCTTGATCCGGGCAGCCGCCTCGTCGATCAGATCGATGGCCTTGTCGGGTAGAAAACGGTCGGTGATGTATCGATGCGAGAGCTCAGCCGCTGCCACGATCGCAGGGTCGGTAATCTCAATCCCGTGATGCAGCTCGTAGCGCTGTTTGAGGCCACGAAGGATGGCAACAGTCGCTTCCACTGAGGGCTCCTCGACCAGAACCTTCTGAAACCGGCGCTCGAGCGCGGCGTCTTTTTCGATGTACTTGCGATATTCGTTGAGTGTCGTCGCGCCGATACAGTGCAATTCTCCCCGCGCGAGGGCGGGTTTGAGCATGTTGCCTGCGTCCATCGAGCCTTCGGCCTTGCCCGCACCAACCACGGTGTGGATCTCGTCAATAAACACGATTGTGCGGCCTTCGTCTTTGGCCACATCACTGAGCACGCTCTTGAGGCGCTCTTCGAACTCACCCCGATATTTCGCACCGGCCAGCAGGGCGGCGAGATCGAGCGTCAGCACACGCTTTTCCTTAAGCCCCTCGGGTACGGTGCCGTCGACAATCCGCTGCGCAAGCCCTTCGACAATCGCCGTTTTACCGACACCGGGTTCACCGATCAGCACCGGGTTATTTTTGGTGCGTCGCTGCAAGATCTGGATCGCCCGACGAATTTCATCATCGCGCCCGATTACGGGGTCGAGCTTGCCCTGGCGCGCGCGCTCAGTCAGGTCGACTGTGTACTTGCGCAAGGCATCGCGCTGGGCATCAGCGTCGTTGCTATCGACATTGGCGCCGCCACGAACGGCATCGATCGCCGCCTCGAGCGCTTTACGGCTGAGCCCGGCATCGTGAGCCACTCGGCCGACTTCGCTCGAACGCTTTTCGGCCTGATCGGCGACTGCCAGCAGGAATAACTCGGCGGCCACAAACTTGTCACCGCGCTTGAGCGCCTCTTTTTCGGACAGATTGAGGAGATTGACCGTGTCCCGGCCAATCTGAAGCTCAGCACCAGCACCAGAGACTTTAGGCAGCCGGTCGATTGCCGCTGAGAGCAAGCGCTCGAGCGCGGGCACCCTGACGCCGGCCCGCTCCAAGAGCGAACGACCTGCCCCATCGCCTTGAGAGGCGATTGCGGCGAGCAGATGGACTGGTTCGAGGTACTGATTGTCAGCGGCCAGCGCCAGACTCTGCGCATCTGCGATGGCTTGCTGAAACTGGGTCGTGAGCTTATCGATGCGCATGAGGTGGCCCCCCGTGAGAGTGATCCAGCCAGTGAAAACGATTTTCCTGGCAACACTCGTGAAATAGGGCCATTCGGCGCTATTTCAAGGCCGCCTGATCCCAACGAGAGGCTGCGTGATCATCGGCCGCACGGGCATCGACCCATCGCGTGCCGTCGGGCGTTTGTTCCTTCTTCCAGAACGGTGCGCGCGTTTTCAGCCAATCCATGACGAATTCACAGGCGGCAAAGGCTTCGCCCCGATGGGCCGACAACACAACCACCAGCACGATCGGGTCGGGTGGCCGCATCGTTCCAACCCGATGAATCACGAGCACATCAAGAATGTTCCACCGTTCATGCGCTTCGCTGACAATCGCTTCAAGGGCAGCCTCGGTCATGCCGGGGTAGTGCTCGAGCGTGAGCGTGCTGACGGCGGTGCCCTCGTGAAGGTCGCGCACCGTGCCAATGAAACTCACGATTGCGCCAACGTCGGTTCGTGCTCCCCGCAAGGCGTTGACCTCAGCGCCCGCATCAAACGCCTCAGTCTGGATACGGACGGCCACCGGCTCAGCCCCCGGTGACGGGCGGGAAAAAAGCGACCTCGGCATCCGGCGTTAATTCGGTGTCGGGCGCGGCCATTCGCTGAGCCACTGCCGCACGGACGCTGCGTCCTTGCGCGAGAGCGCTCTCCCATGCGCCGCCTCGCACACGAAGCCAGTCGCGCAAATCGCCCACGGTCTTGACTTGCGATGGGATTTCAACGACCTCGCGATCGAGGCCGAGTGCTTCGCGCAGACTTGCAAAGTAGAGGATCGTCAGTTTCATCGTCAACCACCCTAGTGCAGTAGGGCATCAAAGGGCAGGAACCGCACGCGGTCCCCGTGCGCAATGGCTTGCCCGGCAGGACAATCAACCAGGCCATCACTGATCACGGCGGAGGTGAGGACAGCAGGACCCTGATTAGGAAATAACACCAGACCGCCCTCAGCATCAATCGATGCGCGCAAAAACTCACGGCGGCGATCGGGCCGCGGCCAATCAAAATGGGCCTCCATCACCAGCGACCGCGGTGTCACGTCAGCCACCCCTTGCAGACGCAAAATCAGGGGCCGAACGGCGATCAAAAAGGTGACCAAACTGGAAACCGGGTTTCCTGGCAAGCCGATGAAATGCGCGCTGCCATGGCCGTCCGGGCGGCGCACGGCGCCAAACGCCAGAGGCTTGCCGGGCTTCATGGCGACCTGCCACAGAGCGAGCTTGCCCTCGGCCTGAACCGCGGGTTTGACATGGTCTTCTTCGCCGACCGACATGCCACCCGAACTCACAATCAGATCCGCGCGGCGCGCGGCCTCGCGCAAGGTGGCCCGGGTCGCGTCGAGTACGTCGGGAATCAAACCCAGGTCGTCCACCTCACAACCCAGGTTGCGCAGCAGGTTGATTAATACAAACCGGTTGGACTCATAGATCGCACCGGGGGCCAAGGGTTGGCCCGGCGCCACCAGCTCGTCACCGGTGAAAAAACAGGCAACGCGCAAACGGCGGCGCACCGACAATGTCGCAGCGCCAACGGAGGCGGCCAGACCCGTGGCCTGGGGCGTCAACCGTGAGCCACCAGGCAGGATCATCGAGCCCTCACGGATATCGTCCCCAGTACGTCGAATCCATTGCCCCGCGGTTGGAATATCCGGAAATGAAACACCTTCGGTTGATTCGACGGCGTCTTCCTGCATCACTATGGCATCGGCCCCATCGGGCAGGTCGGCGCCGGTAAAAATCCGCGCGACCGTGCTGGGTTCGAGCGGCTGAGC
>Ga0209189_1001448_pt1 | contig 17740 bp, 14 predicted proteins | sample C_130820_EF_Meta_FD_187308 | JGI IMG/M metagenome (GOLD analysis project Ga0209189, IMG submission 187308) | Freshwater microbial communities from Lake Croche, Canada to study carbon cycling - C_130820_EF_MetaG (SPAdes) (version 3) | ecosystem: Environmental > Aquatic > Freshwater > Lake... | reverse complement strand
CAGGAGACATCCGATGAACATCAGCTACTCCACGACTTCCGCTTCGGGTGAGGTTCGCTCGAGCCGCTCGCTGACGCGGGCCGACGTCCTCCTGTGCGTCCTGCCGATCGCCCTCTTCCTCTCGATCGTGTCGCTCGTCTGAACGGCTCACACGTTGTGCAGCCATCAGACCAAGGTCCGACACCACACCATTCAATCTGTCCAACACGCGTTTCTGAAGGGATACCTGCCATGAAGTCCTCGACCCTCTACCGCAACCTGCACGATGACGTGTCCGTCTTCTCGCCCGCCAGCGACGAAGTGTGTGCCACCGCGTCCGGCGAGAAGCGGGTTCGCGAGGTCGTGATCGTCGATCCGAAGATCGAGCTGTATGGCGACTTCGTTCAGGAGGCTCAGGAAGGCAATGTGGGCCTGCACTTTTGCGTCGACGGCCGGTCGGCCGTCCGCCTCGCCCGTCGCTTCCGGGCCGACGTGTGGCTGGTCAGCGACCAACTCCCCGATATCGACGGCCTCGATCTGGTTGAGATGCTTGCCCCGCAGGTGATGCAGGCCGACGTCGATCCCAGCCGGTCCGGTTCCACCCGCTCGCTGAGCAACGTGGATCGCAACGGTCGGTCGGGGATCTTCATCGTGGCCGACGACTACTGCCTCGAGGACGAGCAGCAGGCTTTGTCGTGCGGCGTGGCCGGGTATCTGGTTCGCCCCGTCACGATGGACGTCATCTCCGCGATCCGGGAGCCGGCCGCCGAGCTGGCATGAAGCCGGCGATGTTTCGGCGAACATTCGCCATCCACGCAGCCTTCTTCTTCGGCTGTGGAGAACATGGCTCTGTGAAGCCGGTGAGCCCATCTGCTCGGCTCCGTTCGAGTGATTTCGGGCGGGGTGCTTCCTGCCGGCCGTGCAACGGCTTGGCGATCGCAGCCTTCCTCTTCTGCGGTTTCGGCTGGTCATTGAGCCTGCCGGGGGCGGCTCGAGGCCAGAACGACTGGCAGTTTCCAGATCCCTATTTCGGGATTCTCGAGGTGGAAAAGTCGATGCCCCGGCGTTCTCACCGGGGGCCCGGGAAAGGACTCAAACGTCCCCCCGTGCCGGCGACGCCGCCGTCGCAGGGGGGTGTACCCGGATCAGGGGGCGACGCGTCGATCCCCGCAACCGCCGGCCAACCCGGCCGCGTGCGTGGTCCGCAGCACGCCGACGGGGTCTCTGTCCCTCCGCCTGTCCCTCCCGCTGCCGCTCCCTCGGCGCCCCTGTCTTCCACCGCGCCCCGGATGGGGTCCCCCGTGGCCGCGCAGCCGTTCGGTCCGGACGAGACTGGCCGCCCGCAGCCGCTCCCTGGCTCGAGCCCGTCCGTCGGCCCTGACGGAGTTCTCGAGCCACTGAGGCCCTCACAGGCCGTCCCCCATGCCGCGGCATCGCAGCGGACCCGTTGGCGGCGTCGCGGCTGGAGGTAGCCTGGCAGATTCGGCCCGATCGATGCGGGCCACACCAGCGAACAGGGTGTTGTCCCGTCGCTTCCACCTGCCGCATCGCCCGCCTGCCTGCCTCGCCTCGCAGCGGGGCGTTGTCGATCGTCGTTTCAGCGGCCGCGCTTGTCGCGGCGGGCCTGCGCACGCTTGCCGGACGCCAGCACGTGGCCTCCCAGACGGGTCGTGCGTCCCTCGATCGTGAGCCTGGCCTTCTTGGCGGCCGTCTTCGCCGAACGCTGCTTTGCCCGGTCGAACCGGATCGCCTGCGGGGAAGCCACGACGGGCCGCTTCGCCACCTTCCGCGCGGCCGACTTCACGGCAGCCGCCTTCTTGGCGGGCGTCGCCACCGCCGTCACCGGCGCCGGCTCGGCGGCGGTCTTCTTCGCGACCGCGGGCCGGGCGGCCGGCTGCTTCAGGGCCGGTTCGTTGAGGTGACGCGTCTTGGCGGCGAGGTCCGCCCGCACGCTCGCCCGCGAAGCCCGATGGCCGGCGACGCGGCTCTTCTTGGTCGGCGTGGGACGCGCCCGGCCGGCCGCGGGCCCGGCGGCCGGCAGCAGGCCCTTCGCGGCGCTCGAAAGGGAGGCGAGGTGGGCCTCGACACGCTTGACGGCGCCGTCGAACAGTTCGCTCTTCGCGCGGCTGCGGGCGTTGGCCTGCGCCACAGCGGGCGTCACCCGCTTCTGCACGCGAGACTGCTTCGCCAGGAGGTCCCGCCACTTGTCGCGAAGCGTCCGTGCCCGGGCGAGGACCGACTGGATCTGCGTCGACGTCGCTCGTGCCAGCCCCGAGGCTTCACTGGCGGCAAGCAGTTGTCGCTCCGCGGCCGTGAACAGGCTGGGGTTTTTCTCGGGTGCCCCACCGGCACGCGACGACACCACCACTCGGGACGACTTGGCCATGCTTTTTCGCTCCACCTTCGCGACACCGGCTCCGGATCGACCGCCCCTGTGGCGTTCGCAGGGGGGAAGCTTACCGTACCGCGTCGCCGGCGGCGAATGGAAAGGCTCACCACTTCGCTTCCACGGCCATCCCCCCCAGGTCGGCGATCGGCAGGGGCACGACCCTCACTTCCATGCCGGCAAAATGCGACTCCGTGCCGCTCACCGCCGCGGAACTGGCCCAGGCCAGATACCAGCCCAGGAACACCTGGGAGGGATAGTGGGCGTTGTCCGTCATCCGCGAGAAGCCGACGAACGTCGAGCACACGTAGAGCGTGCCCTTGAGAAGCGGGCTTTCCACCATGTCCGCCGCCGCGAGAAAGGGAATCGCCCCCACGAAGGCGTGGCCGCTCACGCCGTTGTTGTCGTTGAAGAAGTGCCAGCGGCTGCCGGCGGAGCCCTCCCCGGGCCGCGAACCACCGGTCGCGAGCTGCAGCACGTAGAGCGGCGGGGCGCCGACCACGAACATCCGCAGCGACCGGGATCCCCACTCGCCGACGATGTCCCCCGCGGGCTGCCCCTCGAGCACGATTCCCGTGACGGCCGCCGCTCCGAAGATCGGGAGGGCATACTTCCCCTCGCCGATCGGCTTGCAGCCTGAAAAGAACGTCCCCAGATCGGTCGGCGTTACCCCCTGCTGCCACGCGTTTTGCATGGTCGTGTCGAAGCCGGTGTTGGCCATGAGCGCGCCCGCGCCGAACGCCGCGGTCAGGCAGGTGAGGCTCTCGCAGGAGTAGAAGTTGCGATAATCCTCGAGCACCTTGAAGCCGGCCCGCGACAGCCGTGGATAGCGACTGTGGGCCCAGGGGGGCTCGCGGACACCCCGGGCGGCCTCGTCCTCCACGAGCGGCGGCAGGCTGTAGATCGGCTCGACGGCGACGTCCGCCGACGTGGCCATGCGCGCGGCGAGCGTCGTCGTGATGTTCGTCCGCGAACCCCCGTCCGTTCCCGGCCAGCCCCCCGTGAGCTCCACCCGGCCCGGGCCGGTCGGGGCGTGAGCCTCCGCGATCGACTGCGTTTCGACGACGGCGTCGATCCATGCGCCGCTGACCGCGGGCGTCACCCGGACGATCACCCGCTGCCGACGCGGAGGCCAGGTCTGCCCCGTCGCGTACGGTCCGCCGCCGGGCGGCTCGATCCACGCCGATTCGATCATGCCCTCCCGGGGAGGGGAACTGCGGAAGTCGGGCTCGACCACCCGCACCACCGGCCAATCGGCCGACACCGTCGCGAGCGTCTGCCGCCAGAGCCGCATCCGATCGTCGCCCGAAAGAAACATCCCCGTGGACTTCCGCGGCTCCGCCGGCGGAGCCGCCGCCGGGGGCGCCACGGCGTCGAGCAATTCGAACTCGACGCCGCGGACTGCGGCCCCCGGCCAGAGCACCGCCGTCACCAGGCAGGCGCGCACGAGCACCGTGCGCAGCATCTCCGCGACGGCTTTCCTGAGGGGGGGCGGCATGATCGGGGCGGGAATGTCCCAAGCCCGCCGTTCGGGAGCAAGGCGGATTTCGCCATCCCACCGATCCTGACAGGTCGTGCCCGAGGGGCCGTGCAGCCACCACGTCCACGAGCGGACGAAGCGGATCGGGGACGCGCCGATCCCCGGGCAACGGCGGGGGTTTCAGCCCCCTGACACCGACGGCCCCGCGGCACTGTGCCCACGGGCAGACCGTGACAAACACGGCAGTCCGGCGAAAATGGGCCGACGGTCACCCCGCGGCGGAGGCCGGAGCGGCCATGTCGATGTAGACCTCGACCTGCTGCCCGACGAACAACGGGGGCAGCCCGGCGGGGTCGAACTCGTAGATGACCTGCAGCACGCGCGTGTCGACCCGCTCGGCGGTGTCGCCCGTCAGCGACTTCTTCGGCACCACGAACGGCTCGATCCGCACGAACCGGAGGGGATACCGCACCTGCAGGTTGCCGCGCGGCATGGCCGCGGCGGAGGAATCGCCGCGAAACCGCGGGATGTCGAACTCGTCGATGTCCACCCGCACGTGCAGCCGGTCGACATTGCCGAGCACCACGAGCGGCTGCCCCGGCGGGGCGCCCACGAACTCTCCGGGCCGCACGTTGACCTGGAGCACCCGGCCGGCCACCAACGCGCGGACGGTGAGCCTGTCGATCTCGATCTCGATCTTCGCCACCTCGGCCTCGGCCTTGGCGATCGACTCGCTGGCGACGTCCCGGTCATACTGCCAGGAACCGGCCTCCAACAGCGCGAGGTCGGCCTGGGCCTTCTCCAGGGTGGCCTCGGCCCCCGCGAACGCCTCGCGTCGCTGGACCAGCTCCTGCTCGGTGGTCACCCTGCGGGCGAACGTCTCCTCGGCCCGCTTGAGGGCGTCGGTCTCGCGGACGACCGCCGCCCGCGCCTCGTTGACCTCGGCGACGAGCACCGGGATCTTTTCCTTGCGCGGCTCGGCCTCCAGTCGGACCAGCTCGCTCCTCGACTGCGAGACCACGGCCCGTTTCACCGCCAGTTCGCCCCGCAGCTGCCGGTCGTCGAGCCGGAAGAGCGGCTGGCCCGCCGTGACGTCGTCCCCCACCTTCACGAGCACCTCGACCACGACGCCCGGCGTGGCCGACCCCACGGCGATGTTCTCCGTCTGCGCCTCGACGATGCCGGCGGCCGCGAGCGTGTCGGCGTAGGGGCTGCGGGCCGGCTGGATCGGCGGGGGCGGGTTGTTCAAGACCGGCCGCGTCCGCGCCACGTACCAGCCGGCGAAGCCCAGCAGGGCGAGCCCCACGGCGGGCAGCACGAACTGCGTCAGCACCTCGGCGACGCTCCGGGGACGCTGCACCTGTCGTGGGCGGGCGGGCGACGATTCTCGCGGCGGCAGCACGTCGGTGGGGGAGGAGGCCATGCCAGCCATCGTACGCAGTCGGCCCGAGGCCTCCAACGTGGCCGCCCACGGCCGGGGATCGCCCGCTCAATGGCCGCTGGCGAACCGCCGCGGATCGGTCTCGACCGACACGATCCTGCCGTCCTCCATGGCGGCGATCCGGTCGGCGAACGAGTAGACCCGCGCATCGTGCGTGACGACGATCACCGCCCGATCGGGCTGTACGGCGATCCCGGCGATCAGCTCCATCGTGATGCGGCCGTTCTCGGCGTCGAGGGCGCTCGTGGGCTCGTCGCAGACGAGCAAGCGGGGATCGTGAACGATGGCCCTGGCGATCGCCACCCGCTGCTGCTGGCCGCCGGAAAGCTCGGCGGGCAGCCGCGTGAGGCGGTCCCCCAGGCCGAGCCTGTCGAGCGCGTCGGCCGCGGCCTCCACCGCGCGTGCCCGCCCCCAGCCCGCGATCAAGAGCGGCACCGCGGCGTTCTCCACGGCGGTGAGCGTGGGCAGCAGGTTGTAGGACTGGAAGACGAAGCCGACGTTCTCGCGACGGAACCGCACCTTGGGGCCGCTCCGCATGGCGACGAGATCGTCGCCGAGCACGACCACCTCCCCCTCCGTCGGCTCGAGCGTGCCCGCGATGATCGACACGAGCGTGGTCTTGCCGCAGCCGCTCGGGCCGACGAGCATCACGAGCTCGCCATAGGGGATGTCGAGATCGACGCCCCGCAGCGCCTGCGTGAGCGAACCGCCCGCACCGAACGACTTGGTGACGCCGCGGGCCCGCACGGCCATGCCGGGAGCCACGACAACGACGTCGGCACGACGAGGAGGACGTTCTGGCACGGTCGCTCATCCTCCTCGGGCTCGGGCCGGCCGCCGGCCGTCCCCGTCAGCCGCGGAACACGATCGCGGGATCGACGACGAGCACCCTGCGGATCGACAGCAGGCTCGCCAGCAGCACGATGACGGCCACCGCCACCGCCGTGATCGCCAGCACCTCCCAGGGCATGAAGAACGAGAGCCGCGAGCGGCCGCCCGTGAGAAGCTCGCCGAACAGCGCCGCCAGTCCCACCCCGATGCCGTAGCCGATCACGCCCACCTGCACCGCCTGCGAGAGCACCATGGCGAGGATCGTCCAGTTGCTCGCGCCCATCGCCTTGAGCGCGCCGAACTGGCGGATGTTCTCCACCGTGAACAGGTAGAAGGTCTGGCCGGCGATGGCCGTGCCGACGAGGAAGCCCAGGAACACGGTGATGCCGAAGTTCACGGGGATGCCCGTCTTCGCCAGGTAATAGCGGATCGTCTTCCAGATGAACTGCCGGCGGGTGAGCGCCTGCAGGCCGGTCTGGGCCTCGATCCTCCGGCAGACCTCCTCTGGGGGCGTGCCCGGCACGGCGTTGGCCAGCACGAAGGAGAGCACCTTCCGCTCGGGGGGCGCGTACCGCACCGCCTGGCTGTAGCGGGTGTAGACGATCGGGAAGCTCTGGAACGTGCGGCTGGCCCGCGTGAGCCCGACGACGACCGCCCGGCGGTCGTTCATCTCGAACACGCGGCCCAGCCGGTAGGGCTCGTCCGGCCAGATCCGCCGGTAGCCCGCCTCGTCCATGATCACGGCGTCGGGCCGGCGCAGGTCGGCGATCGAGCCCATGAACACGCCGCCCGGGGCGCCGACGAGCGTGGCGTCGTCGAGCCCCAGCAGGATCACCTGCTCGTAGCTGCCCTCCTGGAGCCGGGCCCGGGCGATCCCCTTGTAGAACGACACCGCCCAGTCCACGCCCGGCACGCCCTTGACGCGAAACAGTTCCGTGTCGGCCAGCGGCTTGACGTCGTCGACGAACTGGACGTTCCTGTCCATCACCCAGATCTCGGGCCCCTCGACGTCGCGGATCTGGCTGATCGTGAGCGCCATCAGGCCGCAGAAGATCGACGACTGCTGCGCGATCAACAGCGCGGCGAAGACCACGCCGAAGACGATCCCGAGGTACTTGACCCGGTTGCCGATCAGCATTTTCCAGGCGACCCAGAGCATGCCGGCCAGTGTACCGGCACCGCCACGGCGGGCCACGCGCCACGCCGGCGGCGGGTCTGCTATCCTGCGCCACTCCCCTTCCCCGCAGGTGCACCCGTGCCAGGGCCGGCCGACGCCGTTCCGCTCCCCGTCGACGACGAACGCCTCGCCGGGATCCTCTCCCGCTGGTGGGGCTTCGAGAGCCTGCGGCCCCTGCAGGCCGACGCGATCCGGGCGGCGCTCGCCGGCCGCGACTCACTCGTGGTGATGCCCACCGGCGGGGGAAAGAGCCTCTGCTACCAGCTGCCCCCGCTCGTCGGCGACACCACCGACGTGGTCGTCTCGCCGCTGGTGGCCCTGATGAAGGATCAGGTCGACGCCCTGGAGTCGATCGGCTATCCCGCCGCCGCGATCCATTCGGGGCTCGATCCCGACGAACGGCGGCGGATCCGTGACCGGCTCGCCGCCGGCGAGCTGCGGCTGCTCTTCACGGCGCCCGAGCGGCTGGTCAACTCCGGGCTGATCGACCTGCTCGCCCAGGTGGGTGTGAAGCGATTCTCCATCGACGAGGCCCATTGCATCAGCCAGTGGGGCCACGACTTCCGCCCGGAATACCGGCAGCTGGCCCTCCTCCGGGAGCGGTTCCCGGCGGCCAGCGTCCATGCCTTCACCGCCACGGCCACCCCCCGCGTCCGCGAGGACATCGTCGGACAATTGCAGCTGCGCGACCCCGAGGTGCTCGTCGGCACCTTCGACCGGCCGAACCTCGTCTACCGCGTCGTGCCGCGGACCGACCGCGTCGCCCAGACGCTGTCGGTGATCGGCCGGCACGCCGGCGAGGCCTCGATCGTCTACTGCATCTCCCGCAAGGAAACGGAGCGGCTGGCGGCACGGCTGGCGGCGGAGGGCATCCTCGCCCGCCCCTACCACGCCGGGCTCGACGCCCGGGAGCGGCACCGCACCCAGGAGGCCTTCGCCCGCGAGACGATCGACGTGGTCGTGGCCACGGTCGCGTTCGGCATGGGGATCGACCGCTCCGACGTGCGGCTGGTGCTCCACACGTCGCTCCCCAAGAGCCTCGAGGCCTACCAGCAGGAGACCGGCCGCGCCGGCCGCGACGGCCTGGCGGCCGAGTGCGTGCTGCTCTACTCGTCCGCCGACGTCTTCAGCTGGGAGGCCCTCGTGCGGAAGAGCGCGGAGGAGTCGGAGCTGGAGGCCGCCGAGGTGGAGCGGCTCGTCGCCGCCCAGGTGGAGCACCTCCACGCCATGCGCCGCTACGCGCAGGCCGCCCGCTGCCGGCACGCCGCGCTCTCCGAATACTTCGGTCAGGCCTACCTGCCGGCGGCCTGTGGCGCCTGCGACGTCTGCCTCGACGAGACGGCGAGCCTGCCCGACTCGACCGTCACCGCGCAGAAGATCCTCTCCTGCGTGGCCCGCGCCGGGGAACGGTTCGGCGTGCGGCACATCTGCGAGGTGCTCCGGGGGGCGAAGACCGAGGGCGTCCAGCGGCACGGGCACGACCGGCTCTCGACCTTCGGGCTGCTCGCCGCGCTCGACCAGCGGACGGCGGAGAATCTCGTCCATCAATTGCTCGACCAGGAACTCCTGGCGCGGTCGGGGGGTGACCGGCCGGTGGTCTCGCTCAACGCCCGGTCCTGGCAGGTGATGCGGGGCGAGCGGCCGGTGGTGCTGCTCGAGCCCCGGGTGGGCAGGACGCGGGCCGCGAAGGCCGACGTCGACGACTGGGAGGGGGTCGATCGCGGTCTCTTCGACCGGCTGCGGCGGTGGCGGAGGCGGGTGGCCGAGTCCCGCGGCAAGCCGGCCTGGACGATCCTCGACGACCGCTCGCTGCGGGCGATCGCCCGCGAGCGGCCGGCGTCGCCCGCCGCCCTGCTCCGCTGCAAGGGGATCGGCGAAAAGCGGCTCGCCGACTTCGGAGCCGCGGTGCTCGACATCGTCGCCGGCCGCGAGCCGGCCTGACCACCCCCCGACGCCCATGACCACGCGCGCCTTCGTCGTCGCCGGCCTCGCCCTCTGCGCCGCGGCGGCCGTGTGCGCCGCGTCCTGCCGTCCGACCGGCATCCCGCCCCATCCCGAGGACGAGGTGAAGCTGACGGCGACCGACGCGGGCACCACCTACAAGGTCCACGGCGGCAACGCCTACCGCGTGGACCCCCGGACCGGCCGGTGGCACCTCGTGCAGCGGGTCTACGACCCGGCCTTCTACGAGAAACACTACGTCGAACGCGGCGGCACGATCTTCCGCAGGGCCGACGACGGCTCGCTCGTGGCGGTGCGACGCAGGTTCGCGGACGGCTTCGAGGGGGCGACGCGGCTCGCGGACCTGATCGGCCTCGAACGTGGCTGGACGTCCTGCTCCCTGCAATCGCCCAAGGCCAGAACCGTGGGCGACTACGTCGCCCTCCGCAAGCGCATCCTCGCGGGCACGGGGGACTTCCTCGACAACCGCGTCGAACCCGGCGACGAGCTAGCGCACGGCGGCCGGACGGCCCTGCGGAGCGTGTCGGTGCCGCCGGCGGGGGGCATGGTCACGGCGAAGGCGTCGCTCTCCACGGAACTGCTCCATTTCGTGAAGGGGGACGACGTCTGGATCTCGCTCTGGTGCCACGTGCCGGCCGACAGCGGCATGCCCTTCACGGTGCTCGATCTCGAGACCACTTGGATCGAGAACCACCCGGGCATCCGCGTCGCGATCGCCGACGGCAGGCACGTCTGCCTGCAGCTCAAGTCGCTCGGCAACCCCTACTACCGCCAGACGCACGGGATGGAAGTCGACTTCCCCCGGGGCCGCTGGGTGCGGCTCCGGATGCATTTGGGGCTGACCGACGCGGCCGACGGGGTGATCGAGGTCTGGCAGGACGACCGGAAGATCATCGACACGCGCGGGCGGACGCTCGTGCTCGCCGACGCCATCTACAACAGCCTGGAGACCGGCATCACCGCCTACAACGAGCAGGGCCGGCCGGCGACGCTCTTCGTCGACGACGTCGAGATCTCCACCGAGCCCCTCCCGGAGTGATGCGGCCCGCGGCACGGCGTGCCGGCGACGGGACGGCTCAGCCTTCGCCGAGGTAGGCGTCGCGGACGCGGCGGTCGCCGGCGAGCTCGCGGCCGCCGCCCGAGAGCGTCACCCGGCCGTTCTCGAGCACGTAGCCGCGGGACGCCAGCCGCAGCGCCGCCCGTGCGTTCTGCTCGACGAGCACCACGGCGATCCCCCGCGCGGCGAGCCCCGCGATCACCTCGAAGATCTTCGCCACCACGAGCGGCGCGAGCCCCAGCGACGGCTCGTCGAGGAGCAGCAGCCGCGGCCGGCCCACCAGGGCGCGGCCCAGGGCCAGCATCTGCTGCTCGCCGCCGGAGAGCGTGCCGCCAAGCTGCCCCATCCGGTCGCCGAGCACCGGGAAGAGGCCGCAGACCTCGTCGATGTCGCGGCGGACTTCCGCCCGGTCGGGGCGGGCGAAGCCGCCGAGCTCGAGATTCTCACGGACGGAGAGCCGCGGAAAGATCCGCCGCCCCTCCGGGGCGTGGCCGACGCCCAGGCGGACGATCTCGTGCGGGGGCAGGCCGTCGATCGGCCGGCCCGCGAAGACCACCCGGCCGCCCCGCAGCGGCACGACGCCGGAGATGGTCATCAAGAGCGTCGTCTTGCCCGCGCCGTTGGCGCCGATGATCGCCACGAGCTCCCCCGGCCCGACCTCGAGCGACACACCGTCGAGCGCGCGGATCGGGCCGTAGCCCGCCTCCACGGCCTGCACCTCGAGCAGCGGCGGCTCGCCGCGGGGGCGGTCGGCGTGGCTCATGCGTCGCCCCCCAGGTAGGCCTCGATCACCCGCTCGTCGCGCCGCACCTCGGCCGGCGTCCCCTCGGCGATCTTCACGCCGTGGTCGAGCACCGCCACCCGGTCGCTGATCCGCATCACGACGTTCATGTGGTGCTCGATGAGCAGCACCGTCACGCCGCGATCGCGGATGCGCTCGATGAGCCGGGCGAGGTCGGTGGTCTCGGAGGGATTCATGCCGGCGGCCGGCTCGTCGAGCAGGAGCAGCTTGGCCCCGGTGGCCAGCGCCCGGGCGATCTCCAGCCGCCGCTGGTCGCCGTAGGGCAGCTGGCCCGCGATGCGGTTGGAGTCGGCGGCGAGGCCGACGAAGCGGAGGCTCTCCAGCGCCGCCGCGCGGGCCCGCGCCTCGGCGCGGCGGTTGCCCGGGAGACGGAAGACCATCGACGGCACGCCCCCCGGGATCGTGCGATCGAGCCCCACGAGCACGTTCTCGAGAACGGTCATGTTGGAGAACAGGCGGATGTTCTGGAACGTCCGTGAGATGCCCGCCCGCGCCACCACGTGCGGCGACCGCCGCCCGCGGCTCCACACCGCCAGCGCCCCCGCCGTGCCGAGGAGCCAGCCCGCGAAGAGCCACGTCCAGCCGCGGCGTCGGATCCGCGTCTTGCCGGCGGCGAGCCTGTCGAGCACCTCCTCCTTCACCCGCACGCCGCCGAGCACGCCCCGCCCCGGCGTCGCCTCGTTCGCGCCCGCCAGGTCGCTCGTGTCGGGCACGGTGCCCGGGCCGGCCCGTCGCGCCGTCACCTTCGCCTGCAGCGCGTCGCGAACCGCGACCGCCTCCGCGCGGTCCCGCCGGATCGCCAGCACGTCGGCGCCGTCGGCACTCACCACGCGCCACTTCCCCGCCATCTGGTCGATCGCCAGCTCGGCGCGGAAGTAGCCCCGCAGCCGCGCCGCCGCCCCGGCGACGGTGAACGGCTCGCCGGCGTTCATGCCGCGCTTCACCACCGCCAGCCAGAGCCGGTCGACGTCGACGGCGGCGGCCGCGAAGAGGAGCCCGGTGAGCAGGCCGACGGCCACGGTGCTCCAGAAGGTGCCCGCGGTGAAGGCCCGCTCGAGCCGCCGACCCTCGAACCGCACCGAGCCGCTCGACGGGGCGTAGAGGCCGCTGATCGTGTTGAAGGCCGTCGTCTTGCCGGCGCCGTTGGGGCCGATGAGCGACACGATCGATCCGGCGGGCACGGCCAGGTCGAGATCCGACACGGCCACGAGCCCGCCGAAGCGGACGGTGACGCGATCGACGTCGAGCAGCGGCGCGCCGAGCGCCGCCGCCGCGTCGCCGGTGGCGGTGCGGGGGGTCATGGGTGGGCCTCGTGCAGTTCGGCGGCGAGCCGCCGCGAGGGCACGAGCCCCTCCGGCCGGAACCGCATCACGAGCACCAGGGCCAGCCCGAAGATGGCCAGCCGCCAGCCGCTGAAGGACAGCAGGCTCGAGCCCGACGGGTTGATGTTCATCTGCTGGATCCACGAATCGGCCCACGGCGCGAGCACCGTGTCGAATCCCACGAGGATCGCGACGCCGAGCAGCGTGCCCGGAATGCTCCCGAGCCCGCCGAGGATCACGGCACAGAGCACCATGATCGAGCGGTTGAAGTCGTAGGCGTTGGGGTCGGCGGTGGTGGAGAGGCTGGCGGCGTAGAGGCAGCCGGCGAGCGCCGCCACCGCCGACGACAGCGCGAACGCCGAGAGCTTCACCCGCGTGGCCGAGATGCCCATGGCGCTGGCGGCCAGTTCGTCCTCGCGGACGGCCACCCACGCGCGGCCGAGCCGCGACTGCTCCAGCCGCCGCATCGCCACCACCACCGCGGCGAGGCTCGCGAGCGCGAGGTAGTAGAACCAGCGCGGGTCGACGGCGAACGCGAGCCCGAGGTCGAAGCCGCCGATCCGCAGGCCGGCCGCCGGCGGCGGCACGGGATTGAGCCCCTTCATGCCGCCGGTGATCTGCTCGAGGTTTCGCAGCGTCACCTTCACCACCTCGCCGAAGCCGAGGGTGACGATGGCGAGGTAGTCGCCCCGCAGCCGCAGCGTGGGGGCCCCGAGGGCCAGGCCGATGCCCGCCGTGACGAGCACGCTGATCACCGTCGCCGGCAGGAAGCCCAGGCGGAAGGGATACATGGGCACGGTGAGGATCGCGAGCAGATAGGCCCCGATGCCGAAGAACGCCGCGATCCCGAGGTGGACCAGGCCGGTGTAGCCCACCATCACGTTGAGGCCCAGGGCCAGGATGCAGTAGATGAAGAGCGTCGCCACCTGCCCGCCGAGCGCCCCGCCGAGCGCGGGCACGCAGAGCGGGGCCACCGCGAGGACGGCGAGGGCGACGAGATCCCACTTCTCGCGCAGCACGTCGCGGCGGCCGGCCCGTGACGGCGCGGCCGGCGTGCCGGCGGCGGGAATGCGGCCTGTGGATGGTGGCTCCGTCACACCTTCTCCTTCGTGCGGCGGCCGAGCAGCCCCTCGGGGCGGAACACGAGGATCACGATCAGGATCGCGAACACGATCGCGCCGGTCCACCGCTCCCCCACGTAGGCGCTCGAGAGCGACCGCACCAGCCCGATCACGAGTCCCCCGACGACCGCCCCGGGAATGCTGCCGATGCCGCCGAGCACCGCGGCCGTGAACGCGTAGAGTCCGTTCTGGAATCCCATCTGGAAGCCGATGGTGTTGATGTAGAGGCCGTAGACCACGCTCGCGGCGCCGCCGAGGAAGCCGCCGATGAAGAACGTGGCGGCGATGACGCGATCGACGTCCACACCGACGAGCGCCGCCGCCAGCGGATCCTGTGACACCGCCCGCATCGCCCGACCGAGGCTCGTGCTGCGCACGAGGAACGACAGCCCGAGCATCAGCGGCACCACCACGACCACCACGAGCAGGTCCTTCCAGGTGAACTGCAGGCCCTCCCCGGCGAGGAGGTTGGTGGCGGGAAGCAGCTCGGGAAAGGAGCGGTCGGCGGGCCCGATCCAGAAGAGCCCCAGATTCATGAAGATGAACGACACGCCGATCGCGGACACGAGCGGTGCGAGCTTGGGTGCGGTGCGCAGCGGCTTGTAGACGAGCCGGTCGACGGCCACGTTGAGGCCGCCGCAGAAGAGGCCGCAGGCGAGCACGAGCAGCACGACCCCCCCCCAGGTGCCCGTCGCGCCGGCCGACGCCATGCCCAGGCCCGTGACCAGCGACAGGGCCAGGCAGGCGCCGAGCATGATCAGGTCGCCATGGGCGAAATTGATCAGTCCGATGATCCCGTAGACCATCGTGTAGCCCAGCGCCACCAGCGCCACCAGCGCCCCGTTGGTCAGTCCGATGAGGCACTGCTGGAGGAAGAACTGGAGCGACACGGGGGACCTTCCGGGGTCGGGTGTACGGGCCAAGTGTAGTGCATCGTGCGGGCGGTTCGCGGCGCGGCCCGCCATTCCCGCCCGGCCGTGCCGAAAACCGCCCGGCGTCGCCGCCACGAACCCATGCTTCACGCCGCACACCCGCGGCTCAAGGCACCGCCGGCGCGGCGGCCGGCGTGGCGGCCGCCTCCTCGCCGTCGACGAGGCTCGCGTCGATGATCTCCTCGAACTCGAAACGCCCGTTCTTCACGACGCTCACCGTGAGCGTCCGCATGGTGGTGTCGCCGTTGTCGTCGAAACCCCAGTGGCCGAGCGCCCCGTCGAAGTCGCGGATCGCCAGCGCCGCGTCGGTGATGGCCCGCCGGTCCTTCGTGCCCGCCTGCCGGATCGCCTCGAGCGCCACGCAGGCGGCCTCGTAGCCGTAGACGGCGTAGGCCTCCGGAATCTCGCCGAACCGCGCGCGGTAGCGTTCCACGAACGCCTGTCCCTTGCCGGTGAGTTTCTCCGGCGGCAGGCCGCCGAAGGTCACGAAGCAGCGGCCCTCGAGGTTCGCGGCGCCGGCCGAGTCGATGAACACCTGCTCGCGGCAGCCGTCGGGCACCATCAGGATGGCGGTGATGCCGGCGCTGACCATGTCCTTGGCGAGCTGCCCCCCCTTGCTCTGCGTGGTGCCGCCGAAGTAGACGAGATCGGGCCGCAGCGCCTTGATGCTCGCCATCAGCGACTTGAACTCCTGCGCCCGGCTGTCGATCGAATCGTGGGCGAGCACCTCGATGCCGAGCTCGCGGCAGCGCTCGTCGAAGAGGTCGGCGATGCCCTTCCCGTAGACCTCGTTGTCGTCGAGGATGCAGACCGTCTTCACGCCCCGCGACACGGCCCAGTCGGCCGAGAGCGGGCCCTGCAGGTCGTCGGCCGGCACCACCCGCGTGTAGTTGAGCCGCCCCGTGGGACGGTAGACGCCGGGCTCCCCCGGGGCGCCGAGACCGGGCTTCGTGAGCCCCACGGCGGTGTTCGCCGGCGACACCATCAGCAGGTCGCCGAGGTTGAGGATCGGCATCGACACCTTCGCGGCGCCGGAGTTGAAGGTGCCGATGTAGGCGACGACGTCGGGATCCTGGAGCGCCCGCCGCGCGTTGGCCGCCTCGGCCTCGCTCGTCCACTGCCCCGCGGCGGCCGTCGAGTCGTCGAGGTCGCGGTACTCGACGCGAAACGGCCCCACCCGGCCGCCCGCCTCCTCGATGGCCATGCGGATGCCCCGCACGAGCGTGTCGGACTGCTGCTTCGCGCTGCCGGTGCGGGGCAGGCTCGAGACGACGACGACGGCGTCGGGATCGGCGGGGCGGCAGCCGGCCGCCGCAAGCCCGGCGACGAGGAACAGGCACGTGACGAGGCCCCACGCTCTGGCGGGCTGTTGATCAACATGATCAACAGCCCGCTCGGTCGCATGGATGCGATCGCGGGAGCGCAGCTCCCGGGAAAACCGGAGGTTTTCATGCCTGGAAAAAGTCTCGGAGGACTTTTTCCACGGCCAGCTGGCGGGCTGTTGATCAACATGATCAACAGCCCGCTCGGTCGCATGGATGCGATCGCGGGAGCGCAGCTCCCGGGAAAACCGGAGGTTTTCATGCCTGGAAAAAGTCCCGGAGGACTTTTTCCACGGCCCTCTAAATGACGCTTTCATGCCCCAGAATGTAGCAGGCTGGCCGACACGAGCCGGAAACCCGGCCCGCGCCCACCGCCGTGCGGCCGGCGGCCGGACGCGCGGCCACCGGTCAGGGCGCCGCGGCGCCGCCGGGCTTCACCAGCCGCCAGGCGCGGTGAACGCGTTCGTTGCGGAAGTCCTCGGGAATCGTGCGGGAAGTGATCTCGCGGACCGCATAGAGCGGCCGCACGCGGTCCTCGTCGAGCCGGAAGCGGCGGAAGTTCGTCGAGAAGTAGACGACGCCGCCGGGCGCGAGGTTCCGGGCCACCAGCTCGAGCAGTTCGGCGTGGTCGCGTTGCACGTCCCAGGGGGTCTCGCTGCGGGCCGACCGTGAGAACGTCGGCGGATCGGCCACCACCAGGTCGAAGGGGGGCTCGCCGCGCAGGGCCCGGTGGTGGAGGAAGCCGCGGGCCTCGTCGCGCACGGTGCGGTGACGGCCGGCGTCACGGAAGCCGTTCAAGGCGAGGTTGGTCCGCGTCCATTCGAGGTAGGTGTTGGAGAGGTCGACGGTGGTCGTGCCGGCGGCGCCCCCGGCGGCGGCGTACACCGAGAAGCTCCCCGTGTAGCCGAAGAGGTTGAGCATCCGCCGCCCCGCCGCCTCGTCGCGGACCATGGCCCGCGTCGTGCGGTGGTCGAGGAACAGGCCCGTGTCGAGGTAGTCGGAGAGATTGACCTCGAACGTCAGCCCCCCCTCGCGGACGGCGACCACGGCCCGACGGCCGTCGACCTTCTCGTACTGTCCGCCGTCCCGCTGCCGGCGGCGCACCTTGAGAAACGTCCGCTCCGGCGGCACGCCGAGTTCCAAGGCCGCCGCCTCGATCATCCGGTCGAGCCAGACCTCGTGCTCGATGTCGGTGCGCTCGTGCGGCCGGTCGTATTCGGCCGCATGCAGCCAGCCGGCATACAAGTCGATCACCAGCGGGATCTCGGGGATGTCACGGTCGTAGACGCGGAAGGCCTCGATGCCCTGGCGGCGGGCCCAGCGGCCGAGATGCTTGGAGCGCTTCGCCAGCCGGCGGCGAAAGTCGCCGATCTGATCGTCGGTGGAGCGGCCGCGGCCGTTCCCCGGCCCGGGGGCCGGACGGTCGCCCGGCGCGTCGCCCCCCTCCGGCTGCGCGGCGTTGCCCTCGTCGGCCGACGGTGCCGGCGTGCCTGCCGACGCGGCCGCCGGCGCGGGCTCGCGACGCCGGATCTCCACCTCGAGGAGCCGGCAGGCGATCGGGCCGTTGGCGAGGGGCACGCGGTGCGCGGGCCGCAGGCCGAGTTGCGCGGCCGCCGGCGATTCGGCGGCGAGGATCGCGGCCCGCCAGCCGCCGCACCGCTGCACGAGCCAGTCGCCGAGACGGCGGAAGAGCGCGCCGGCGCGGGGCAGCGGCAGCCGCTCGCCGTAGGGCGGATTGGTCACGACGAGCCCCTGCGGCCACCGCGGCCGCACCTGCTCGAAGTGGCCGACATCGAGGGTGATCGCCTCGGCCACGCCGGCCGCCGCGGCGCAGGCCCGCGCCGCCTCCACGGCCCGGGCGTCGAGATCGCTCGCCTGGAAGGTGGCCGCGGGGGGCTGCACCCGCGACTCGAGTTCCGCGAGCAGAC
>Ga0209189_1001447_pt1 | contig 17747 bp, 12 predicted proteins | sample C_130820_EF_Meta_FD_187308 | JGI IMG/M metagenome (GOLD analysis project Ga0209189, IMG submission 187308) | Freshwater microbial communities from Lake Croche, Canada to study carbon cycling - C_130820_EF_MetaG (SPAdes) (version 3) | ecosystem: Environmental > Aquatic > Freshwater > Lake... | reverse complement strand
AGGGTGGCGCTGGGCCGGGCTCCCTGCAGCGGGGCCAGGACGACGTCATACCCCTGGCTGCGCAGGGCGCGGGCATCGCAGGTCACCGGTTCGGCCCCCCGCTGGCGGTAGTGGGCGATTAAGGCTGTGTCGTCTAGGGGTTCCTGGGCCAGCACGCAATCGAACAGCCGACCCTCCACGCCCAGGCTGGCCAACTGGGCCTCGATCGCCCGCAGGTGCCCGGCTACATCGAGGCCGTCCGTTTCGCCGGGCTGGGTCATCAGATTGCAGATGTAGAGCCGCGGGGCCCGACAGCGGCCAATCGCGCTTACGAGTTCAGGCACCAGCAGGTTGGGCAGCAGCGAGGTGTAAAGGCTCCCTGGGCCCAGCACGATCAGATCGGCGTTGGCGATCGCCTCCAGGGCCCGCGGCAGGGCGGGGGGGCGCTCTGGTGTGCAGCCCAGCCGCACGATCGGACTGGTGGCTCTGCCGATCCGCGATTCGCCCTCGATCCGCTCGCCATTTTCGAGTTCCGCCCAGAGCCGCACGTCGGCATTCGTGGCCGGCACCACCTGGCCCTGCACGGCCAGCACCCGGCTGCTGGCTGTGATCGCCGATTCCAGGCTGCCGGTGATGGCGGTGAGGGCGGTGAGGAAGAGATTGCCGAAGCTGTGGCCCTCCAGGCCGCTGCCGGTCTTGAAGCGGTATTGGAACAACCGGGTGAGCAGGGGTTCCTCGCGGGAGAGGGCCGCCAGGCAATTGCGGATATCGCCCGGCGGCTGCACCCCGAATTCGCGCCGCAGCACACCGCTGCTGCCGCCGTCATCGGCCACGGTCACGATGGCGGTGATGTTGCCGCTATAGCGCTTCAGGCCGCTCAGCAGCGTGGCCAGCCCGGTGCCGCCGCCGATCGCCACGATGTTCGGGCCGCGGTTGAGCCGCCGCTGGGCCACCAGCGCATCCACCAGCACGGTGTCCTTTTCGGGGGCCAGGGCCTGCTGGATGGTGCCGAAGCTGCGGCTCTGGCCCAGCCACACCAGGGCCCCGCCGATCACCAGCACCAGCGGTCCGGTGATGCCGCGCGGCATCACCTGGGTGACCCGGGCCAGCAGCCACTTGATCGATTCCAGGGTCCAGTAGATCGGCTGCAGATCCGCCCACACCGCCGCCCCGAGCAGAGCGAGCAGCAGGCCGATGCCGGAGGTGAGCATCCAGCGCTTCACCACCAGCCCCGGCTGCAGCCAACGCACCGCCCTCCGTGAGCGGGTCATCAGATCGCGCTGACGCATCTCACCCCGGCCGAGCCACTCCGGCCGGCCGGTCCGGCGGGGGTCGTGGGGTGCGGTGCCTCGGCGGGGCAAGGGGATGGCGCCGGGGCGCCGCAGTGATGGAACAACTCTACGAATGAACACCAGGGGGTGAAACCGGCAGGATGGGATGGTGTTGCTCCCATGCTCCCCGGTCGTGGCCGTTGCCCCACCCCCTTTGGACACCGGGGACGACGCCATGGTCCCCGCCGCCCTCACCGAGCTGGTGGCGGAGATGCGCGACCTGGTGGTTCGCTGGGGCGATCGCACGGTGCTCGACGGCGTGAACCTGCAACTTCGGGCCGGTGAGCGGCTGGTGGTGGTGGGCCCCTCCGGCGCCGGCAAGTCCACGATCCTGCGGCTGCTGGCTGGCCTGCAGTTGCCCACCAGCGGTGAGCTGCGCATTCACGGCGAACCCCAGACCTACCTTCGCCTCGACCAGCGCCATCCCCCCGATGTGCGCCTGGTGTTCCAGAACCCCGCCCTGCTGGCCTCCCTCACCGTGCGGGAGAACGTGGGGTTTTTGCTCTACCGCTACAGCCGCCTTGGCGAAGCTGAGATTCGTCGGCGGGTGAGCCGGGCCCTAGAGGCGGTGGGTCTCATCGGCATCGAGGACCGGATGCCCGGGGAGCTCAGCGGTGGCATGCAGAAGCGGGTGAGCTTCGCCCGGGCCCTGATCGATGATCCGGGGGCTGTGGATGGCCGCTCGCCGCTGCTGCTCTTCGATGAACCCACCGCCGGCCTGGATCCGGTGGCCTGCACCCGGGTGGAGGATCTGATCGTGCGCTCCACGGAACTCACCAACGCCGCCGGGGTGGTGGTGAGCCACGTGATGAGCACGATCGAGCGCTGCGCCGAGCGGGTGATCCTTCTCTATGACGGCTGCTTTCAGTGGGATGGCACCATCGACGACTTCCACCGGACCGACAATCCGCATGTGAGCCAATTCCGGAGCGGTAGTCTGCGCGGACCGATGCAGCCGGCCGAGCTCTGAGCCCATGCGCCGCAGTGTCCGTGAGGCCCTGGTTGGTTTCTCCCTGCTGGCCGCCATCGCCGGTGGTCTCGGCCTGTGGTTCTGGTTGAAGGGAATCTCCCTGAACCGTGGCAACTGGACCATCAAGGCCAGCTTCCAGGATGCGGCCGGTCTGGCCAACCGGTCCCCCGTGTCCTACCGGGGGGTGCTGGTCGGTCGGGTCCGCTCGATCAAGGTGAATGCCACGGAGGTGCTGGCCGATCTGGAGATCACCGAACCCACCCTGCGCCTCGCCCGGCCGGTGGTGGCCCGCGTGGGGGCGGGGTCCCTGCTCGGGGGGGATGCGGTCGTGTCCCTCCTGAGCGCCGGACCTCCCCAGCCCCTCAGCGGTCCCGGGCCCCTCACGAAGGGCTGTGACAACAGCCGCATGGTGTGCGATCAAGGCCGGGTTCGGGGCGTTGCCGCCCCCACCCTCGATTCGGTGACCGCCACGGTGCAGAAGATGCTCGATCAGGCGGACCAGGAACGGCTGGTGAAGCGTCTGGTGCTCGCCACCGATGCCTTTGACAAGACGGCCGATGAGACCAGGAAGCTCTCGGTTCAGGGTCAGGAGTTCGTGGGGGATGCCGAGAAGCTCGTGAAGGGTCTCAACAACGTGGTGGGCAAGACCGATCCGATCGTGAAGAACATCACGGCCGCCAGCGTCGATGTCCGCCAGGCCAGCAAGTCGGCGAAACAACTGGCCGGCCGCCTCGACCAGGCCAGCACCGTGAACGATCTGCAGGTCACCCTGGCCAACGCCCGCAAGCTCACCCAGCGCTGGGAGGCGGTGGGGGGCGATGTGCAGAAACTCACCGGCGACCCCGCCTTTGTGGCCGGCATGCGCAGTGTGTCCGTGGGCCTCGGCCGCTTCTTCGACGACCTCTATCCCGGCACGGCGCCGGCTGGCGGCGCCTCGGCCGACCGCCGTGAGGGCGGCCGACCCCGTCAGCCCCCGTCCAGTGGGGCCGAGGCCCACGCGCCAGAGCCCAACCGGGATGCTGCCGTTCAAGCCCGCCCCCGCCGCCCCGATCCCAGCGACCGCTTCGCGCCCCGAACCAAGGCTCCGGCCATGCCGGTTCCCGCCTATGGCTACGAGCTGCCCGCTCCCTGATCCGCCGTTCAGAGACCGGCCACCGCCTCCAGGGCGATCGCCGCGATCGCCTGGTCGCTGGCCTTGGGCAGCTGCACATAGCGGCCGCCGGCGGCCTCGGCCAGCTCCCGGCCCATGCCGCTGCCGATGAACTTGCGCTCGGTGTCGATCACCAGCAGCTTGATGCCCAGGCTCCGGTAGCGGCTGGCCACCTGCTTCACCTCCTCCTTGAGGTCCACCGGCTCCTCTCCCTCCAACGGCGGCTGGCCGAGGGAGCGGGCGAGGGGCACATTGCCGCGGCCATCGGTGATCGCCACCACCACCACCTGGCCCAGGTCACCGGTGGCCAGGGCGTTGGCCCCGACCCGGGCGGCTTGGGTGAGGCCGTGGGCCAGCGGCGAGCCGCCGCCGCAGGGCATGGATTCCAGGCGCCGGCGGGCGGCGGTGATCGAGCGGGTGGGCGGCAACAGCACTTCCGCCTGTTCGCCGCGGAAGGGGATCAGGGCCACCTCGTCGCGGTTCTCGTAGGCCTCGCTCAGCAGCCGGATCACCGCCCCCTTGGCGCTCTGCATGCGGTTGAGGGCCATGGAACCGCTGGCATCCACCAGGAAGATCACCAGGGCGCCGGCCTTGCGCTGCAGCTGCTTGGCCCGCAGGTCGCCGTCCTCCACGATCACGCGGCGCCCGGGTTCCCGCTGGCGGCGGGCCTTCTGGTAGGGCGCGGCGGCTCGCAGGGTGGCGTCCACGGCGATCCGCTTGACCGGGCCCCGGGGCAGCATCGGCTTCACATAGCGGCCGCGGGAGTCGCTGAGCACCACGGCGCGGCTGCCGCTGCCGCCGCTCTTGGCCTTGGCGGCGCCGAAGAGCAGCAGGTCGGGGTCGATGGCGGTGGCCTCCGGATCCAGCAGAAACTCCTCGGGGATCGAGGGTGGGGCCTGGTCCTCCGGCGTGTCGTCCTCCGGTTCGTCCGGTTCCTCGGGTTCTTCGTCGTTCTCCGGGCTCTGGTCCTCGGGAGGTTCCGGTTCTTCGGGCGGCTGTTCGCCCTGGGGCGGTGGCGGCGGCGGTTCGAGGGGCTGGTCGGGATCGGGGGGGGGCAGCTGCAGGGCCCGGGGCGCGATCACCAGTCGCACCGCCACCTGGAGATCCTCGGCCTCCACCTGGTCCCGGCCGCTGAGGGCGGCATGGGCCCGGGCCACCCGCACGGCGTAGAGCTCGCTGCGGTGACCCTCCACGCCGCCGCGGATCGCTTCGGCCACCAGATAGGAGATCTGCTCGCGGCTGATCTGCACATCCGGCAGCCACTGGCGGGCCAGCAGCAGCTGGGTGGCCAGGGCGTCGGTCTCCTCCTGGAAGCGGCTGCGGAAGGCTTCGCTCGATTCGCCGTGGTCGAGGGCGGAGCGGGTGATCGCCACCCGCTGGTCGGTGGCGAGCAGCTGGTTGGCCGAGAGGCAGATGGCGAAGCGGTCGAGGAGGTGGTCACGCACCGCTCCCTCCTCGGGGTTGTAGGTGGCGATCAGCAGGCAGCGGCAGGGATGGGAGAGGCTCAAGCCCTCCCTCTCGATCCGGTTCTCGCCCGAGCCCACCGCCGCCAGCAGCAGGTTGGTGATCTGGTCGTCGAGCAGGTTGAGCTCGTCGATGTACAGCACCCCGCGGTGCGCCTCGGCCAGCAGGCCCGGCTGGAACACCGGTGCCCCGGCGGTGAGGGAGGCGGCCACATCCACGGAACCCACCAGCCGGTCCTCGCTCACCCCCAGCGGCACCTGCACGAAAGGGGCCGCCTCAACCCGGGTGGGCAGCAGGGCTGTGCGGTCGGCGCCGCTGGGGTCACCCCCCAGCTCGGTGATGCGCTGGCGGGTGGCGGCGTCCCAGTCGTCCGGACGGTTGGGATCGCTATGGAGGGCCGTGGCGCCACCGCCCACATCGAGACTGTCGATCGGCGGCAGCAGGGCATGCAGGCCCCGCGCCAACACCGATTTCCCGGTGCCCCGACCCCCGGCGATCACCACCCCCCCCAGCCCCGGGTCCACCGCCGCCAGCAGCAGGGCCAGCTTGAGGGTGCCGTGGCCGGTGATCGCCGCCAGGGGAAAGGCGCGGGCGGCCTGCTCGCTGGTTCCCAGGCGGGCGGGGGCACTGCCGGTGCTGCTGGCGACCATGGGGAGCGGATGACCCTCGGATCGGGCAGTCTCGCCGATGGCGCCTCCGCGCCGATCGCGGTGGCGTGATGGGGCCCCGGCGGGGGCGGCTGACTGGTTCTGGGCGGTGCGAGGGTGGAGGCTTGAGGGTGGGACCTCTCCAGCCCACCCAGCCCAAATCCCCTGCTCCCCGCCGCCGTGATGATCCGACCCGATCGGCCGCACTGGTCGCCGTTCCCGGGCCCATTGGTTCCGTTTGCGGCCACGCTGGGTCTCCTGGCGGCGTTGCCCCTGGTGCTGCCGGCCCGCGCCGCCGAGGTGCAGCTGCAGTGCCAGGGCACCCTGCTGGAGGCCAGGGCCAGCGCTGAGCGTCAGCGCCCTTTGGTGCGCATCGCTTTTTCGCTCAGCCTGGAAGCCGAGGCCGCCACGGCCGATGGAGCCCTCGCGCAGCTCCAGGGGCGCCTGGCGGCCGTGCGTTCAACCCTGAAAGATCTCGGGGTTGATCGGCTGGAGGTGGGTTCTCCCTCCACCTGGCCCCGGCCCGTTGAGCCGGGCAGGGCCGCGAGGGTGCAGGCGAACCTGTCCCTGGGCGGCAGGCTGGCGGCCGTCCAGCTGCAGGGCCTGATTCGCCGGGTCGGTGGCCTGCCCGGCGTGCGCCTGGCCCCGGTGAGCCCGGAGGCCGATCCGGCCGGCGCTGAGGCCTCCCGCCAGGCCCTGCTGGCCGCCGCCTACCGCGATGCGGAGGCCCAGGTGCGTCCGCTGGCGGAGTTGATCGGCCGCCCCCGGCTGATCCCGCTCCAGATCCAGTTGGACGGGGGCGCCCCGGTGATGATGCGGGCGGCCATGCCAGCCCCGGCACCGCCGCCCTTCGATCCCGCCGAACTGCCGAACCCCACCGATCGGCTGGGGTTGATGGTGCAGTTCTGCGCGCTTCCGAACCGGAACTGATCCCGGGGCCGTCGCCTGTTGTTTATGCCGATGGGCCGCTGCCCTCGGATTGGCAGGGGCTGGTTCGGGGAAGGCGCAGGTCCGTCTCCGCACCGGGGAAACTGATTCACCGTCAGCCGAGAAGCACCCAGAGGCCTTTGCAGCCGAGATGGAGGGCCTGGTCGGTGCCGAGATTAAACAGACCGCGGCATTTGCACCAATCAATCAGGCTGTGGGCGCAGAATTCAGCAAGGCCCAGCCAGGCGTTGCCACTGATCAGGGCCACCGCGAGAGCATGGGTGCCGGCGTGGCCGGCCAGCCAATAGGGCCAGGCGATCCCCTCCACGGAGGAACCCGGACATTTGCCGATGGCGAGTTTGTCGCTCTGGAGAGGAAAATCGCAGAGGCAATGGCCAAAGCAGAGCACCAGGAACAGAGGCAAACCGCTGAATCCCAACAGGGACATTGAACCTTTCAACCCCGAACTTGTCTGGTTTGATCCTAGTGCTCGCCTACAGGTTGAGAATTGCTCCACATCACACCTTCCGCCCACCCCAGGCTGGGTGAGGCAGCCGGCGTGACCCCAGCCCTCAAGTGAGCGTTGGCTCCGCCGCTTCAGCCCTGCAGGTAGGTGGTCTGGCGCAGGCTCCCTTCGAGGTGATCCATCAGACGGCGGGCGTCGCGGATCGCCAGGTCGCCGCGGTCGATCGCCGCCTCGCTCGCCACCCGCAGCCGCTCCAGCAGGGCCAGCGGGTCGTGCTCCATCGCCTGGAGCACCTCGGCGTTGGTGTCGCCCCGCACCACGTGATCCACGCTGTAGCGCCCGCCGGCGGTGAGGCGGATGTGCACGGCGTTGGTGGTGCCGAAGAGGTTGTGCAGGTTGCCCATCACCTCCTGGTAGGCGCCGCCGAGAAACAGGCCGATCCAGTAGGGCTGGCCAGCTTCGAACGCGTGCAGTTCAAGCAGGGCCTTGCTGTGGCCCCGGTCGATGAAGCGGGCCAGCTTGCCGTCGGAGTCGCAGGTGAGATCGGCCAGGGTTCCCAGGCGGGTGGGGCGTTCATCCAGGCGGTGCAACGGCAGCACCGGGAAGAGCTGGTCGATCGCCCAGGTGTCGGGCGCTGAGCGGAACACCGAGAGGTTGGCGTAATAGGTGCCGGCCAGGGTGGCGCGCAGGCGCTCCAGCTCCTCCGGGACCGGCGTTCCCGCCGGCAGCTCCTCAAGACGGCGGGCGATCGTGGCGTTGCAGGCGGCCGTGAGCTGCTCGGCCATGGCGCGCTGCGGCAGGCTCATGTAGCCCAGCCGGAAGGCGGCCAGGGCGTCGTCGCGGAACTTGAGGGCATCGTTCCAGGCCTCCTGCAGCCGCTCCGGCGGCAGGGCCTCGGCGCCGCTGATGCCGGCGAGGGTGTCGCGCAGGTTGCGCACGATCAGCGGCTCCTCGGCCAGCGGTTCCGGCACCGCCAGTGGCGGCCGGCTGGCGCCGAGCACATCGAACACCAGCACCGAGAAGTGGCTGGCGATGGCGCGGCCGCTCTCGCTCACCAGGGTGGGCAGCACCACGCCGTGGGGCTCGCAGCACTCGCGCACGGTGGCCACCACGTCGTTGGCGTAGTTCTGCAGGGAGTAGTTGGTGGAGGCGGCGGTGGCGGTGCGGCTGCCGTCGTAGTCGATGCCGAGGCCGCCGCCCACATCGAGGAAGCCCATCGGCGCGCCGAGGCGGGTGAGCTCCACGTAGAGCTGGCCGGCCTCCTGCAGCGCGTCCTTGAGCACGGCGATGTCGTTGATCTGGCTGCCGATGTGGAAGTGCAGCAGGCGCAGGTCGGTCAGCAGGCCCGCGGCGCGCAGGGCTTCCACGGTGGCCAGCAGATCAGGGATCGAGAGGCCGAACTTGGCCCCCTCCCCCACCGAGCTGCCCCAGCGGCCGGTGCTGCGGGTGGAGAGCTTGGCGCGGATGCCGATGAAGGGCGCTGCCCCCAGCTCGCGGCTGGCGGCGATGATCCGCTCCACCTCATCGGCCTGCTCGATCACCACCACCGGCTGGCGGCCGAGGCGGCGGGCCAGGATCGCGGTCTCGATGTAGCGACGGTCCTTGTAGCCGTTGCAGATCAGCAGGGCCTCGGGGTCGTCGAGCAACGAGAGGGCGATCAGCAGCTCCGCCTTGCTGCCGGCCTCCAGGCCGAAGTGCCAGCGGCGGCCGCTCTCCACCAGCTGTTCCACCACGTGGCGCTGCTGGTTGCATTTCACCGGGAAAACGCCCTGGTAGCGGCCGCGGTAGGCGTACTGGGCGATCGCCCGCTCAAAGGCGGCATGGAGCCGCTCCAGCCGGTCTTCCAGGATGTCGTCAAAGCGGATCAGCAGCGGCAGGCTGAGGTTGCGGCCCTGCAGCTCGCCCACCAGCTCCACCAGATCGAGGGAGCCGCCGCGCTCACCGCTGGGCTGCACCATCACGTGGCCGCGCTCGCTGACGCTGAAGTAGGGATCTCCCCAGCGGTCGATGCCGTAAAGGGCGGCGCCGTCGGCGGCGGTCCAGGTGCCGGTGGGATTGGCGAGCACCATCGGGCCCCGGGTTGTGGTGGATGACGTGGCTGCGAATCTAGTCAGCGGCGGCGGTGGAACCTCGGGCTGCCCAGGCGCCAGCCATGGGGAGGTGACAACAGAGCAGGGTGGGCAGTGCAATGCCGTGGTGGCGTCAGCCCACCAGGCCGGCGGAACGTCGATGGCGGGCGAAGGCGTTCCCTTGGAACAGCAGGGAAGCCTGCAGGGCCATGGACCAGCCGATGGCTGAAGCCGTCGCTGAATTGAGATCCCCTCGCTCAACGGCTTCCGGCCTGTCCCGTGTGCTTGCCAACCGGCAGGCCTGCCGCAGACGATGGCACCACCTTCCTTCCTCCAGCCATGGCCGCCGAACGCACCTTCATCGCCATCAAGCCCGACGGGGTGCAGCGGGGTCTGGTGGGGGAGATCCTCGGCCGCTTCGAGCGCAAGGGCTTCAAGCTGGTGGGCCTCAAGCAGCTCACCCCCAGCCGCGAGCTGGCCGAGACCCACTACGGCGTGCACCGCGAACGCCCCTTCTTCGCCGGCCTGGTGGACTTCATCACCAGCGGCCCGGTGGTGGCGATGGTGTGGGAGGGCGATGGCGTGATCGCCAGCGCTCGCAAGCTGATCGGTGCCACCAAGCCCCTCGAGGCCGAGCCCGGCACGATCCGCGGCGACCTGGCGGTGAACATCGGCCGCAATGTGATCCATGGCTCCGATGCCCCCGAAACTGCCGTCTTCGAGATCGGCCTCTGGTTCCAGCCCTCCGAGCTGAGCGATTGGACCCCCGCCGATCAGGTGTGGCGCACCGAGGGCTGATCGCCCCGTGACCACCCTGCTCACGGCGGCCGAGCTGAGGGCCCTTCCCCTCTTCGCCCAGGTCAGTGACGCCCAGGCCGAGCGCCTTCTCACAGGTCAGATCGGCCTGGAGGTTGCGGCCGAGCAGGTGTTGCTGCTTGAGCAGGATGAGGGTGAAGGCCTGGTGGTGATCCAGTCGGGGCTCGCCAAGGTGCGGGCCTTTTCCGCCGATGGGGAGGAGGCGGTGATGGCCGTGCTCGGCCCCGGTGATCTGATGGGGGAGATGGCGGTGCTCACCGCCGGGTTGCGCAATGCCGATGTGGTGGCCCTCACCCCGTTGACGGTGGTGAAATTGCGGGCCGGCGCCTACCGGGAACTGCTGCTCAACGATGGCGCCATCTCCCTGGCCCTGGCCCGTCTGCTGGCGGCCCGTCTGATGGCCCTCAACCGCCGCTTCCTGCTGCGGGGAGCGGATGCCACCACCAGGCTGCTGGCGGTGCTGCTGAATCTGGCCCTCACCTCCTCCCGCGGTCAGGATCCCCTGGCCCTGATCCCCCCGTTGCCCCAGCGGGAGCTGGCGGCCATGGCGGGCCTGTCGCGGGAGACCACCTCCCGCACCGTCACCCAGCTGCGGGAGCGCGGCATGGTGATCGGCGACCCGCAGGGGATGCGGATCGCCGATCTGCAGTGTCTGCGGAAGCGGGGGTTGCTGGCCTGAGGGCGGGTCGCCCGGCCCGGTAGGGCCAGGAGCGTGCCCGCTTCAGGCGCCCAGGGCAAAGTCGCTGCCCTGGAGGGTGATTCCCTGGTTCACCGTGGCGAACACGCCACCCTGGCCGGCGCCGGCTGCGGTGCCGTTCTGGTTGAACAGGATCGAGCCAGTGCGCAGGTCCTGGATCAGCAGGGTGCTGCTGCCCAGGGCGCGGGTCAGCTCGGCGTCATTGTTCACCGTCTGGAAGCTCAGCGTGGCACCGGCACTGAGGCCGAAGGCGCTGCGAGAGAGTTCGATCCGATCGCCCTCGCTGCGGCTGAAGTCGGTGATGCGATCGGCCTGGGCCGTGCCAAAGGCTCCAGGTGTGGCGAAGCGGAACCGATCGGCGCCGATGCCACCGGTGAGCACATCCCGGCCGGCGCCGCCATCGAGCAGGTCGTTGCCGGCCTTGCCATCAAGGTTGTCGTCGCCGGCCCCACCCCGGAGTTCGTTGGCGGCCTGGTTGCCGATGATCCGGTTGTCGAGGGCGTTGCCTGTGCCGTTAATCGCTTGGCTGCCGGTGAGGGTGAGGTTGCGGGCGCCGTCGGCCAGGGTGGTGCTCACGCTGCTGCTCACGTTGTCTTGGCTGCCGCCACCGGCGGGCGGAAACTGAGGTGCGGGCTTGTTGCCACTCAGGGCCGCGCCCGGGTCCTGCAGGTAGCGGGGATCACCGCTAGGGCTTCCTGCTTCGAAGCCGGGGTTGGTCACACCGGCGCCATTGCTGCCGGTATAGGTTTTGGGTGCGCTGGTTCCGCCGCCGGAGTTGCCCATGCCTGGGGGGAGCGGCGTGCCGACCAGCTTCTGTTGCTGAAGCGAACTCTCGTTCACCGCGATGCTGCCGTCACGCACCACTAGATCGATGCCACCTTCGGTGACGGGCGTGACATCGCCGCTGCCGCCCTGGCTGGTGGGTTTGCCGGCCTTGGAGGCGATGATCTGGTTGAGCATCGATTGGGTGAGGATGTTGACATTGCTGCCGGTGTTTTCGGGGTTGGGCATGCCCGCATCAGCCTTTCTTGCCTGCTCAAGGGCCTTCCCTTTTTCGGTAAGAGTTCCATCCCAATTTCTCATGCCAGTCATTACTTCCGATAGCTTTTCCAGGAAAAGTTTGTTTTGCCACTCCTTGTCAGCGCTCGCTTCTTTTGTGGGATTTCTTTCTTCAACTTCTCCGTCTGGGTTTGTGGTGGCATTAGCTGCCGAGGTCGCGCCTGGGTAAGATTCTTTTCCATTTTCCTTTTTGTCTTCTTTGGGTTTGTCCGACCCGGTTAACCATGCTTTTGCGTCGCTCCAGAACCCCGAAACCAGCCCACTTCCTGCCGCCCCGCTGCTGGCAGGAGGCACTTTTACGTCGATGGCCGCCACCGCCCCGAGCACCCCACCGATGGCCTGGCCCTGATAGGCCGCCATCGGGTTCTGCCCCGCCATAGGGGCCACCCCGAGGGTGACGGAAGGACTGCCGAAGCCCTGATCAAACGCGGGCTTATCGGTCTTGCTGGATCCGGCCAGATCCGTGAGTTTGTCCTTGGCCGAGCTGGCAGCCGTGGAGGCCGTGCCCACGCCGGCCAGGCTCTTGATGGCATCGGCCTTGCTCACCAGCCCCAGGGCCTGATCCACGCTGGCCTGCTTGTCGGCGGCGGTCTTGGGTGCGAGGGAATCGGTGCTGGGCTTGTTCACGCCGGGAAGGCCGGTGGAGGGGCCTTCGAAGCCCTGGGGAGGGTTGGTCTTGCCCTGGCTGCTTTCGGCTTTGCCCTGGTTCTGAACCTGGTTCGCGTTGCTGGAGGTGGATGGGTTGGCGGCCAAAAGGTTGGCGTTGATCGCGGCTTTGGCGAGCGCAGTTGAGGTCGCGGCGGTGGTGGTGCTGATGGCCATGGGGGCCTCCGTTGGGGACCCCCGCACTGTCCGCGCATCGGCCGGGGTGCCACCGGAGAACGCTCACGCCGGGCTGTGAACTTGCTCACAGCGCCGGCCCTGTTCTCGCCCTTTCCTGGGTCAGGGGGGCCGCACTCCGAAAGACGGTCGGCGCCGCCCGCTTCTGGCGGTTTGTTCCTTCCCCCGTCAACCTGGAGTCAGCCCATGCCTTCCCTCCGCCGCCCCATGTCGATGCCCCAGCGTCTCCGCAGGGCAGTCGTGGTGCCTCTCGCCCTGGCCGCCGCTCTTGTGCCCAGCGCCCCCTGCAGTGTCAGCGCCGCCCCCGCTGTGCCGCGGGTGGTTGAGGTTCCTTCCCGCCCCGCCTTCGTCAAGCCGCCCGGCGCCATGGAGCGTCCAGCTCTGCCAGGCCAGGTCCTGGCGCCCCGCACCCTGCTGCGCACCCAGCTGCCCGGTCGGCTCCAGGTGCAGCTGGCCAATGGCCGCAGTTTCCGGCTCGGGGGTGATGCCGTTGCACGCCTGGGCGCCGATGGGGTGGATCTGGAGCGCGGGCAGATCATCGCCTGGGTGAATCCGGGAGCGAAGGGGGGCGCGCCGCTGCGGGTTCGCACCCGGGTGGCCACTGCCTCGATCGTGGGCACCACCGTGTTCATCGACGCGTCGCTCACGAGCGTGAAGGTGTTCAGCTGGGAGGGCCATGTGTCGGTGGTCACCACCAGCGGCGAGCGTTTCGAGCTGCAGAGCGGCGAGCAGGTGATGCTTGATCTGGGCACCTGGCAGCCACCCCGCCGTCTCAGCCAGGAGGAGGCCGCCACCCGCCGTCGCAAGAGCATCCTTCTCAATGGCTTTGAGACGCCCATGGACACGCTCCCGGTGATTGAACGGGAGCTGGGGCTCTCACCCCTGGCCGCCCCTGCGGCAGCCGCCCCCCGACCGCTCCCTTGACCCGGTTCCCGCCGCTCTGGAGCCTGGCCCTCGGGTTGCCCCTGCTGTTCAGACCTGCCCTGGCGGGTTTGGATTCCCAGTGGAGCGCCCTGTTCTTCCAGCTGAGGGGAGCGCGGCCGCCGTCGCCCGATCCGGTGCTGCTGGCCGTGGACGCCGATTCCCTCTCCCTCGATCAGCTGCTCACCCCGGCGGAGCGGCGTGCTTCCCCCCTGTGGCGGCGGATGGGACCCTGGCCCTGGCCCCGGGAGCTGCAGGCCGAGCTGGCGGCCCGCGTGTTGGAGCGGGGCGCCCGGCAGGTGGTGTTCAACGTGGTGTTCGCCGGGCCCAGCCGCTTCGGCTCCGCCGACGATGCGGCCTTCGAGCGGCGCCTGGCGCCCTGGCGCAGGCAGGTGGTGCTGGCGGCCGCCTACGGCGCCAGCGAGCAGGGGGGGCTGGAGCAGGCCCAGCTGCAGAGACCTGTGTTCAGCAGCTTTCCGAGGCTGGGCCTCACAGCCCTTTTGCAGAGCCCCCGGGGGCTGGCCGAGGCCATCCCCGGCCAGGCCTGGATCGATGACACCCTGGCCGACTTTCCCGGTAGCCATCCGGTGCCCCTGGCCTACGAGGCGGCCGGGCGGCCTCCGCCGGCCCCATCCGTGGGGATTGCGTTCAGCGGGCCAGCCGCCGCCTTGCCCCAGGTGCCGGCCTGGCAGGTGCAGCAGCAGGCCGAAGGCTTCTGGCGGGGCCGCACCGTGCTGATCGGGGCCACGGCGCCGGAGCTGGGGGATCAGCAGGAAACCCCCTTCGGCTCCCAGAGCGGCGCCCAGGTGCAGCTCGCCGCCCTGGCCACGGTGATGGAGTCGCGGGGTCTTCTGGCCCTGCCTTCCTCCCTGGAGTGGCTCCTCCTGGCGGGCTGGCCGCTGCTGGTGGCCTTCACGCTGCGCCGCGGCGCCCAGGCGGGGGCCACCTTGATGCTCACCGGGGTGCTGGTGGCTGCCGGACTGCTGGGAGCGGGCGGGATCTGGGCCCTGGCCCAGCGGCTGCTGCCGGTGTCAGCGCTGGTGGCCATGCCGCTGCTGGGGGGTGGCCTGCGCTCCTGGAGCCAGTGGCGGCACGAGAGCCGGGAGCGCGCCTATCTGCACCAGGTGCTCGCGCGGCGCGTCTCTCCCACCCTCCTGCGCGACATCCTGCGGGAACCGGGGCCGATCTGGACCCAGGTGGGCGGGGTCCGGGGCCGCTGCGTGGTGCTCTTCACCGATCTGATGGCTTTCACTCCCTTCAGCGCTGCGCTGCCGCCCGCCGAGCTGTTCAGCCTCCTGAACCGTTACTTCGAGGCGATTGCCGCCGCCGTGATCGCCGAGGAGGGCCTGCTCGACAAGTTCATCGGCGATTCGCTGATGGCGGAATTCGGCGTGCCCCGCAGCCGGGGCGATGGGGTGGAGGCCTTGGCGGCCGTGCGGGCGGCCCTGGCGATGCAGGCGAGCCTGGCGGACCTCAATGCCGAACTGGCCGCGGCGGGCCGCCCCCCGCTGCGCCAGGGCATCGGCCTCCATTTCGGTGAGGTGATGGCCGGCAACCTCGGCTCCAGCCAGCGGCTGGAGTTCACCGTGATCGGGGTGAGCGTGATCGTGGCCAGCCGTCTCGAGCGCCTCACCCGCCAGTTCCCCGACACCCCGATCCTGATCAGCCGGGCCCTGCTGGAGCTTCTGCCGGACCAGCTGGAGGTGGTGCCCCTCGGGGCCCACCACCTGAAGGGATTGCCCGAGCGGGTGGAGGTCTACGGCCTGCTGGGATTGCGGGGATCGCACCGGTGCATTGCGCTTGGGGATTCTCCGCACCGTGCGGGCTGACAGAGCACGACGCCTGTGAGCATGCGGCTGTGCTGGTGAGGGCCACGCCGGGTGGCCGCAGGGCCGGCCCCGTTCCATAGGATTGCGCCCAAGCCTGGAAACCGCGGAATCCCGATGTCAGTGGCCGCCACCACCTCCCCTTCTCCCGCCGCTGCTTCTGCCGGCGGCGATGGGCAGGCCCCCTGGGAGGCGGTGATCGGCCTGGAGACCCATGTGCAGCTGGGCACCGCCAGCAAGATCTTCACCAGTGCCTCCACCGCCTTCGGGGATGACCCCAACACCCATGTGGATCCGGTGGTGTTCGGCCTGCCGGGCACCCTGCCGGTGCTCAATCAGAAGGTGCTCGAATACGCCGTGAAGGCCGCCATGGCCTTGAATCTGAGGATCGCAGAGCATAGCAAATTCGATCGCAAGCAGTATTTCTATCCCGATCTTCCCAAGAATTATCAGATCTCCCAATACGACGAGCCGATCGCCGAGGATGGTTGGATCGAGGTGGAAGTGGCCGAGAAGGGCAAGGAAACCTATCTCAAAACCATTGGTATTGAGCGGCTTCACATGGAGGAAGATGCCGGCAAGTTGGTACATGCCGGCAGCGATCGCCTGGCCGGTTCCAGCCATTCGCTGGTGGATTACAACCGCGCCGGCGTGGCCCTCGCTGAAATTGTCAGCAAGCCCGATCTTCGCACCGGCCGGGAGGCGGCGGAGTATGCCTCTGAAATTCGGCGGATCATGCGATACATCGGTGTCAGCGATGGCAACATGCAGGAGGGATCGCTGCGCTGCGATGTGAACATCTCGGTGCGGCGGGGGCCGGACGCACCCTTTGGCACAAAGGTGGAGATCAAAAACATGAATTCTTTCTCCGCGATTCAGCGGGCCTGTGAGTATGAAATTCAGCGCCAGATCAAGGCCTATGAGGCCGGTGAGCCGGTGGTGCAGGAAACCCGCCTCTGGGATGAAGGCAAGCAGCTCACCAAGAGCATGCGCAGCAAGGAAGGGGCCAGCGACTATCGCTATTTCCCCGATCCCGATCTCGGGCCGATCGAGGTGAGCGCTGCCCAGCGGGAGGCCTGGCGCGCCGAATTGCCCGAATTGCCCGCCGCCAAGCGGCATCGCTATGCCGAGCAGTTGGGCCTCTCCATCTATGACGCCCGCGTGCTCACCGACGAGCGGCCGATGGCGCACTACTTCGAGGCCGCCGTGGCCTCGGGTGCCGATCCCAAAGCCCTGGCCAACTGGATCACCGGCGACATCGCCGCCCATGTCAATGCCAACCGTCTCTCCTACACCGAGCTGCCCCTGCGGCCGGAACAGCTGGCGGAGATGGTGGCCCTGATTGAGGGCGGCACAATCAGCGGCAAGATCGCCAAGGAGATCCTGCCGGAGCTGCTGGAGAAGGGCGGGTCCGCCAAGGCGATCGTGGAGGCCCGCGGCCTGGGGATGATCAGCGACCCGGCGGCGATCACGGCCATCGTGGCGGAGCTGCTGGCGGCTCACCCTGAGGAGGTGGAGGCCTTCCGGGGCGGCAAGACCAAGCTGCAGGGCTTCTTCGTGGGCCAACTGATGAAGAAGACCGGCGGCAAGGCCGATCCCAAGCTGGCCAATCAGATCCTCAACGCCCAGTTGAAGGGCTGACACCCGGCACTTCAGTTCTTGCCTGGCTCCATCCCGGGCGCCGGTCGGCTGGCGGCTGCAGATCGGCACAGGTGCCTCCGATGCCTCCTTCAGCCTCTTCCCTGCAGTGGCCTGGCTGCTGCATGCGCGGCACCACCTTGGCCAGGGCGGGTCGGTGTTGACGCCATCCCTTCAGGACCCTGTTCATCCGGTGGCGGCTACTCCGCGGCCAAGCAGCGGCCCTCAGGCGAAGCGACTCCAGTGGAACGCCTGGAGCAGCCCTGAGTGATCGCGCTGGCCCAGCAGCGCCCCCGCCACCAGTTCCGCGCTGATCGCCGCCAGCAGCACCCCGTTTCGGTGGTGGCCGGTGGCCAGCCACAGCCCCGGGATCGGCCCTTCCCCCAGCAGCGGGGCCTGATCCGGTGTGCAGGGCCGGAAGCCCCACCAGCGCTCCATCGGCGGCCAGTTCGCGGCGGCCGGCAGCAGGGCATCGATGCCCGCCTGGAGCTGGCGCTGGCCCGCCGGGGTGAGCCCTTCGGCGAAGCCGGCCTCCGGTTCGCTGGTGGCTCCCACCACCAGCAGCCCGTCCTCCCGGGGCACCAGATAGGTGCCGGGGCCGAACATCACCCGGCCCAGGGCCCCGACCGGTCCTTGGAGGGAGAGCATCTGCCCCTTCACGGGAAACACCGGCAGCCGGGGCAGCAGCCGGGCGCTCCAGGCGCCGCCGCAGAGCACCGCCTCGCGGCAGGTCACGGTGAGCTCCTGACCGTCGGCCCGCCGCAGGCGCACCGCCACCAGCCGGCCCTCCCTGGCCTGGGTGGTCGGAGCCTCCTTGCCCTTGGCCCATCCACCGGCCGCCTCGGGTTCCGGCGTCCGCCCCCCTGGCGCTTCCTTGTCGGGGTGGTTTCCGATGGCCAGCGGGCTCTCGGCGCCCGCCTCCGCCTCGCTGAGGATCTCCAGCACCT
>Ga0209189_1001446_pt1 | contig 17760 bp, 19 predicted proteins | sample C_130820_EF_Meta_FD_187308 | JGI IMG/M metagenome (GOLD analysis project Ga0209189, IMG submission 187308) | Freshwater microbial communities from Lake Croche, Canada to study carbon cycling - C_130820_EF_MetaG (SPAdes) (version 3) | ecosystem: Environmental > Aquatic > Freshwater > Lake... | reverse complement strand
TAGAATGAGGGCTTCCGTTTCGGTCCGTGTTACCGTTGTCTCATAGCGGGCAATTTTGCCCACCATCAGCTCGATACGCGGTGATAACTGAGTGCGCTGAAAATAACTAGATACCCGCTTTTTAAGGTTGCGAGCTTTGCCTACATACAGAATATGTCCCGCTTCATCAAAAAAGCGATACACCCCCGGCAATCCGGGTAGCCGTTTAACATCCTGCTGAAGGGTTTCGAAAAGCGAATTACTCATGCGTTGGGATATTTTCTGCCAAATCGTCGATAACTATGGTGATGCCGGTGTTTGCTGGCGTCTAGCCCGAAGCTTATCAAGCATTCATGGGCAAGAGGTCCGTATTTTTTGCGATGATCTGCCAACCCTTAATTTACTCGCTTCGGGTGTAGATCCCTCTATTAAGCAAAAAATCGACATGCAGCCATGGGAAGCCAGCCATTCCAATGCTCGCCATCCAGTACAAATGCCTGATGTTGTCGTGGAAGCTTTTGGCTGCGAATTACCTGAGCGCTATTTGGCTGGTCTATTTATCGCTCCCGTCAAACCAATCATCATCAACTTGGAATATTTGAGTGCGGAGCCTTGGATAAGCGAGTTTCATGGCAAGGCATCTCCTCAGTCACATGGCATTCCAAAGTATTTTTTCTTTCCCGGCTTTCAAGATCAGACTGGCGGTCTATTGCTTGACCCCATTCCAGTAGTAGGTCGCCTCGTTGAAAAACAAATTCCTCTAGATCTAAAAGTCACTTGGTCGAAATTACGTCCCAATACAAAACGAATGAGCGTCTTTTGTTACCCAGGAGCGCCACTCAAAAGGTGGCTGGAGGACTTAGGTCAACTTGGGGAGAGCATTGATATCCTGCTTGCTCATGGTCACGTGGAACAACTCAGTCTATATGGGGAGCAGCCGATCTCACTTCCCAAAAATCTACAGTTACTTTCCATGCCTTTTGTCTCTCAAGATGAATATGACTGGGTACTATCGCAATGCGACTTTAATATCGTTCGCGGAGAAGATTCTTTTGTAAGAGCGCAATTAGCAGGTAAACCATTTATTTGGCACATATATCCACAAGAGGATCGCGCCCATGAAGTTAAATTAGCTGCATTTCTGGATTTATACCTTGAGGAAGCCAGTCAAGAATTAAGACTTGCTTCCATTGCAGCAATGACCTGGGCAATGCCAAGCGAATGGTTTGGCAGCTTAGAAATCTGGGATACGCATGCCGAGCATTGGCGCGCTCATTTGCTGGAAAAACAGGCGGATGGTGGCTTGCCAGCCCGTTTAATCCTTTTTGTCGCCTAATCCCAAGCAATAGAGGCTTGCGGGCGGTTACAATCTTCTTTTTGATAAAAACCGCAGAAAAATAGCTCTGCTCCCAGGAATAGCAAGATGAAAACAGCACAAGAACTCCGCGTTGGTAACGTAGTTATGATTGGCACTGATGCCCAGGTCGTTTTAAAGGCCGAATATAGCCGCTCTGGCCGCAACTCCTCAGTTGTGAAAATGAAATTTAAGAATTTGTTAACCGGTGCACCGAACGAAGGCGTGTACAAGGCGGATGACAAGTTTGATGTTGTGATTCTCGATAAGAAAGAGTGCACTTATTCTTATTTTGCTGATCCAATGTATGTCTTTATGGATGGTGACTACAACCAGTATGAAGTAGAAGCTGAATTCATGGGTGATGCATTGAACTACCTCGAAGAAAGTATGCCATGCGAAGTGGTGTTCTACGAAGGTAAAGCACTTTCAGTGGCAATGCCAAACTCCTTAGTTCGTGAAATCATTTACACAGAACCAGCAGTGAAAGGCGATACTAGCTCAGGCAAGGTATTGAAGAATGCAAAATTGGCAACTGGCTATGAATTGCAAGTTCCTTTGTTCTGCAATACTGGCGATAAGATTGAGATCGATACTCGCACCGGTGAATACCGTAGTCGCGCTAACTAATTCGCTCGCTATAGATCGTAAAAAGCCCGGTATGCCGGGCTTTTTATTTCCAAACTAAAGGTCATAATATCCAAACCATGACAAATGAAACCTCTCCAGCAATTACCCGGCTTGATCTTGCCGATCTGCCCCAGTTAGTGGACTGTGTTCGTCGCTGTTATGGAGAGAGTTACCCCAATGCAGTCATGTATGACATTAGCTTATTGGAGGAAATTGTCGAAAGCAAGTTGATGCACTCGGTAGTTGCAAAAACAGAGGATGGTCAGATCGTAGGACACTGCGCCTTGACGTTTGATGGTGCTCACAATGTTTCGCCCGAAGCTGGCAAGATGATGGTAGACCCAAACTTCAGAGGAAAACACATTGCTGAAATCATGGCTAAAAAACGGATTGAAATTGCCCAAGAGCTATCTGTACCAGGATTTTGGACTGAATGTGTCACAAACCACCCGTATAGCCAACATGAAATGATTGCTTTCAATGCCAAGGAGACGGGCCTTTTTATTGGGGACAGCCCAGCAACCATCTCGATGAAAGGCCTTGAAAATCATCCAGACACTCGGATGTCATTGTTAGCTTTTTATCTGCCTTTAAACGATCGCCCCCATACGATCTATATACCGCCTGAACATGCAGAACATGCTAAATCACTCGCTCTCGATTTAAACCTGCAGCGCAATATTGTGAGCGCTAATATAGCGGCGACTGGTAAAACAACGTTTCATACCGTGATTAATTCCAGTATTCAAACTGCAAATATTGCTATTGATCGTATTGGGAGCGACTTAGTCGCTGCAGTAATGCATGCGCTCAGAGAGCTAGAGGCTCTCAATCTTGCTTCTATTTATTTAGATATCCCAATAGAGCAAGAGACAGCAGCAAATGCCTATCTTGAACTCGAGAGTATTGGTTTTTTCTGGGGATCTTGGATGCCCAATTTTTTCACCGAAGGTGACTCATTGAGACTGCAAAAAATATATCAGTCCGTCAACGTTGACGCTATTGTTTGCGCAAGAGAGCAAGGGTATAGCATTAAAAAATTTGTTCTCTCCGAATGGGAAAGAGTTTCGAAGAATTAACAGTCCCTACTGAATCAAATTCAGTTGCTTCAGCAACCCTTTTGCATGCTGATATTCGGATTCATTTTGTAACTCTTCCCAAGTCAATGCAAGAGCAGTCGGCATTAATTTATTCAAACGGACTTTAGACTCTTCTCTTTTGGCCTTGGTGACCTTCAGCTTGCTCAATAATTGATCTGCTAGGTCAGGACGATTACAAATCAGTACTGCATCACATCCAGCATCCAAAGCCATCTCAGCGCCCTTCACTACTGATCCTGCTACGCTTGCACCCTCCATCGAGAGGTCATCACTAAAGATCACCCCTTCAAAGCCCAACTCTTGGCGCAGAATAGAATGCAACCAAATCTTTGAAAATCCTGCTGGATTTTTATCTACTGTTGGATAGATCACATGTGCTGGCATTACCGAGGACAAACTGAGATCTAACCACTCATATGGCTTGGCATCATCTTTCAGAATTTCTTTTAAGCTACGCTCATCCACTGGAATAGCTACATGTGAATCAGCTTCAGCCCAACCATGCCCAGGAAAGTGCTTGCCGCAGTTCGCCATACCAGCTAAGCGCAAACCTTCATTCAAGCTCTTAGCTAAGGCAAAAACGATTTGTGGATCACGACTAAAAGAACGATCGCCAATCACACCGCTACGACCAAAATCTAAATCAAGAACCGGGGTAAAACTGAAGTCAACTCCACAGGCACGCAGCTCAGCTGCAAGTACATAACCACACGCAGTTGCTGCTGCCATTGCAATAGCAGCAGATTCTGCAGGATGATTCGATGTGTTCTTTGCACCCCAAAGCTCACCGAGCTTGCGCATAGCTGGTAAATGAGTAAATCCATCGGTCTTGGCACGCTGCACTCGACCGCCTTCATGATCAATAGATACCAGGACATCAAGGCGAAGTTTCTTAATTGAAGCAGTTAATTTAGTGAGCTGTTGACGATTTGCAAAGTTGCGGCCAAATAAAATCACCCCACCAGTCAAAGGATGCAGGATACGACGGCGATCTTCGTTATTGAGTTCCACACCAACTACATCTAATGTAATGGGGCCTGGGGCCATCTTTGCCATCATTGACTTGCTCATTTCTTCCTCTTACTTTTGAGTGACAATTACATGGGCAATTGCCATATCCTGTTCATCACTCACAGTGACATGCGCTTCCCAATTTTTTTCTTGCATAAATTGAGCCAAAGCACCTAAGTAAGAGGTGACCGGCTTACCGCTAGGCTCATTTAAGGTTTGCAGTGAGCGCCAAGTCATTGGCATTCTCATACCAAGCCCAATGGCTTTTGAAAAGGCTTCTTTGGCTGCAAAACGCGTGGCTAAAAATGCAATGCCGCGCTTGTGATTTCTGGAAAGGCGATGCTGAAACACCATCATTTCATCAGGCCCTAGAATTTTTTCAGCCAGACGCCCATTAGTACGATCATAAGCTGCTTGCAAGCGCTCAATCTGCAGAATGTCCGTTCCGATACCGATGATCATTTTTTATTTCTTAGCAATTGCTTGTTCTGAAGAGTGAGCCCTACCGTCAAGCATCAAAGTTTTCATATCAATAATTGCCTTTTGCCAACCTTTAAACAAGGCTTCAGCCACAATAGCGTGTCCAATATTGAGCTCAGATAATTCGTTAATAGCTGCGATGGGTTTCACATTACCCTCATGTAGGCCATGGCCAGCATTGACCCTTAGACCAATACTCTTTCCAAAGATCGCTGCCTTACGAATACGCTCAAGCTCCGTTAACTGCTCAGCACCATCTAAATCAGCATAACGACCGGTATGTAGCTCAACTACGGTTGCACCAATATCTTTAGCCGCCTGAATTTGTTTCTCTTCTGGATCGATAAATAAGGACACTCGAATACCAGCATCCAGCAATTTTTTGGTTGCTGCCTTCACTGATTCAAAGTGGCCGAGAACATCTAGACCGCCTTCAGTAGTTACCTCTTCGCGTTTCTCTGGGACCAAACAGACATCATGTGGTTTTACTTGGCAGGCAATATCTATCATCTCAGGCGTTACTGCACACTCAAGATTCATACGCGTTTTAATCAGTGGGCGCAAAGCCAATAAATCAGCATCTTTAATATGACGACGATCTTCTCGCAAATGCAAGGTAATTAGGTCAGCTCCCGCTTCTTCGGCTAAAGCTGCTGCTCTTAGTGGGTCGGGGTAGACGGTGCCACGCGCGTTACGCAAAGTGGCAACGTGATCAATATTAATACCCAATTCAAGGGTTTGGGGGCTATTCATGTATGTAGATTACTAGATTTTCTTTAGATCAATCAAAATCTGGCGGGTAGTTAATACTTGATCCTGCAAGTGCAAACCAAGTAGAAACCGCATCAATTGCTTACTTTCGGAAAGGGTCTCTGGATCAGAGAAATCTCCCACCGCAATCGCCAAGAGTGATTTACCAGTAAGCACCGGCCAATGCCCTGGATCATCCAGCTGTACTGGGCGAACTCCACGCTCTGGTTGATACACATACTGCTCATGAGCAATAGGTGATTCATTGGTTTCAACACAGCGATCTAAAGCGGCCGCATAACCCGTCTCCTGCAAAAGTGATAACTCAAAGGGACGTAGGATTTCTTCTAAGCCTTTGGATTCAAACTCTAGATTTGATAAGGCATTAATGGTATCAGCATAGCGATCGTAGAGTCTCTCATAATCATCCTCACGCGCTAAGAACTTCACAAGCAATTCATTGAGATAGAAACCACAAAGCAGAGCATCGCCCACTAATGAAGGCATGCCACCAACCCACTCTGACTTTGTTAAGGTACGTAACTCTGATTTGCCACTCCAGGAAACTAGAAGGGGCTGAAAGCGTTGCAATACGGGTCTTAGAGTGGAGTGTGGACGTTTAGCCCCCTTCGCAATCAAGGCCATACGACCATACTGCCGAGTAAAGACATCCAGAATTAAGCTAGTCTCTTTATAGGGAATACTATGCAATACAAAAGCAGGCTCGTCAGCAATCCGAATCGAGGCCATTGACTTTATTCCAGCCCTTGCGCCCGTAGTTCGGCGCGGTCATCTGCCCAGCCGCGTTTCACTTTGACCCAAGTCTCCAAGAAGACCTTGCCATCAAAGAGCTTTTCCATATCAATGCGGGCATCAGTAGAAATCTTTTTAAGACGATCACCTTTTTGACCGATGATCATCGCCTTATGACTATCGCGATCAACCAAAATCGTTGCCGCAATGCGACGCATCTTGCCATCCATCTTAAATTGGTCAATCACTACAGTACTGGTGTAAGGCAACTCTTCGCCGGTGAAGCGGAATACTTTTTCACGCAGAATCTCTGCCGCCAAGAAGCGCTCACTGCGATCCGTGATGGTATCGCCATCGTAGACAGCTGGCGCCTCTGGCAGGTAACCCTCAAGCACATCGAGCAATCTTTCAATGTCACCAGGGCTCTTAGCGCTCATCGGCACGATTTCAGCAAACTCACACTTCTGATCTTCATGACCACCTAATTCACACCAAGGTCGAGCCATCTCTTTAATAAAACTGAGCAAAGCCTGATCACGCTCCGATGGAGTCTGAAAACGACTATTAAATAGATCTAACTTATTCAGAACTAAGACAACCGGTAAATCATCCGGCAATAACTTCAATACCTTTTTGTCATCTTCACCAAAGTAACCAGCCTCAACCACAAAGCACGCTACATTGACGTCTTGTAAGGCAGTGGTAACAGTGCGATTGAGTGCTTTGTTTAAGGTATTCATTAAGCGCGTCTGAAAACCAGGAGTATCAATAAAGATGAATTGCGCTTCTTCGCGATTCTGAATACCCAAAATACGGTGACGTGTCGTTTGTGCCTTGCGAGAAGTAATACTAATCTTCTGACCCACTAAAGCATTCAGAAGGGTTGATTTACCCATATTAGGACGCCCAACAATGGCGATAGTGCCGCATCTAAACACGATTAGCCCTTCAGCTTAAGATTGAACTGCTCTTCGGTCACTTCTTTTTTGGCCGCCTTCTTTTTGGCTGACCGAGTCTTCTTAGGTTTACGAGATTCCTGTGGCAATGCCTTGAGCATCGCGATCAAAGCCAGCTTTGCCGCAGCTTGCTCAGCAGCGCGACGTGATGCGCCCTCACCTTTTACCGCCACCTTGTGACTAGGAATTAAACACTCGACCTCAAACTGCTGATTATGTGCAGCCCCGGTAGTACCAGTCACGTTATAGGTTGGCAAAGGTAATTGATAGCCTTGCAAACACTCTTGTAATAAGGTTTTATCGTCCTTTCCCAAAGTTTTAGGGTCAACGTGTGTCAAGATAATGGAATACAGCTTACGTAAACTAGTCTTAGCTGCCTCAAAGCCCCCATCCATAAAGATGGCGCCCGTTACCGCTTCTAGAGTATCGGCCAGGATAGAAGGTCGACGGAAGCCCCCACTCTTTAACTCACCTTCGCCTAAGCGCAAGTAATCTGATAAGGACAAAGTTTGGGCGATTTCATATAAAGCTTGTTGCTTGACCAGATTCGCACGCACACGAGAAAGGTCGCCCTCATCTAAATCAGAGTAACGTTCATAGAGCATTTCTGCCACGACACAGTTGAGAATGGAATCACCCAAAAACTCAAGACGTTCATTGTTTTTCTTGCTATGACTGCGATGAGTCAATGCTTGATTCAGCAACTCCGGTTTTTTGAAGGTGTAGCCGAGGCGCTCTTGTAGCGGTCCAGTTTCAATAACGGCGCGCGCATTCATGATATTTACTCGAATCCGCCTATGCGGCCAAGATTACCCAAATTGAGCCAGACAAAAAAGGCTTTACCAACGATATTCTTATCAGGCACAAAACCCCAATAACGCGAATCAGCACTGTTGTCACGGTTATCGCCCATCGCAAAGTAATGACCTGCAGGCACCTTACATGTCACACCCGATTGTTGATACTGACAGAACTCAGAACCTGGAAAACGCTCCGTCGGAAATACAGTAGCTGGACGATCAGGGTCATTGAGAATCTCATGACGATTACCACCCAAATCAGCAGGGAAGGTTTCAGTAAAACGCTTGGCGTAACGCATACTCTCTGGATCGAGATAGGGCTCACCACCACTGTATTGCAAGGGCTGACCATTAATCGTTAAACGTTTGTTTTCGTAAGTGATTTGATCGCCAGGTAAGGCTACTACGCGCTTGATGTAATCGACCGACTCATCGCGTGGGTAACGAAATACGATGACATCACCGCGCTTTGGTGAACCCAATTCAACCACTTTTTGATTGATCACTGGCAAACGAATGCCATAGGTAAATTTATTCACCAAAATGAAATCACCAATTTGCAAAGTCGGAATCATGGATCCAGAGGGAATCTTGAAAGGCTCAGCAATAAAGGATCGCAATACAAAGACTGCACAAATGACCGGGAAGAAACCGGCTGTGTACTCAAGCCACAAAGGCATGCGGTCATTACCAGCCAAGCGTCTTTGTGGAGCAAAGTGCAGTTTATCGGCAACCCAAGCGATTCCAGAAATAATCACTAGGATGAAAAGGACGAGAGCAAAGTTCATTAATCTTCCACCTGCAAAATAGCTAAGAAGGCTTCTTGTGGAATTTCCACATTACCCACTTGTTTCATACGCTTCTTACCTTCTTTTTGCTTCTCTAACAACTTACGCTTACGAGAAATGTCGCCGCCGTAGCATTTGGCTAATACGTTCTTACGCAGCGCTTTCACATTCTCGCGCGCCACAATATTGCTTCCAATGGCTGCCTGAATAGCCACATCAAACATTTGACGAGGAATAATGCCGCGCATCTTAGCAACCACTTCGCGCCCACGATGTTGACTGTTACTTCTGTGGACAATCACAGAGAGTGCATCCACTCGCTCGCTATTAATGAGGATATCGACCTTCACCACGTCTGCCGGACGATATTCTTTGAACTCGTAATCCATTGAGGCATAGCCACGTGAGATGGATTTCATTTTGTCAAAGAAGTCTAATACGATTTCGGCCATCGGTAACTCATAAGTGAGTTTGACCTGACGACCTAAATAGTTCATATCCATCTGAATGCCGCGCTTACCAACGCATAAGGTAATAATTGCGCCAACATACTCTTGAGGCATATACAAATTCACCGTAACGATAGGCTCAAGAATCGTATTGATCTTGCTAGCCTCCGGCATCTTTGACGGATTGTCTACTGAAACAATAGAGCCATCAGATTGCTCTACCTGATACACCACTGTTGGGGCGGTAGTGATGAGATTCATGCCGTACTGACGCTCTAAACGCTCTTGCACAATTTCCATGTGCAACAAACCTAAGAAGCCACAACGGAAGCCAAAACCAAGTGCCTGTGACACCTCCGGCTCATACAAGAGGGAAGCGTCATTGAGCTGGAGCTTCTCTAAAGATTCACGCAATTGATCGTATTCACTCGACTCCACTGGATACAAACCAGCAAAGACTTGAGGCTTAACCTCTTTAAACCCAGGCAATGGTGCAGAAGCAGGAACCCTGCCTTGCTGACCGGGAGAATGCGTAACGGTGTCACCTACCTTGGCAGCTTTTAATTCTTTAATGCCGGCGATCACAAAACCTACTTGACCAGCGGATAACTCCGGACGATCTACGGACTTTGGACTAAACACACCTACATGCTCAACTAAATGGCTTGAGCCATTAGCCATTAAAGTAATTTTGTCTTTTGGCTTTAAAGTGCCGTTCACAACGCGCACCAGCATGACAACGCCTACATAATTGTCAAACCAGGAGTCAATGATCAAGGCTTGTAATGGATCTGCTGCATTGCCTGTTGGTGGGGGCACCCTAGCAATCATTTCCTCGATCACTTCCGCAACACCTAAACCTGTTTTGGCTGAGCAGGTGACCGCTTCTGACGCATCAATACCAATGACATCTTCAATTTCTTTTTTAGCGCGTTCCGGATCAGCCTGAGGTAAATCAATCTTATTGAGAACTGGTACAACCTCGACACCCAACTCAAGCGCCATGTAACAGTTAGCAACTGTTTGCGCCTCAACACCCTGACTGGCATCTACCACCAACAATGCACCTTCACAAGCCGACAAAGAGCGACTCACCTCATAAGAGAAGTCAACGTGTCCCGGTGTATCAATCAGGTTGAGGTTGTAAATCTTGCCGTCTTTAGCTTTGTAATTTAAAGCCGCGGTTTGGGCCTTAATCGTAATGCCACGCTCACGCTCAATATCCATTGAGTCGAGAACTTGGGCTTCCATTTCGCGATCAGAAAGACCGCCACACAGTTGAATAATGCGATCGGCAAGCGTTGATTTGCCGTGATCGATGTGGGCGATGATAGAAAAATTGCGGATTAAATCCATAGCGTCTTAATAGTCATTCAAAAAACGCCTTGTCAGAACGCACCACGATGATGCGCTGCAAAAAGTCGTCTTAAAGTGATTGTAATGGGTGGCGCCTAAAAGGAGCCAAACCCCATTTTTAGACCCAAAATAGGGTTATTTAGGCCTTACAGGTACAACCAAAGTGCTATCAGCACGTCGAATAAAGACCGGGACGGATTTATTGCCGTCTAAGCCTTTAACTAAGGCCTCAAACTGCTTAACACCGGTAATATCAGCGTCTGCCACCCGAATAATGACATCTCCAGGTCGAATTCCAGCTTTGGCCAGGGGGCCATCCCCTAAACCGGTAACCTCGACACCGCCTTTGATATTCAAATCCTTCTTTTTGGCATCTGAAAGCTCACTAACCGCAACTCCTAAGGCATTTGCACTATTAGCATTTGCCGCAGGCGCATCTGACTTCTTGCTAGCCGCCTGAGCAGATTCCGTATCCGCCACAGTCACCATTAAATCGCGGGTCGCACCTTTACGCCAAACTTGTAATGGCACTGAAGTACCTGGCTTCGTTTCACCCACCACTCTTGGTAAGTCGGTTGATTTAGCAATATCACGACCGTTAAAACTGAGAATCACATCACCTGCTTCAATTCCACCAGAAGCTGCAGGGCCACCGGGTTCAACGTTGCGTACGTAAGCGCCGCGAGGTTTACCTAAGCCCAAACTTTCTGCCACTTCTTTAGTCATCTCACCTAAAGCAACACCAATACGACCACGAGTCATCTTGCCATTCGTGCGCAACTGATCTGCAACACGCATTGCTTCGTCAATGGGGATTGCAAAGGAGATTCCCATGTAACCACCTGAGCGACTAAAGATTTGTGAGTTAATGCCGATTACTTGACCGGCAGTATTCAAGAGTGGACCGCCGGAGTTCCCTGGATTGACTGCGACGTCCGTCTGAATAAAAGGGAGGTAGTCGCCTGTATCACGGCTCTTCGCCGATACGATACCTGCGGTGACGGTATTCTCAAGGCCAAATGGGGAGCCAATCGCCAGAACCCATTCTCCTACGCGTACTCGAGATGAATCACCTAAAGGCAGCTTTGGTAAATCGCGCGCTTCAATTTTGACAACGGCAACATCAGTACGCTTATCCATACCCAGTAGTTTTGCCTTGAACTCACGCTTATCCGTCAGAGTCACATAAATAGTAGTAGCGCCTTCAACCACGTGGGCATTTGTCAAGATCAAACCATTGGACTCGATAATGAAACCAGATCCCACGCCACGATCTGCTTCTTGTGGTTTCCCAGGATTTGGTTGCGTCTGTTTAGGTCCGTTTGGAATTCCAGGAATAGGTACGCCAAAGAAACGGCGGAAGAATTCAGCTTGATCCTCAGGCATGCCCGGAATACTACCTTGAGCCTGTTGCTGCACTACTTTTTCAGTAGTACGAATATTAACGACAGCCGGACTGGCCCGCTCAACCAAATCCGCAAAGTCAGGAATAGTGACTCGAGGATTTTGCGCAGAAGCTGATGGAATAAGCGCGATTTGCCCCAGACTAAAAATAGCCAAGAGCGCAATAAAATACTTTTTCATAATGCTATAGACCTACTTGGTGAAAACCAACGATGAAGATATAGAGAATATTAGGTCAGTTTGCCAAAAATCAAGGTACCGTTAGTACCCCCAAAGCCAAAGTTGTTTTTGACTGCATGGTCGATCTTCACATCCCTGGCAGTATTGGCACAGTAGTCCAAATCACACTCAGGGTCTTGGTTAAAGATATTAATAGTAGGTGGTGATTTTTGGTTGTGGAGAGCCAAAATCGTGAAAACAGACTCCAAGCCACCAGCGCCGCCCAAAAGGTGGCCGGTCATAGACTTCGTAGAGTTAATTAACGTCTTCTTGGCATGATCACCTAAGGCAGCCTTAATGGCGCCGGTTTCGTTCTTATCCCCTAATGGAGTGGAAGTACCGTGAGCGTTAATGTATTGTATTTGATCTGCATTTAAGCCTGCATCACGCATGGCGTTAACCATACAACGGCGTGGACCATCCATATTTGGTGCAGTCATGTGATACGCATCGCCACTCATGCCAAAGCCAAGTAGCTCACAGTAAATTTTTGCACCACGTGCTTTTGCATGCTCGTATTCTTCAAGCACAACAACACCAGCACCTTCACCTAGAACAAAACCATCGCGGTCTATATCCCAAGGCCGTGATGCCGTTGCAGGATCATCATTACGAGTAGAGAGCGCTCTTGCAGAAGCAAAGCCACCAACACCTAATGCAGAAATAGTGGATTCAGCACCGCCTGCAACCATGACATCCGCATCACCATACTGAATTAAGCGAGCTGCCAAACCAATGCTGTGTAAGCCAGTAGTGCACGCTGTAACCGCAGCCACGTTTGGACCTTTAAGGCCAAACAAAATGCTGAGGTGGCCAGAAATCATATTGATGATGGAGCCTGGAACAAAGAATGGTGAGATACGACGAGGCCCACGCGCCAATGACTCAGCAGCTGTTTCCTCAATCATTGGTAAGCCCCCAATACCGGAGCCGACCATCACACCAACGCGCTCGGCGTTGTGCTCGGTAATTTCTAGACCGCTGTCCCGAATCGCTTGCGTGCCTGCAGCGATGCCGTAATGGATAAAGGTATCCATATGGCGCGCCTCTTTGGCGGAAACGTATTCTTCGACATTGAAATCTTTCACCTCTCCAGCGAAATGAACGCTCAGCGGAGTGTGGTCAAACTTCGTGATGGTAGCAATGCCCGATTTGCCCGCAAGCAAATTAGACCAAGCTACATCAACTGAATTACCAACAGGTGAGATGAGACCAAGGCCGGTAACTACTACCCGGCGTCGGCCATTTGATGCTGACACTGTAATGCCTAGGTTAGGGAATTAACCCTGAGCTTTTGATTTAGCGAAGTCAATCGCGAGCTGAACTGTAGTGATCTTTTCAGCTTCCTCATCAGGAATTTCGATGCCGAATTCATCTTCCAAAGCCATAACCAGTTCAACAGTGTCAAGAGAGTCAGCGCCCAAGTCGTTCACGAAAGAAGATTCATTCTTGATATCTCCTTCAGCGACGCCTAATTGCTCAGCGACGATTTTCTTAACGCGTTGTTCGATGTTGTCCATTGATTTCCCCAGGGGTTGTAAAAAACGATGAAAAGGATTTTATCAGTATGGCGGACCGAATTAGCAAATTCGCCTAAAAATGACCAAATCCCAGCTTTGCCGTTAGGCTAAATATAGCCCGCCATTGACATGTAGGGTATTACCCGTAATGTATCCCGCTGCTGGGGAGGCCAAAAAGGCTACCGCCTGGGCTACATCTTCCGGACTACCCAAACGCGCCAAAGGAATGTTCACTTTTAGTGCATTTTGCTGCTCTTCACTCAAAGCGCGAGTCATATCAGTATCAATAAATCCAGGCGCCACGCAATTGACGGTGATGTTGCGGCTTCCAATTTCACGCGCCAAGGCACGAGTCATTCCAGAAACGCCTGCTTTTGCAGCGGCATAGTTTGCCTGTCCAGCATTACCCATATGACCAACAATAGAGGTGATATTAATGATCCTACCGCCGCGCGCCTTCATCATCGGACGCATCACCGCTTGAGAAAGACGGAAAACTGAACTTAAATTGGTATCAATCACATCAGTCCACTCTTCAGATTTCATGCGCATTGCTAAGTTATCGCGAGCAATACCAGCATTGTTTACCAAAATATGAATGCCGCCATATTCTTTCACAATCAAATCGATCATTTCTTCGCAAGCATTTGGTGCGGTCACATTCAACATTTTGCCGGCACCACCCGAAGCTTTTAAACGCTCATCAATCGCTTTTGCACCACTTTCTGAGGTGGCGGTACCGATTACCTTTGCGCCACACTTCACTAGCTCATCCGCGATTGCCTGACCAATACCGCGTGAGGCGCCAGTTACCAGAGCAATTTGTCCACTTAAGTCGAGATTCATATTTTTCTTCCGCTGTTTTCTGTATTTCTATAGTCTTAATGTTACTAAGAGGTCGCGAGAACTTCATTCAAACTGGCTTCATCAAATACAGGTACACCAGTAAGTTGATCGTTAATACGCTTAGTGAGGCCCGCTAATACTTTTCCAGGACCGCACTCTACTACTTGAGTAATCCCTTGAGCAGCCATAGCCTGAATGGTTTCCTGCCAACGCACGGGCTTGGCGGCCTGACGAACCAACGCATCTTTGATTGCGATTGGGTCATTCAAGATTTCAACATCCACGTTATTAATCACAGCAATACTTGGGGCTTTAAATTCAATATTCGCTAAGTAGACTTTGAGCTTTTCAGAGGCAGGTTGCAATAATGAAGAATGGAATGGCGCGGATACCGGCAATGGCAAAGCACGCTTAGCCCCCGCAGCTTTTAAAAGTTCGCATGCTTTAATAACAGCATCACTTGCACCCGCAATCACTACTTGGCCAGGCGCATTGAAATTCACGGCCTCTACAACGCCACCAGATGCCGCGCTCGCTTCAGCACAAACCTGAATTACCTTTGCATCATCCAAACCCAGAATAGCAGCCATGCCACCAGTACCCACCGGAACTGCGCTCTGCATTGCCTCAGCACGAAAACGCACTAATGGAACGGCATCTTTAAAAGAAATCACGCCTGACGCAACCAAGGCGGAGTACTCACCAAGGCTATGGCCTGCCATCACCTTCGGAGCAGCACCGCCAGCAGCGAGCCACGCACGATAAAAAGCAACGCCAGCAGTCAACATCACGGGTTGTGTATTAGTAGTTAATGACAAGGCCTCCGCAGGACCATCAGCAATGAGTTTTGCAACATCTTCGCCCAACGCTTCGGATGCCTCTTGCAATGTAGCGCGGACTTCTGGACGCTCAGAAATAGAATTGAGCATGCCAACCGATTGGGAACCTTGACCTGGGAATACAAATGCAAATGTCATGTGAGGAGTTCGCTAAAGAGAGAATTTAAGAAAATGAGGGGAAATATTGAACTGTTAGCGTAGGTAATTTATGTGGCTTACTTTTAATATTTAATCGCAACCGCGCCCCAAGCAAAACCACCTCCAACACCTTCTAGTAAAAGATGTTGACCCCGCTTAATCTGTCCAGAACGCACACCGGCATCCAGCGCCAATGGAATCGAAGCAGCTGAAGTGTTGCCATGCTCATGGACAGTAACAATCACCTTATCCATGGACATGCCCATCTTCTTGGCCGTACCTTCCATGATGCGGATATTAGCTTGATGCGGCACTAACCAGTCGATTTGCTCTGGCTTGAGATTGGCTTTTTCAAGCGCTTCGTATGCCACTTGCTCCAAAACCTTCACGGCCAACTTAAATACCGCTGGACCGTCCATCGTCATAAATGGAGAACCATGCACTTCGCCGTTACCAGCACGACCTGGGACACATAAGATATCGCGCTGACTTCCATCCGCATGCAATGCAGTCGACAGAATGCCAGCCTCTTTAGAGGCCTCGAGAACAACTGCTCCAGCCCCATCACCAAACAAAACACAGGTTCCGCGGTCTTGGAAATTCAGAATCCGGGAGAACGTTTCACCACCGATGACCAGTACCTTCTGATAATTTCCTGCACGAATAAATGCATCTGCGATTGCCAGCGCATAAGTAAAACCCGCGCAAACTGCTTGCACATCAAATGCGGCACAAGCAGTATGGGCGCCTAATTTGTCTTGCACTACACAAGCTGTACTTGGGAAGCCACCTAAATGATCTGGTGTAGAAGTGGCCAAAATAATGAGGTCTAAATCCTCTGAGGTAACACCTGCGCTCTCTAATGCAGCTTGCGCTGCTTTCACCGCAAGATCGCTAGTGAGTTCATTCTCTGCCGCAAAGTGCCGCGCAGAAATTCCACTGCGCGTTTTAATCCATTCATCACTAGTCTCTAAGCCATTTTTGGCGAGACGCTCTACTAAGTCTTGATTAGTTAAGCGCAGCTCAGGAAGGTAACTGCCGGTGCCAGCTACTCTTGCAAAGATACTCATATTTTTGTCTCCACCACGAAGGCCGCAGCAATACGCTCTACCATACGGTTCTTAGCTGCTTCATAAGCGCGATCCAATGCAAAGCCAAATGCAAAACGATCAGCAGAACCATGGCTCTTAATCACGCAACCGCGCAAACCTAATAAAACCGCACCGTTATAACGACGATGATCAACGCGCTTGCGGACCCGCAATAAAGGTACCATGGCACAGATCGCCATCAACCTGGTGAGCAAGGATCGCTTAAATTCTTGACGAATCAAGCCGCTCATCATTTTTGCTAAACCTTCGCTGGCTTTCAAAACCACGTTACCCACAAAACCATCGCACACCACAATATCAGTTGTGCCTTTAAAAATATCGTTACCTTCTACATTGCCGTAAAAGTTTAATGAGGTCTGACGCAGCAACTCACCCGTTTGCTTAACAACTTCATTGCCTTTAATAACCTCTTCACCAATATTTAAAAGGCCAATTGAAGGATTTGGATTGCCGTCCACTACTTGCACCATGACATTGGCCATTTGTGCGAACTGCACCAAGTGCATAGGCTCACAGTCAGCATTCGCGCCAAGATCGAGCATCGTCGTACCGCGCCCTAACTCATTCGGAATGGCGGTAGCAATCGCCGGACGATCCACGCCCTCAAGTGTCTTCAGAACATACCGAGAAATCGCCATGAGTGCGCCCGTATTGCCCGAGGAGATCACCGCATCAGCAGCACCCTCTTTAACTTGCTCAATGGCAACCCGCATGGAGGAATCTTTTTTACGACGCAAAGCAACCTCGATGGGATCATCCATCAAAACAACTTCGCTAGCGGGAATAATTTGAATGCGCTCCATTGGAGCCTTCGGAAATTTAGTCAATACTTGTTTGATTAAATCTAGATCACCAACAAGGAAAATCTTCACATCTGCGTGTTTTTCTAAAAAATCGCAGGCAGCTGGAACCGTCACGACGACTCCATGATCTCCGCCCATGGCATCAATAGCGAGAGTAACGCTCATAAGCTCATTGATTGCTGCAAGTGATTTATCCAAGAAAAAAGCGGCCTTAACTGGAGCCGCTTCTATCTTTTTAGACTAAAAAATTAGTCGTTTTTAGTTTTAACAACTTTACGACCACGATAGTAGCCGTTAGGTGAAATGTGGTGGCGCAAATGAGCCTCACCAGTTGTGGCTTCAACAGCCGTAGCAGGTGCGGTCAAAAAGTCGTGCGCACGATGCATGCCACGTTTGGAAGGTGATTTTTTGTTTTGTTGAACGGCCATATTGAACTCCTAAGCAAGGCGACATTCTAGCATGGAAATGCACCT
>Ga0209189_1001445_pt1 | contig 17763 bp, 18 predicted proteins | sample C_130820_EF_Meta_FD_187308 | JGI IMG/M metagenome (GOLD analysis project Ga0209189, IMG submission 187308) | Freshwater microbial communities from Lake Croche, Canada to study carbon cycling - C_130820_EF_MetaG (SPAdes) (version 3) | ecosystem: Environmental > Aquatic > Freshwater > Lake... | reverse complement strand
TTCAATTTTTATTTTTTGAATGTTATTGTTCTGCATTAAATAGAATGTTATTTTTGATAAATACCAAACCAAAAATAACATTCTGAAAACTATTTAGGAACAACTTTTATCAGCATCTAAACACCTACAAGTTCCAGTTGTACCATTAGAAGGATAGCAACCCACTGGACCTGTAGCATTCCGAGGAGTACATTTTGTTGAACAGGAGCTTCCGCCTGAACCAGCCATGATTTTTTTCATTTCATCACGGTTTAAAGCACCTGTGATATCTTCAAAGTTCATTTTCATTTGAATATAAGGTTTATTTTTTGTGCCTACTCTAAAATACAGTTTTCGGCAACCCTGTTTCCTTGCAAGAATATCTTTATAAAATGTATTTTAGTTCTTCAATTTTATAGTTTTCGGGTAGTCTAAAACCATTAATATATACCGTTGGTGTATGTGTAACATCTGTACTATCGCACCATTGGCTCATTGCTTCTATTTTTGTTTCTTGTTCTTTTAGTTGCCCGTTCATTGGGTATTTAGTAGCAAACAAATCATAATCTTTTCCAACATTTAAGTACCAATCATCAAGAGCCAACTGAGTTTTATTTATATTGTTTTCTGCCGCAATTGCCAGTAAATGCTTGACTACAAAACTCCCTTTATCATATTCACTATTTCTTGTAATATAAATTACTTTCAACTTAATATCATTGTTTTGTTTAAGAATATGCTCCAATTCTACGTGGCTCTTTTCGCAAGGTCCACAATAAGGGTTGCATATTTTTATGATAATATTTTTAGCATTCGGGTTGCCAACATCAATGCCTAAGTTTTGCCACCCGTCGGGTGCTTGTGCTTGTTGGTGTAATAAACTGTTGAAAATATCGGGGTTATACTGTAATCTTTTATAGGCAGACAAATATAAATCATGGTCTTTAGCTTTGGTTATGATAGATTTTAGGGCATACCAAGAAATTACAGGTATTAAAATACAAAATAGTGTAGAGAGTAATATCGGTGCTTGTAAAATGTTTATGAAAGGATTTTGCCAAACAGCAAAAACACTCCAAATCAATTCGGAAACTAACACAAACTGAATTATTAGACATAAAGTACACCACTGTTTTATTACTCGCCATTGGTAATAAATGCTAAAGAAAATATAGGGTACAGCAAAAACATTGGCAATCGCTACACAAGTTACTTTTACTTCATAAGATAAATTGGGCATTAAAAGCCCCAAAGTAGTTGCGATAAAATAGAAAAAACCGATTTCTCCCCAACTAATACCAGCTATTTTTGCAGCTTTACTACTCAAAACCGCATCGCAATTTGACTGCCCACCAATTGAGCAAATATTTTTGACAAACGGGTTGTTTTTATCTATTTCATAGGCAAGTAGCAAACATGAAGTGATAACGCCTATAACCTTCAAAAGTGTAATACTGACTAACGAAAAGGTATTCTCATTGTTTATATTTGCCACAATAATTTGGAATAATCCAAGTATGGCAGTAGAAATCCATGCTATTTTTTTATTTTGTTCAGTTTTTTCTTCCTTGTATTTTTTTTCATAATCAGCATCACCACTTTGTTCATTTAATTGGGCTTTCCAAATAACCTCTTTGTATCCCTGCAAAAACTCTTCTTTTGGAACTGTTTCAACTTTTTTGTTTTTATGAAAATAACTTATGCTCTGTTCTGAAATTTTTGTAACCAATACAAAATCAGTTCCAATAGAAGGTATTTTTGTAAAAGCTACAAATGGCGTGTCTGATGCCAGTTGGTCAAAATCCTTTGTTGGTACTTTAAACGCCTCATTCGTAATATTATACCTTCCGAAAGTATCACTGAGTGCTAATAGACTTGGATAATAGGGGTTTTCTTCAATGTCTTTTTTTATTGTACCAACTGTAACTTTTCCTTGTAACAACTCTATGTAGGTTGCTGCAATTGATTTTAATTCAGTATTGAAAGTGTATGCCATAAGTTTAGTTTTTTTATGAATCAAAGTTGAATTACAGGTTTACAGGCATTATTGCTTTTTTCAAGACCAATTGCTTTAGCAAAACAATTAAAAAATCGAACACCATTTGAGCATGATTTTGGATAACATCGGCATCAAAATATTGCTGTATTTCGATGAATAAATCTTTTATTGTCATTGATTTTGTTAAAATTTGTAAAATAATCACGTCCATATCTTCCATATCGTACAAAGAAAACTTTTCATTATAGACTTCTGGTACAATTAAGGTATTAAAGTTACCCTTAGAAATTTCAAAAGATTCATAAAACCTTATTCGCACATCAGAAAGTAAAAACTTGTTCAAGATATTTGCCCAATCATAATAAGATATAATAATCGTTGGCTCATTACACTTGATAATTTGAACATCTTGAATGTTTTTTTCATGTTCAAATATTAAAGAATACCAATTTACAGCTTCAATATCTCTGCCATATAAATACTCAGTTGATAGATGTTGCTTTAAAATTATTGTAATTTTTTCAGCGAATAATTGAAAATCATCTTCTAATTCTTTTTTTGTAAAAGACTCATTTTCGTAATCAATCTGATTGATAATATTCTTAAATATTGTGATTTTTTCACTATTTGCTAATTCCTCAAAACCAGTTGAGTTTTTGCTTTCTTGCTTATTATTAGGCAAAAATCTTAGTTTTTCATACGTATTTTTTGCTTTATCATTAAATTTTTGGTAATCAGTCAAGGTCGATAAATTACTATCAGCATAGCAATCAGTTAAAAGTTGAATGTCATTTTGCTTGCATAATGCAATAATTTGGTAATAATAATTAGGGTGTAACTGTCGAAGTTTATTCGCCATTTGCATGCATGTATGAAGATGATTTTTATAAGTTCCTAAGAGGTGCAAATAATGTCTTTTAAATGGCACTTCATGGAAATTTCCAAAACCTTCGTACTCATTATCATTAATTTTTTCATTGAACAAAACACTGATTGGGATTTTCTCTTGTACGGCTAATGAATAAAATAGGTGTTGTTCAAAGAATACATTGAACTTGTTTACATTGATTTTTGGTAAATTGTCCACATTGTTTTGTAGATAAGTAAAAGCTAAGTCTGTGTAATTTTGAAAAAAACGAATATTTTGCCCGCCTAAAATGCCCGCATTGACTGCATTTATTGGTTTTTCACTATAAAAATCTTTTCTTATACAATCGGGAAAATATTCAAAATTATTCATTAATTCAGTTTGAGTAGTTTGATAAAATTTTGTAGCCTCCTCAATATTTTGTGCAATTAAATCATTTCTTAAAAGGTTTTTTGGTAATGCGTCAAATAGTAAAACATCTCCATCAATATGCAAAAAAGGTTCTTTTTGTAATGAATAAGTAAATATTTTTGGTAAAGCCCATAAGTTTTCATTCGCCAATACTAAATTATCATGCGAAATATTTACAGAGTCGTAAGGTAGTTTTAGTTGATTTACAAGTAAATCTGCTCCTGAAGTATTTGCATATAAATGAACTTTTCCATAAAATTTCTTGATTTGCAAACAACTTAATGCCCAGCTCATTAAATGATATTCAGGTCTAAGCCAACCAAATCTGTTTGAAATAGGTTTTGAATAATTATTAGCATACAACGTTTGAATTATTTTCATTTTAAGCTAATTAGATTATTTGGTTCCCTCAGAGTCTCTCTTTTCGGGGACTATGAGGCATTGGACTATGCACCTTATTAACTTCTTAAGTTTTTTGCTTTGTATTAAATTCTTTGGTTTGAAAAGACCTTCGCCCTCAGATTCCCGTGAAAATTGTGTAAATTTAAACATACAGCAAATCAGATTTTAAACATTACAAATAGCAATGGCACATAAACTTTCTTAAACTTTGCAGTTCAGTTATATAGTAGTTGTGGGTTCGTTATATGCAAGTTCCCTCTGTCGGAGGTGATACAAAGGTGCAGGGTCAAATTGTCAATTCCTATGCAAAAACGCATAATCGTTATGCAATTTTGCATAATTTTTCTTAGTTCAAAATAAATGCCTTTTTATGCTTTTTGATTTTGATTAAATTGTTTTAGTTTATGCTTTAAAGATCAACAACCGACAAATCTATCATTTATGACTTACGGTACTAAACTCCGCAATATCCGATTACAAAAAGGTTTATCACAAGCTGAAGTAGCCAATTCTATTGGTCTTGACAAAAGTAGTTATTCTCGCATCGAAAGCGACCAAAGCGAACTCAAAGCTGGTACATTATTAAAGCTCGCAAAATTTTATCAAGTGGATGTTTCTGCACTTTACCCCCTCCCATTTTTAACTTCTTAGTTTTTTGCTTTGTATTAAATTCTTTGGTTTGAAAAGACCTTCGTCCTCAGAGTCCCGTGAAAATTGTGTAAATCTAAACATACAGCAAATCAGATTTTAAACATTACAAATAGCAATGGCACATAAACTTTCTTAAACTTTGCAGTTCAGTTATATAGTAGTTGTGGGTTCGTTATATGAAAGTTCCCTCTGTCGGAGGTGATACAAAGGTGCAGGGTCAAATTATCAATTCCAATCAAAAGACTGATAATAAATTGATAATAATTTTGATAAAAATATGCCGTTTAACAAATTAAATTGAAATAGTTTATTTCATAAATATCTGATAATGAGTACTTTACTTCCAGTTGCTTTTATTATCAAATTATTATTACTTTGATAATAAAATAATAATTCCTACATTTCGTTGCATTTTTACAAGGCTCTTCAACCTAAAACAACCACTCAGAAACAATGAAAGCTGCATCAGAAATCCTACAAATATTTCAATATCAAAAAGAAATTACGCAACATGAAATGGCAAAACTTCTACAAATTTCACAAGCAACTTACAATAATTGGGTCAATAACCGCATACCAATAGACCCCAAATATTATCCAAAAATTGCCACACTTTGCCAAATAGATGTAGCAACACTCATACAAACTAATGCAACAGTAAATATTATCAATAACAGCTTTCCCAGAGAGGGAATTAGTGTAAATGCCTTAGTACTTTATAAGAAATACACTGAAAATTTAGAAGAAACCAACCGTATCTTGAAGAATGATAATGAAAAATTACTTGCTATTATGGAAGAAAATAAAGCAATTATTACTTTGTTTCAACAGCGTGGAGAGCAGTAATGTTTTGAAATAGGTTTGTGAAAAAATACTGCCACCGCAAAGATTGATTTAAAAATTAGCCGAACCCATGAAAAACCCCGATAGTCTGAATTTGAAAAATGCTGGACTATATTAATTGCAAACTAATCATAAAACTCATTGATTTATCGTTGATGGTTGGAGCGTCGCATTAAAAATGCCTTGCTATTTAAGTCCAGCATCGCAGATGCGGACTATCGGGGGACTATCAGGGTGGTAGTGGGTGAATGGCATTATTTTTTCGTAATGTTTGTTGTGTTCAATCGTTTTTTATTAAATTTGTTAAAAATCAATGTTATGAATAGTATAAAGATTAATTTAAGTTTTCAGCAGTTAGCTGAGGCTGTAAGGCAACTTTCTCCTGCTGATAAAATCAAATTAAATGAGGTGATTTGGAGTGAAAACACTGCCATACCGAGTGAACATCAAAAACTTGTTTTAGACCGAATGAACAAAGCAAAGCAAAAACCTGAAATGATGTTGGATTGGAACGAGGCTCTTACAACGCTCTGATTTTGATGAAAAACTATATTATACAAATTAACCAAGATGCTTTACAAGACATTCGTGATGCTGCTGATTGGTATAATTTTAAGGCAAAAGACTTGGGTGATGAATTTAAAAGGCAAGCCATTTCGCAAATAAATTCTTTAAAAAAGAACCCTTCTATTTATGCCATTCGTTATGCAGATATCCGCTGTTTGTTGATAAAAAACTACCCTTTTCTTGTTCATTTTACTATTGACGAAACTAATAGTTTAGTAAATGTTTTTGCTATTTTTCATACCAGCCGAAACCCTCGTGTTTGGCAAGAAAGGCTTTGACCTATATTATTTTTTTCTCCACTACCGTTTTAAAAACGGCTACCACAAAGACTGACAGCTCCACTACGGTTTAAAAATCAGCCTAACAATATTCAGGCGAACTGGGACCGCAATCCATAGCGTCGTGTTGTTGGTAGGGAGTGAATGGCATTTTGTCCACTATTTTTCTGTCGGTTTATGTTAGCACTTTCGGTCGTCCTACGCTTGCTGGTAACGGTTTCGGGCTTGGCGAAGGTGGCGATTTTCACCACAAATGTTGATGCGGAGAACCAATGTTTGATTAACCACAAATGTTTCTGCGGAGCACTGAACCGCCACTTTTGCCAAACCCGTGTTAGGCGTATGTGCTTTGTCTGTCAGTTTGTTAAATGCAAAAAGTGTTTCCCATCCAAAGATAGAAAACACTTTTATATTAGTTGATATTCCTTAGTCGTTTTTAGAAGCCAATTGTCGCAATTTTTTGAGAGCAAAAACATAGGGAATTAAAAATACTAAAAACGTTGCCATCATTCCTATTCCTTTCATTGTAAAATGGTCTAGATAGCCAACTAAAAGCATATCGTAAAATTCTCTTGCAAAGTTCATCAAAAATGTAAAAGCTAAAAACATTGCATTTTGTGATTTTAGAGCAAGTAAGGTAACAACTATCATTACAAAATTTCTTCCTGCCAATGTTAGAATTGCTTGTCGGTTTGCGTCAATGTTTTCAAATGTGCCGTAAGCCCACGAAGGGTTTACGAATGCTGAAATCATTTGGAATAATAAAATGCCAAGGACTACAATGGTTAGGAGATTAATCCACATTGGGATTTTGTCTCGTCTGTAATTTATGTTTGGCTTCATTGGAATTAAAATTTACCGTTTGTATTTTTCCATTGTTCTTTCGGAGTTGCTGGTTCAATAACATCCCAATGCTCCGCAACTTTTCCATTTTCTATTCTAAACAAATCATAGAAGGTTGCATCTTTTCCTCCCATGACTCCTCCGGATTGAACTAAAACAAAATCTCCTTCCGCCAAAACCAAATGTGTTTTGTTTACTTTAAACCAAAATTGTTCTTTCGCCATTTTCATCATATAAGCAAAAGCATCTTTTCCGTCAGGTGAACCAGGATTGTGTTGAATATATTTTTCGGAGCTTATGTAAGTATCAATTTTAGTTAAGTCACCACCAATAAAAACATCAGCATACATTGTTTGAACTAATTTCTTATTGTCAGCCGATTTTTTCAAGTCGATTGCTTTAATTGTTCCGTCAATCATACTGTGTCCGCTTTTAGAAGTGGATTCGGTTGTTTGCATATTGTCCCAATGCTCCACAATCAAACCATTTTCAAATCTGAAAATATCAAAGAATATTTTCGGTCCATAAATATCGCCTTCGCTGTGAGTGAAAACATAATTTCCATCTTCAAACACCCGAACCACATTCGTTTTGTAACCATTAGCAGGTTTATATTTTATAAAACCATAAAATCCCTGAATACCATCTGGTGCACCTGCATTGTGCTGAATGTATTTTTTAGGGTTGATGTATAATGAAGCTGCTGTAGTATCGCCAGTCTCTACACTCTTAATGATGGCTGTTACTTTGTCTTTGTTTGACATTTTGGTATTTTTTGTTTGAGCATTCGTGTAGTTAATTGTTGCGGCAACTACTAAAACCAGCATGATTATTTTTTTCATTTTATTACTTGTTAGATTAAGATTTTAATTGTGCCATTGCAGTTGTCCACTCTTCAATATGATACACGGTTTTTATTTGTCCGTTTTCAATGGTGTGCATATCCATTGACATAGTTTTAAAGGATTTTGAACCATCTAATTCCATTCCCATAAAATTGCCTTTCGGTGATGCCGAAAATTCACATCTTACTACTACTTGGTTGCCTTCTTGCACCATATCTTTGATTTCCCATTTCATATCGGGCATCAGATTCCAAAATCCAGCAACTTGTCCTATGAGTTGGGCTTTGCTTTTGGTTTCTTTGGCGTTGATAGACTGAAAATCGTCTGCCAAAAGTTTTTCCAATTCTTCGTTGGTATTGGTTTTTTCGTTTACGGTTAAACATTCATTGTAGAATATTGCCACCATTTTTTTTAATTCGCTCATTATTTTAAATATTTATTTGTGAATAATGAGGCAAAAGTAATACCTTTGTCTAAAATATAAATGTAGTCAATATTAAATTACATAGTACATAATTATAGACCAATGGAAAATATTAGCGTTGCGAAGGTTCGCAAAAACAAGGATTTCAACCCCAATAATTGTCCTGTTACACATTGTATGAACAAAATAGGGGGCAAATGGAAGCCTATTGTTATATTTTTAATCAATATGGGAAAGAATAGATTTAGCCTTTTACAAAAAGCAATTCCTGACATTTCAAAACAAATGTTGGTAAACCAGTTACGAGAAATGGAAGAAGACAAGTTAATTGAACGCATTATTTATGCTGAAATTCCACCAAGGGTTGAGTATAAATTGTCAGAATATGGCAAAACAATTTTACCTATTATTGGGGTTATGGCAGATTGGGGAAAAGTTGATATGAAACTCTCCTAAGTTTGTTTGTGATTTGCACGGTCGCTCATAGCATTACGCCTAACGTTTTGCAGCTACAAGAAGTTGGCGATTTCGAAGCACAAAACTGTCTGCCAGTACAGAACTTGATACGAGGCACAAAGTTTCATTTAACCACTGAACCGCCAATTTCTTGTAGGTGCTGTTACCGGTAGTTCTTCTTTCGTCCGTCATAATGAGTGGTAGTATTCTTTGATTTTTGTCGCCATAAGTTTTCGTCTTAAAGTCAAGAAGTCGTTGTAATCGTCAATGCTCATTTGCTGAATTTCTGTCGGCACACAATTCATTTTCAAGTTGTCTAAAAGTTGTTGCTCGTTTGAAAGTCCGCTTACTTGTTGGTTGCCGTTTAGCATTTGTGTTTTTACAACTTCAAAATAGTCCTTTGGTGGTTTGTTGCCAACCTTGATATTAATCTCTGACTGCATATAAACATAGTTTGCAATTTGGTTGTATTTACTCCTGTCGAGTCCGTTCTTTTTCAAATAGTCCTTTGGAAATAAATGATGAATGTCGCCACGAAGAGAAATTAGGTCGCCAACTAAAACGTCCTTTGACAAAAATCCTCTGTCGTTTGCTTTAACTTGTGAAGCCAGAAAAACGTGGAAGTATGGACTACTTGCAACTGAAGTGTCTAAACTCTGCGGTAATGAAGCGTTCCAAAATGCGTCTGAAAGTTCGCCTTCTTCTTTTTCTTTCAAGTATTCGTCAAACGGTTTCTGTGAGATTTGTTTAATGTCAAAGTCAAATGCACTTTCGGGTGAACCTGAATAGCGTCCTGTCAAGATTGAATAAACTAACCAGCGCCTTACATAACTTTCAATGGCTACAGAATTAACACCTAACTCTTTTAGTTTGAGATAAACAATGTAAGCGAAATTGATTGCGTTTTGTGAACGAATAAGTTTTGGCGAAATAAATCCTGCGGATTTAATTATCATCAAGAAGCGTTTGAAATTTGTTTCGTTTATGAAATTATTAACGCCTGTTTTAAGATTTGCAAAAGATGCCTCTGCAATAATGTCTTCATAAGTTCGTGTTTCAAAGTTTCTACCTGATAGTAAACTAACCAAGTCTGAAAGTCGTCCTCTATTGAATTGCGTTGTAAATGCAACTCGAATTAAGTCGTTGTAGTCAGGGTCGTATAAATCTTCGTTCTCTGTTTTGAGCCATTGCATTTTTTGAAAAAACTCTGTCCTTGCAAATTCTTTGTCGTTGTCAACGATATTCTTATAGAACTCGGGGGCAATACACAAATGGCAGAAGTAGTCAATGGCTTTGCGTAATTCGTTTCCGTTGTAATCTGTGTTGGAAGCAATTTTGCTCATTGCAAAATCCGCTTGACTTAAAACAACGCCTTTTGAATTGATGCGGATAAAAATTTCGGTAACTGTTTCAATGTCCAAGTCAGCCGCTAACTCAATAATTCCGATTTGCTTTTTCGGAATGTTCATCAAGTTTGAAAAGGCGTTGCGAACTTGTTTTTTGTCAACGTCTGGGTTGAGTTCAAAATATTGGTCAGCTATTTCAAAAAGGTCTCCGTTAATGGCTTGTGAAATGTCGGGAAGCCAAGTTTTGTCTTTTAAGATTGCAGGGTTTTGAACTTCAAATCTTTCGTCAATTGGGTGAAAGGCAATTTTAATTTTTACTCTCTCGTAGGTTTTGTTGACTACATATTGTCCAAGTATAGCTGCTGTCAAAGCTGTTACACGTTGTTGTCCGTCAATGAGAATTTTTTTGCCTTCACTTAAACTGCCGTCTTTCAGTCGCACGTTGGGATTTCTCCAAGCGATAACATAACCGATTGGATAACCTTGATACAAGCTGTCCATTAGGTCACGAACTTTTGAACTGTCCCAAACGAACGGTCTTTGAATTTCTGGAATTGCAATTTCACCTGAGTTTACCCAAGCTAAAAGTGTCTCAATTAATTGTTGGTTTACTGCGTATTTCTGCATCTGTTGTCGTTAATTTTTGTCCTGTCGTTTAATGGTTGCAATGTCGTGATAGAATTACCGGTAACGAGTATATATACGCAACAGTTGCGTATAATCTCCAAATTTAGGGAATAGACGCGGTTAATAATTTTAACAGCACATCTATTTATCATAAGATAAATATAAAAAACTCGTTCAGAAAACTACCGCCTAAAGTAATCAAAAATCATTTCAATATCTTCAAATTCTTAATATCGCTCGCAATTATCAGCGGTCTGTAATTAAAAAGCGTAAACCGTATCTTTTACAACAATTTCCTTTTCCTGCAACTCATACTGTAAGTTTAGCTCCTTGTAGGCTTTGGCTTATAATACGACTGTCCAAGGCAACTACGGATAACGTTAGTAAAGATTTATTAGAAAGGTCTCGTTCCGAAGACCCTTATGTGAAGTTACCGCTGTAATTGGTTTTGACCAAAGTGGTTATTCTCGCATCAAAAGCGACCAAAGCTAACCAAAAGCAAGCATATTAATGAAGCTCGCTAAATATTATAAAGTCGATGTTTCCATACTTTACTTTTCCCATTAATTAGATTATAAAATCTTGATTATTAGTAAATTGCAATTGGTTTTTGAAATCAATCAACTAAGCACTTCTCGCAAAACTTGCAAAGATTTTATTTCGCCAAATTCTTCGACATGAATTCTGTAAAATACAATAATAACTTCGAGTAAATGATTTCTCACACCTCGGCTCATCAAAATGGGCGTTTGATAATCGGCCAAAATAAGCCTATCCATCAGTTTTTGATATTCGACATCAAACGGAATCATGGCATTAAATTCTTTGAATTGCGACACAATTTCACTTGAATCTTGTGGTGAAAAACCTAAGAAAAACGCATATTTTATCAGAAAAATCAAGTGAAAATTCTCAAAATGCTCTTCGGTTTCGTCCAAAAAAATGAGCGAATGATAAAGAAAATCGAATAATACTTCATTTTCTGAGTGTTCTTTCAGCGTTTTATTCAAGATTTCATCCAAAAACATGCCGATGCTAGATTTATGGATTTCATAGGGAAGTGTGCGAAACGGAAAACTTGATTTTATCTCCGAAATTCGATGCAAATCTTTCTTTTCATCATTATAAACCACCATATCGAGTAATGAAAGTGGCTGAAAAAGTGCGATTTTGTTTTTCCCTTTGCTGCTTCTTACACCGTTTTCAATAAAAGATTGAATACCGAATTTTTCGGTATAAACTTTTACGATAATTGATGTTTCACGATACCGAATGTAGCTAATAACTATTCCGCGAGTTTTAAGAAGCATGGTAAAGTAAAAAGAGAAAAAGGACAATCCAGAGGATGTCTAAAAAGTGCCAATAAATGCTTATTAGCTTGATTTTAAGTTGGTTAGGAGGGTTTACGCTATAAACGTAGGAGTCAACATATTCCATTCGTTGGAAAGCATCTTTATTGGCCGAAGCCAATGCAATTAATCCACCGAGAGTATGCAAGATATGTAAGCCAGAAAGCACATAAATAAACATTCCGCCTGTGTTATTGCTCATCGTAATTCCTGCCAAGAGCATTTTTCTCCAACCCAAACCCTGTAAAATAATGAATACTATACCCGCCAAAAGTGTAATACTAATATTGAGTCGATAACTACGAAAACGTTCTTCTTTAAATGCTTTATTGGCTCCTTGGAGTGTCAAACTACTCGCAATAATTACAAACGTACTCACCCAAAACATTCCCGGTATTTTTAGCGGAATATCCTGATTTCGTGCTTCTTTAGTAATAAAAACCAAGAGCAAAAAGAAAAATAATAATCCACTACCAACAATGGCTAAATATAGCATGAAAGCAAATGGTTCACGGCGTTTTGTAAGTCGATTCATGCTTTTTTCTCAAAAAAGAGAGCTGTTTTTTTTAAACTTTAAAGAATCCTTGCCACATTGCAAAGTTTGGAAAACTACTTTTCAAGTCCGATTCTTGTTCAAAAATACCATAAACTGTCGAACCCGAACCCGTCATGGAAGCATAAACTGCCCCTGCTTGATAGAGCGATGCTTTTACTGCGGCAATGGTCGGATACTTCAATAACAAGTTTTCTTCAAAATCGTTTTTAACTATTTTTTTCCATTCAGAAATTGGTTGGGAAAGTGCCGTTTTTAAAGCTATTTGAGGCTTTTTTGGCAATACGCCCGAATAGGCTTCAGCCGTAGAAATATGAATATCGGGATTTACCAAAACCACAAATTTGCCTTTTAAATCAAGTTTAAAATCTTCAAATTCATCACCCTTATTGTAGCAAAAAACTGGTCGGTTTTCTATGAAAAATGCACAGTCCGAACCGAGCTTTCGGGCGAAATCTTTTAGTTCATCGTTGCTTAATTTTAGCTCATATACCTCGTTGAGCATTTTTAGCGTAAAAGCTCCATCGGCCGAACCGCCACCCAAACCAGCACCCATCGGGATAACTTTATGCAGATGAATCATCGGTGGAACACTGATGCGGTCTTTCAATAAATTCCAGGCTTTTAGGCATAGATTTGAACTTTCATTGCCAGGAATAGCCAAACCTGAACGCTGAAAGATAGCATTTGTAGTATCTAGATTTTGGTTGGGGACAATTTCGAGGGCATCACACCACTCGACAGGATAAAACACTGATTCGATGTTATGAAAACCATCCGAACGTTTTTCGGTAATATTTAAGCCAATATTTATTTTGGCGTTTGGAAATGTAAGCATTGGGTCTAATTTCAAAATTCAAATTTAGTCATCCGCATAGTAAATAAATAGTAAAACAATTTTAAGTTTTTCATAAAACCCAAATCTTATTCATGAGACACAAAAAACAGGATGCTGGCTTGGAGATAAAAAATTGATTATCAACAAATTAACGAATATGTTTTTGTGGCTTATTTGTGTCTTAGTACTTTTTTAGGCTTAATATTTTTATCAGTTAAAAAAACTTGAAAAAATGAAAAAAGGCGTTTAAATAACTTACGACCGCTCTTATTTATTTAGTGACTTTTTTCAGCCAATCGCCCATAATTTGTAAGGCTTCGGGAGCGAAATCTTCTTTTATTTTGGCATATTCTTGAGGCAAACCGGTTTCAGCGTGTTGAAAAAGATGGTTCAAACCTTCTAATTTTATGATTTTGTAATGTTTATTTTCGGCTATTTTTAAGCCTTTTTCTATACCTGCCAAATTTTCTTCGGGAAAAACTTGATGGTCTTTAGAGCCATTTAATGCTAAAATTGGGCATTTTACTTTATAAATAGCCGTTTTTGGGTCGAATTTGATAAAGAAGCGTCCCCAATCAATCGCCATATTTTTTAATGTATAATAGACATTGGCCAAGTTGCTAGCATACTTTGCTTCTTCTGACGAAAGACTTTCTTTCCAGTTCTTAGTGATTTTATCTAACGAAATGACGGCATCAGTCTGAGTTTCTGCTTGTTTGTAAGCACTCAAAACATTAGCTATATAAAGGGCATATTTTTGTTTGAAAGTGGTAGAAAAATTTGGTATTGATTCAATAGGCATTGTAAGCTGTTTTTGTAAAATTACTTCTCCCGAAACTCCCGTGCCAGCCAACGATACAATAAAAGATACATCTTTGCTTTGGGCGGCCACCATCGGAGCAATCATTCCTCCCTCGCTGTGGCCAATCAAGCCTATTTTTTTGTGATTGATTTCGCTCCGAGTTTTCAAGTAATCAATGCCTGATTTTACATCTTCAGCAAAATTTTCACTTGTGATTGCTTTCGGGTTTCGGCCTAAGGTTGTTTTTCCCGCTCCGCGGTCATCAACTCTTAGTACGGCAATTCCATTATTAGACAAATACTCAGCAATTATTTTGAATGGCTTATGTCCTAAAATTTTTTCATCTCGGTCTTGTGTACCTGAACCTGTGATTAGAATGACCGCAGGAAATTTTGAGCCATTTTCGGGCATCGTTAGTGTGCCAAAAATATGAATAGAATCTGCTATATTCCAATAATTCACTTCTTCTGACTTAAAGGTATTTTGAGCAAAAGTAACTTGTATTGATAAAATAGTGAGAATGAAGACCTTTTTCATATGTATTGCTTACGGTTGTGGCGTAAATGTCCTTCAAAATTTTGAATAAAAAAAGGGCTTTATTGAATAAAGCCCTAATCATTATTAAGCTACAAAAATGAGTTATTGCTAAAAATTATCACTCCATTGATAAGCCTCAATGAGTTTCATTTCGCCCTCTTTACCTTTCGCAAAGTTGCCGTGTTCCATACCCATAATAAACTCTTGGTTTTTGGCTTTTGCTTTGTCGTAAATGTGCTTGAAAAGGCTTTTATAGTTAATTTCGCCAGTTGTTGGCTCTTTGCGGCCAGGCTCATCGCCGATTTGGAAGTACGCAATTTCTTCCCAAGCCCAATCCATGTGATTTGTAATTCGGCCTTCGTTTCGCTGCATGTGCCACATATCAAACAAAATCTTACACGAAGGACTGTTTACAGCCTTACAAATCATGTAACTTTGGTCGGAATAACGCAAGAATAAGTCAGGATTATCGCTCAATGGTTCAAGTACCATTGTGAGGTTGTGCGGCTCAAAAATATCGCAAGCACGACGCAAAGCATCAATTACATGACCCGTTTGAATACCCAAAGGCAAATTTCTCTCAAAATAGCCTGGTACAACCGTCATAAATTTGGCATTACAGCGTTTGGCTGTTTCTACAGAATCTCGACAAGTTTTCAAGAAATTTTCGAGAAATTCTTTTTTGCCAGTTGCCAACGAGATTTTCCAGTTTTCGCCACCATCGACCACAAAAACGCCCATTTTCATGCCGAGTTTTGCGAGCGTTTCACCGATTTTTGTTTGTGTCTCAACGGTGCGTTTCAGCATTCCATTGTCTTCAAGAGCCATGAAACCATTATCGGCCATGAATTTAAGTTGGTCGAATAGATCTTTTCCTGCTGAATTTTCAAACATCCCAAAATGCGGAGCATAGAGGAGTTTGTATTTATACGGATCTACATTTGTCGGCGAAGAAGCCAAAGCAGTAGCAGTAGTTCCGAGGCTTGTTGCACCAGCGGCTAAGACACTTTTTGAAAGAAAGTTTCTACGATTCATTAGTTTTTATAGATTGAAGGTTGATTTTTAAAAGAGCAAATAAATATTTTTCAAATATATCATAAAAAAAGCGTTTGGTCTAAACCAAACGCTAATAGTTTTCTCAATACAAAAAGTCTAAATTTTCTGTTTTTACATCTTCTGGTTCGAGTTCTAAGAATTCCTCCCAAAATGGATTTTCAGGTAAGGCTGCTTTACATATAATTGGTTCTTTTTTTACTGGATGCACAAAATAAAGGCGGCGAGCGTGTAAATTGATGTTTCCTTCAAGATTTGGACGAGGAAAACCATATTTTACATCGCCTCGAATCGGACAACCCATTTTGGCCAACTGCACACGAATTTGGTGCGGGCGACCAGTAATCGGATTTACCTCAAGCAAATGAGAGTGATTTATTTCTCCCAAATAGCGGTAAGTTAATTCAGCTTTTAAAGAACCTTCAACTTCTTCATCAAATGCTTTTACTATATTTCTAGCTTCATCTTTTACGAGCCAATTGGTGAGTTTTCCTGTTTTTTTCTCAGGTTTATTGCCCACAACTGCCCAATAAGTTTTCTGAATTTCTCTTTTTCTGAACAGTTCATTCATACGTTCGAGAGCCTTTGAGGTTCGTGCAAAAACAACCAAACCGCTCACAGGGCGATCAAGTCGATGTACAGTTCCCAAGAAAACATCCCCAGGTTTATTGTATTTGTCTTTAATATATTGTTTAACGTAGTCCAAAAGCGTTTTATCGCCCGTACTGTCGCCTTGAACTAAAATACCCTGTGCTTTATTGACGATAATGATATGATTATCTTCGTAAACTACTTGAAATGGTTGTTTCTTTGCCATGTTACTATTAATACTTGTGTTGTCCGTCAGCAATCGGCTGTCAGCCATCGGCTTTAAAAAAATGCTTTGCTGACAGCCGATTGCTGACAGCCGAAAGCAAAAACTAAACAAACTCCAAAGCCAAACGTCTGGTTTCTTTGTCGGTTTCTATATAATCTTCGAGTGTTGGTATACGCACAAAACTTACTTTTTTCATACAATTTTCTATCAAATCTGACATTTCTAAGAAACCGATTTCGTCACGCAAAAAAGCAGCAACTGCAATTTCGTTGGCGGCATTTATGATACACGCCATATTTCCGCCAACTTTGAGGGCTTCAAATGCAAAACTTAAATTTCTAAAAGTCTCATAATCAGGCTTTTCAAAAGTTAAAGATGGAAATTGAGCAAAATCCATTCTTGGAAAATTAGATTTTATACGATTTGGGTAGCCAATTGCAAACTGAATCGGTACACGCATATCTGGTAAACCCATTTGGGCTTTCATACTGCCATCTTCAAACTGCACCATTGAGTGAATAATACTTTGCGGATGTACGACTACTTCGATTTGGTCAGGCGTAAGTCCAAAAAGCCATTTTGCTTCTATCACTTCCAAGCCTTTATTCATCAAAGAAGCCGAATCAATCGTTATTTTTGCCCCCATGCTCCAATTTGGGTGTTTCAGAGCTTGTTCTTTTGTAACGGTTTTCAAAAACTCACGGTCTTTTCCTCTGAATGGCCCACCAGAAGCAGTCAAAATTATCTTTTCGATTGGATTATGGAATTCACCAACCAAACACTGAAATATTGCCGAATGCTCAGAATCAACGGGCAGAATATCAACTTTATGTTTTTGGGCTAATTCTGTCACCAATTCGCCAGCCACAACTAAGGTTTCTTTATTCGCCAAAGCTATATGTTTGCCTACCTTGATGGCGGCCACAGTCGGAATTAAACCTGCGTAGCCAACTAAGGCCGTTAAAACCATATTGACCGACTCCATTTCTACGACCGAAACCAAAGATTTTTCACCTGTATAAACTTTTATATCGAGTGGGTCGAGAGCTGCAAAAACTTTATCATAAAGGTTTTCGTTTGAAATCACAACTACATTCGGGCGAAACTTGGCAGCTTGTTCAATCAACAAATCGGCGTTATTTTGTGCAGTTAGCACTTCTACTTCAAAAATATCAGGATTGGCTTCTACTACTTCCAGAGTTTGTGTTCCTATCGAACCCGTTGAACCAAGAATGGCAAGATGACGTTTTTGCATGAAAAAGGATGAAATAAATA
>Ga0209189_1001439_pt1 | contig 17805 bp, 17 predicted proteins | sample C_130820_EF_Meta_FD_187308 | JGI IMG/M metagenome (GOLD analysis project Ga0209189, IMG submission 187308) | Freshwater microbial communities from Lake Croche, Canada to study carbon cycling - C_130820_EF_MetaG (SPAdes) (version 3) | ecosystem: Environmental > Aquatic > Freshwater > Lake... | reverse complement strand
CAAAAAAAATGATTTCATTATTATTTCTAACGAATAAACCATTGCAGGGAACATAGCCAAAATCATTGGTTTGCAGGAAGGAAACATGTTTAAAAGAATTTTCAGAAATTTGAGTAATGACCAAACTGCTGGTTTTGTAAATCTCTTTTGGTTTAAATTTTACTTTCTTTTGTGCAAAAGAGCTTAAAGCGATTAATGAAATTACTGAAACTAAGAGGATTTTGATGATGGCTTTCATTATTTTTTTGGTTTTAAAGTTCACGCTTGCCTATGGTTGGGATTTAGAATTCCTAATGCTCAAAATTGTACAAATGTTAATAGAATTGTAAGTGTTCATTTTTAGAACGAATATCCTAGTTTTTTAAAACCTGTGTAATTTGCTACTTTTCTACACCATTTCTTGTCGTGTGGTTATTAACCCAAATGTAATTGTAGTTGTCTTTATTTTTATCGTTCTTCCCCCGCTAAACCGTCATCAAATACTCCACCACGATTCCATCAATCTTTTCAAATTTCCCGATTAATTGGTTTGTCAGTGTTTTTCTGAATTCGAGTTCCATTTTGCATTGATTATCATAGGTTTGGTTTCTTATTTTTAAGCTAAATTCCTTTACAACCTTCATTATATCATTCATTTGCACAAATTCAAAACTCACAATGTAAACATCATTAACGGTCTTTTCGATAATATCGGCCATTGCCAATGCCTCAATGGTTGCACATTTATAGGCATTTATCAAACCGGGTACACCCAAAAGTGTTCCTCCAAAATATCTTACAACAACTACCAAAATGTTTGTTATTTCTTGCGAAAGCAAAGTATTAAAAATTGGTTTGCCAGCCGTTCCTGAAGGTTCGCCATCATCATTGACTCTGAAATTACTTCGGTCGAGTCCCAAACGATAGGCAAAACAATGATGCACCGCTTTGAAATGCTCCTTTTTAAGATTTTCGACTAATGGTTTTACTTCATTTTCTTGCTTGATAGGGTAGGCGTAAGCCAAAAACTTACTTCCCCTATCTTTAAATATTCCTTCGGCAGGAGTTCTGATTGTTTTAAAAGTATCTTCAAAAAGCATGAATAAGGTAGAGCTAATCGTGTGTTTGCTTGGCCCGTGTTTCGTTGATAAGTTCTAGAAAAATTAAAATTTTTGCAAACTATCTGACTCAAAAATATCTTTGTTTTTGATGTTTTTTTGTGCCAATTCGAGCATAGCTAGGGCCACTTTTTCACCCATAATTACCTTATATTTATTAGGAATAAGCGGTGCAAAGAAATTCATAACTACATTTCCGATTTTCTCACCTATTCTTGGGTTTTCACGTTCACCCTCGAGCATTGAAGGGCGAAAGATGAGAAGAGTCGGAAAATGTAAATCGCTCAATGCTTTTTCTATTTCGCCTTTTACTCGGCTATAATAAACCATGGATTTTTCGTCGGCTCCCATTGATGATACAAACAGAAATTGTTTTGCTCCGTTTGCGAGTCCTGCTTTGGCAAAATTGAGCGGATACGTGAAATCAACATTATAAAAAGCATCTTTCGAGCTAGCCTGCTTCATGGTAGTTCCGAGGCAACAAAAAATATCTTCGGCCATAATTTTAGAAGCATCCAAATTATCAAAATCCATTACAATTTGTTCTAGTTTTGGATGAATAATATTGATCGGTTTCCTGACTATTACGCTGACTTTTTCGTAATAATTACTTGCTAAAAGCTTTTGAGTTAGATGTTTCCCAATTAAGCCAGATGCACCAACGATGAGGGCTGTTTTCATAATTTTAATTCTTTTAATTAATAATGTGAATTTTCGAGCGATAGTTTATCTTCTTTTATTGAAATATATGGTGTGATAGCCGACTAATTTTTCTGCACGTGCCGTAACAGGGCGATGATAAATAAAGATTTCGTAGGTATTCTGAGTTTCACCGAAATTACCTTCAAAATAAACCTCATCGGTAGTTTTATTAGGTTTTTGAGTCGTAAAATCGTAGTTATAAACCCCTTGTTTTAGTCGAATCGTGGCTGTATATCCTCCAAAATTATTATCATAAACCATCTCGTTGGTTTTATCGAGTCGCCAATCATTAAAACTTCCGTTGACATAAACTTTTTCGTTGGCATCTTCCAATTCATGGGTTTTTAACCCAAAAGTCATATAAATATAATCGGCATCAACCGAACCATCACTTCCTTCTCGATTATCTACGACGTAGTTTCCATCAAAATCATTCGATTCGATATAGGTAGTTTCGCTTCGATTGTTTTGGGGAGAAATCCACATTTCATCTTCTTTGCCTCGATTGGTTTTGGCTATATATTGGCCGTTGTAATTAGTGCTTCGGGTATCAAAAAATCGAAATTCATTGCCTGCTGGAAATACGTTTTCGTCATCAAAAAAACGAAATTCAAGTTTCGACATTCCTTCATTAACACTAAAAGCTTTCAGATTTCGAACGGTTTTATCCCAACGAAAATTTTGACGAATGATAATTTTCAGCTCATCACGTGGCGACAGCAGTCGATAGCCACCATAATTTACCTCAAAATCTACTTGTTGATGTGTCTTATATTTTGATGGTGCTTGTGCTTGGCGAACTGTGCCGAATGCTCCAACTTGTGGTTCGTAAACAATGAAACGTTTGCTGAAAATAATGTCTTCTTTTCTACGCCCACGCCACGCCACAAGCAGATAATTTCCCGAAAGCAAAACTTTTGGAATTTCAATTTTATAATGATAATAAGGTACTTTTGTTGTGCGAGAAACCTGATAGTCGTTGATAATCAGGTCGTTATATTCGGGCATATATTCGATTTCTGATAGTACTGATTGCTTCCAATCGTAGGTACAATGTATGATTTTTACGTGGTATTGCTCGTAATTGGCATTCAAATCATCAAATTCGAGCCAAAGATTTTTTGAATCTTGATGTGAAAGTACCGGAGGGTTGAGTGTACGAGCCGCATCATGAGCTTCGCCTAATAATGGATAGAGAAGTATAGTTTTTATATTTGACTCATAGATATAATCTTCAAACCTTAGGGTTTTTTCTTGACTGAAAGCAACAAAATTTATTAGAAATAAAATTAAGAAAAAATGTTTTCGCATGGAGATAATTATTTTTTAAAGCTAACGAATTTTTATCAATAATATTGATGGATTTGTTTTCATGACGTCTAAAAACATTTGTGGCACAACTGAAAAGTTGTGCCACAAATTATAATTCATTCGGTGGTTGAACAAAAACGAAACCGATGGTTGAGCGAAGTCGAAACCAGCCAATTGATTGCAAAGTCAACTTAAACCACGATAGTCCGGTTGCCGAGTGTAGTCGAGGTATTAGCTTTTCTTTTTCTTCGAAGGCTCTACTACTGGAGCAGCAGCAGGGATTTTTGCCTTGATTTCGATGATACCTTTTTCGATACCATCCTTATAAAATGAGTAGGAAGCATCACCAGCACCAAGAACTTGAGCTTTTAAGGCAGAACCAAGGGCATCTGAAGATTTACCAAGTTTATCTAATATTTGTGCTTTAATCCAGTTGTTACGGAAGTTTTCACGTAAAGCCAAAGATTTGTCGACCAAACCTAATGCTTTGTTTAAATCCAATCCTTTTTGCAACATATAATCGGCTGCTTGTTGGAAAGTATTTGCAGCATCATTGTTTTTTTGTGCAACTGCATTTTCGATAGCAGCAACATTATCAACACCAATTGCTAATGAAACTTTAGTTTTTTCCCACGAAAAACTCAATGTAGCTCCATCATCTTTTACATCCGAAAATTCGAAAGTTAGCGTTTCTACTGATGAAATATCTTGTGGGCGAGCTGTTACACGCAAAACATCGTCAGATGCCGAATAATTTTGTTCGGTTACATCAAGTTTTTTACTAAAGATAATTGTCCAGTTTGTTTGATTTGGAATTGACATGATTGAGTATTTTCCAGCTTTTAACACCTGACCTTGAACCGTAATGTCGCCGGTTGTTTCGATTTTAGTAGAGCTATTCGCACCTGTACGATATACTTTATCGAAAGGAATTAGTTTTCCAAATATCTCACGACCTTTTAATGATGGACGAGAATAATCAATTGAGATTTTGGTTACACCAACCACTTGCGAAATAGCTGCTCCTGGACTTGGAGCTGGGGTGATTTGTGCAAAAATTGAAGTACTTGATAATAAGCTACTTAGTGCCAATAGTGCAATTTTTTTCATTAGTTAGACTGATTTTGTTAATTTGATGAACTAAATTCGTGCAAATCTACGTATAAAACTCCAAAAATGCACCGAAAGATATTACTTGATTTACTCGATAAGCATTCGCCGATTGATGAAAACGAATTAAAAATGAGAAATGAAACGATTGAATTTGTGAAAACGAATGAAGATTGTTTTAATCGTGAGCTATTAATTGGCCATGTAACTGGTTCGGCTTGGATAGTAAATGATGCTCGAACCCACGTATTGTTGACCCACCACCGAAAGCTAAATCAGTGGTTTCAGCCTGGAGGCCATTGCGATGGTGAACCCGATGTTTTGAAAGTTGCTTTGAAGGAAGCCAATGAAGAAACTGGACTCAAAAATTTAAATGTTGTTGATGGAGAAGTATATGATGTTGACGTACATCTGATACCAGAAAGGAAAGGTATTCCAGCACATTATCATTACGATATTCGTTTTTTGATTGAAGGCGATATGAACGAGCAATTAATCATAACAGAAGAATCAAACGATTTGGCGTGGGTTTCACTCGAAAAGATCGCCGAACGCAATGATTCTGAGTCGATTATGAGAATGATGAGGAAAATTTAATAAGAAAACTAGAAGGTTTTGAATTAAGGGAAGTTTCAAGAGCTTCTAGGTCTTTAAATAATTTATCTGATTATTTTAGTCGAATACTTTAGGTTTTCTGCTGTAACTTTCAAAATTACATTTGAAAGTGGTAAATCATTGATTGCTGGAAGTGTGATTTTACTTTCTTTTGTACTCAAATTCCAAAGTATTTTTCCTGTTAAATCGCTTATCGAGTATTCAAAGTTTGTACCTGCATCATTTTTCAAAACCCAAACCTTCGTACTAGAACCATCATTGATTGGGTTTGGGAAAATTATTACTTCTTGCCCTGATTTTTTCAATTCATTTATAAGAGCCTCTAATTCTGCCAATTCATAAGCCTTATCGAAATTTGGTATTCCGAAGCCTACACGATTATCGGGATTTGTGTATTGACTTGCCGAACGAATCAAATATTCTCTAACCTGCATATTGGTTAAATTCGGAAAAGCTTGCCAAAAACTCGCCGCAAAACCAGCCATTAGAGGCGAAGAAAATGAGGTTCCACTACTTAATCCGACAGTTCCATTGGTATTGCCAATTGTAGTATTTGATCCTTGAGCCGATAACTCTGGTTTAACTCGTCCATCAACTGATGGTCCGTAAGAACTAAAGGAAGCAATGTTTTGTGAACTACTCACTGCACCAACGGCAATAATAGAATCGGCATCGGCGGGTGTCCCTATATATTTCCAACTTCCACTTCCATCATTACCTGCCGAAGCAACTACCAAAATCCCTGCTTGGGCAGCCCAGTCGGCTGCACGAGTTGCTAATGCACGGTCACCGTTCATATCGGTGTATTTATAATTTTGTATAGGATTGTCAAATTCGGTATAACCTAGCGAGGTGTTAATTACGTCAACACCCACACTATCAGCCATTTCCGCACCGAAAAGCCAATTGGCTTCTTCTCGTTTTGTTTCTGAGGCTACGTCTTCGGTGGTTAACAATAAATAACTTGCCTTGTAGGCTGTTCCTACGATTCGACTATTTTCAAAAGCCGCCATGCAAGATAAAACATTTGTTCCATGATTGTGATCATTATAAACGTTTGACTCATTATTTACAAAATCCCAAGTGCCAATAACTCTCTTATCATTGAATAAATCATTAAAAAAGCTTAGTTTATTGGCATTCAAAAATCCAGAATCTAAAACACCAATTAACATTCCTTCCCCATGATAACCTTTTGTGTGCATTTTATCCGCACCAAGCATCGCAAGTTGAGTTTGCGAAAGACCATTATCTAAAATACCTTCGTTTCCAAATTTGTCTTTTTTATCTATGGTCTGACCTTGCTCATTCAAACGTGCATTTCTAATATCTCCTTTTCCTTCTAAACCACGAACAAACGTAATATTAAGGATTTTTGTCAAAGTAGCCGCATCGGTCTGAATCAAAGCACCGTTTATCCAACGAGATTTGTATATTATTTTTGCACCAGCTTTGGATATTTCGGACAAATAGCTTGGGTTAGGAGGGAGGTCACGCTCAGTAATCGCTATTTTTTGGTTCGTTCGACGTTTAATTGAGCGGTCAGAAAGAAACTCTTTTGGCCTAGAAACTGAATAAGGCGAATTTGCTTTGTCTTTGAAAAGTACAAAGTATTGGTTTTGTGCGAACGTTGTGTATGAGGTAAATATAAGTAAACCGAGTATGAAACTTTTCATAGGATAATGGTAGAGTTTTATTTAAATAACGAAATAAAAATCAAAATCTTTTATTAAAAAAGAAAGGCTACTTAATATTTTGATTTTAAGTAGCCTTCTCTTTAATTATTTGAGTAAACTTGGATTTTTTCTTAAAGTTTAGTTCTATGCTTGCTCAAAAACGGAGTTTTGATTAAAACTTTTTAATATCCAACCTCCACCAACAACATCATCGCCTTCATAAAAAACCGCTGCTTGACCAGGGGCAATTCCGCTGACGGGTTCGTTGAAAATTACTTTCATTTTATCTCCATCTTGGGTAATTGTAGCTGGTGAACCTTCGTGTTTGTATCTGATTTTGGTATTTGTTTCCAAACTTAAACCATTCAAATTGGCATATTTTTGCATTACGATTTTGCCAACCACCATGCCATCTTTATCCAACGATTTTTCGTGACCCAAAACAACCTCATTGGTATCTTTCCTGATTTCTGTAACAAACATGGGCGTTCCGAAAGCAATTCCTAAGCCTTTCCTTTGCCCTATTGTATAAAAAGGATAACCTTCGTGCTTGCCTACTACTTTCCCATCTTCCAAAACAAAATTTCCACCTTTTACTCTTTCTTCTAAACCTTCAACTCGGCGTTTTAAGAAACCTCTGTAATCATTGTCAGGCACGAAGCATATTTCGTAAGATTCTTTTTTGTTTACCAAATCATAGAATTCTTTTTGGGTTGCCATTTCTCGAATTTCTGATTTTTTCAAATTTCCCAAAGGTAACTTTGTACGAGCCAAGCTTTCCTGCGAGACTCCCCAAAGAACATAACTTTGGTCTTTCCAAGTATCAATTCCTTTCGATATTACGTATCTTGAGTTTTCTTCACGTACGTTGGCGTAGTGTCCAGTGGCGATTAATTCACAATCAAGTTTATCTGCACGGCGAAGCAATGAGTCCCATTTGATGTGAGTATTACACAATACACACGGGTTTGGCGTGCGGCCTTCTAAATATTCACCAGTAAAGTGGTCGATAACATAATCGCCAAATTCTTCACGAATATCCAATATATAATGTGGGAAACCTAAATTTACGGCAATGTTTCTTGCGTCGTTAATTGAGTCGAGGCTGCAACATCCTGTTTCTTTTTTACTACTGCCTGATGAAGCATAATCCCATGTTTTCATGGTCATGCCGATTACTTCGTAGCCTTCTTCGTGTAGCATAACTGCTGCCAATGAACTGTCTATACCGCCACTCATTGCAACTAAAATTCTTCCGTGTTTGCTCATTTTGTTTACTGCGTTGGTTCAATGCCAACCGTTTTTATGCTTTCGCACAATTTGGAATTAAGGATGAAGAATTGTTTATTCTGCAAAATTAATTAACAGAATTTGATTATGAATAGTTCTGAGGTAATTTTGAGTCAAAGAATGAGAATTTAATAGAAACTTCAGTCGGAACTTCGGCTTCGCTCAGTTACCCACTTCGACTTTAATTTATAATTTAGCGTATTCGAAGTTTATGAAATCATAAATCAAAAAGATAATGTCATTAAAAACACTGGTAAAAGTAAGTAATATAACCAATTTGTCGGATGCACGTTATTGTGCAGGTATGGGCGTAGAAATGATTGGTTTTGTGATGGATAAGTTTTCAGTAGATTATACTTCGCCCGAAAAATTGAAAGAAATAAAATCTTGGGTGGCAGGTGTAAAAGTTGTTGGTGAAACTCAAAGTGCTGATTATGAGGATGTAAAGGCTTTGGTTGAGTCATACGAAATAGATTTTCTACAAATTTCTGAAGCTAGACTTTTACCACAAATTGTTGATTTAGGAAAGCCAATTATCTTAAAACTTGAATTTGAGAGTGCTCATCTCGAAGATTATTTAGAGCGATATTCACAATTTGTAGAATTCTTTTTGGTCGGAGGAGGAGATTTCTCAGATTTTGCTCGTTATACGCTCAAAGATTATTCATATAATTATTCAATAGTTTTAGATTTTGGAATCACTGCCGAAAATGTAATCGAACTCCTCGAAGAAATGCCAATCAAAGGAATTGCACTGAAAGGTAGCAGCGAAATTCGCCCAGGATATAAAGACTATGATGAATTGAGTGAAATTCTGGAAGTTCTAGAAGAAGATTGATAGTTTTGATACTCCAAAAGATAGATTGTAAGTACTATTTTTTGGAGTTTAGATTCCTTTAAAGTTCATTTATTTTGCATTTTATCCTTCAAATTTTGCCATTCCTACATTAAGATTCCAAAATCCTCATCAAATAAACCCCTTTGACATTATTTTTTTCCATTCATGTAGTTTGCATAACACAGTACCTTCTTTTGCCTATATCTTTGTTTCATGATTCACCTAAACAAGGGTTGATTTAAAAGAAAACAACATACATAATCAATAACAAGACAATGGAAAAGCGATTTGGCGGCACTCCGCTATTTAGAATTAAATCAAACAAAACGATTGGTGGTGTAGCGGCTGGTTTAGCTGAGTATTTCAATCTCGATGTAACACTCGTACGTGTATTATTGGTTGCAGCATTTTTTACTCCGATTCCTGCAATTATCCCATACATTGTTCTTTGGATTGTTATGCCGACAAAAGAGTCAGTTCAAATAACAACTGTTAACTATAGAACTGCAAACTAACAACCTCAAAGGAAGTCTCATATTAGAGCGAATGCTTTCTTAAAAAACAAAACTAAATAAAACAATATATTTAGGGCTATGGAAAAGAAATTGGGCGGCACTCCGTTATTTATAATTAAAAACCGTCAGGCAATGCTCGGCGGAGTTTCGCAAGGTCTATCTAAATATTTCAACTTGGATGTTACTCTAATTCGAGTAGTTTTTGTATTATTGTTTTTCACTCCAGTACCTGCATTCTTTACCTATTTCATCTTGTGGGTGATCTTACCCGTAAAATATGACTATGGTCTTGCTGGAGTAGGAAACTCAAAAGCGTTCAATTCAACTAATGATATTTCTCAAAACTCAAATTTTACTTTTATGAGCAGTCACAATCAAAAAAACAATTTAGTAGGTGGAGCAGTACTTATTATCTTGGGTATTATCTTTTCGTTCAAGACATTTTTTCACATCAACTTATTCCGTTACATCGGTCAAATGTGGCCTCTAATTTTGATAGGTATTGGCGTTTGGCTTATAGTTAAAGACAGAAAAGACGATAATTTTACCAATTTTACGAATAACGATGGTTCTTCAAATTTGTAAAAAATCATATAAATCCTGTAAAATTTGAAACAACTTGCAGAATTATTTACTTCAAATCACAATTTTTTGATCAAAATTAAAACATGGAACGTAAAAGTAATATTTTCTGGGGAGCGGTGCTTATTTTGTTAGGCTTCTTATTTCTTGGTTCAAATCTCGATTGGTTTGAGTTAAATTGGTCATTCAGCAAAATCGCCCAATTTTGGCCAATTCTATTGATATTAGCTGGTGTTGCCGCATTTTTTAGCCAGAAAAAGAGCATATATAACGCTACTTCTGCACTACTAATTGCATTTGCTATTCCACTCGGAATCTTTACGTGTGTGGACGATGGTGTAAAAGATTTAAAAGACGAATTCAGTAATGGAATCAATATAGACATTGATGATTTTGATGATGAAGAGGATGATTATTCATCAAATTCGGATAGAATTAAAGGAGATAGAAATAAGCAAGATTTTGCTGTAGAAATGACACCTGATGTAAAAGAAGCAACTTTAAAACTTAGTGGTGGAGCAGCCGAATTTGATTTGGAAGAATCTCCAAACCGACTTTTTGAGGCCACAACTTTACTAAATTTCAAAACTGGCTACACTTTGGAGGAAGAAACCCTTGATGGAATTAAGCTTATTAACTTTTCGATGAAAGATAAAAAAGCTAGAGATTTTAAGTTTGGAGAAGAGTATAAGATTAATAATAATGTATTGTTAAAACTAAGTACATCGCCCATTTGGAATATTGAAATGGGAATCGGTGCTGGTGAATTAGATTTCGATTTTTCGAATTACAAAGTAAAGAAACTTGAAATTGAAACTGGGGCGGCATCGATTGATATAAAATTGGGCGATAAACAAAATAAAGTAGATGTAGATATTAACTCAGGTGTGGCAAGCGTAAAAATCAGAATACCCGAGAGCGTTGGTTGTGAAATCAAGATGGATGGAGCATTAAACGCCAAAGATTTTGATAACTTCGAGAAAATAAAGAATGGAGTTTGGCAAACAAAAGGTTTCGATAAAGCCACAAAAAAAATATATTTGAATGTTGATAGTGGACTTTCTTCTTTAAAAGTTGACCGTTATTGATTTTTTAGTCTTCAGTTTGTGATTTTCAGTTGACAATCAAAAATGCCAACTCAATACTATCGACTGAAGACTTAATTGTTTTTTTACTAAATCCTGTCAATCTTTTAATCCTACCAAATCTTAGTTTATATTTGCAGGAAATCATTATTCTGTATGAAAAAATATTTCTTATTAGTTGTTCTTGCTTTAATTGCCACGGTTTCTAATGCACAAACCCTTTCGCCAGAAACTACAATTAGCTTGTTGACGGTTTCGCCAGGAGCTGAGTTATATTCTACTTTCGGCCATAGTGCCATCCGAATCCGTGACCCACGCCAAGGACTTGATTTTAACTTCAACTATGGTGCTTTTGATTTTCGTACAAAAGGTTTTTATATTAAATTTTTGCGTGGAACGCTTCCTTATCAAATAAGTGGAAATTATTTTGAGAATGATATGGCTGGTTGGAGTCAAGAAAACCGTGCAGTTATAGAACAGGTTTTGAATCTATCGCAAGCCCAAAAACAAGGTGTTTTTGATTTTTTGCAAAATAATTATCTTCCACAAAACCGAGAATATGCTTATAAATTCTTCTATGATAATTGTTCAACTCGCTTGCGAGATGTATTGAGGAGAGTGTGTAAAGATAGTTTGCAGTTAAGTAAAACTTTGCATGCCGATAGCTCATATCGCCAATGGATTGATTTATATGCTCGTAAAAATGAAAAACTTTGGGCAGATTTTGGTATGGATTTAGCCATCGGAGAGCCTTCTGATGAAATTACGGGTGCAAATGGAGCTATGTTTTTACCCGATAATTTGATGGATGGTTTTGACGCCGCAAAAATCAACCGTGATGGAAAATGGCAGCCATTTGTTTTATCAAAACAACTTATCAATCGCGATATGTTGGCGGTTGCAGATAAAGAAAAAGAGCTAATTACACCCAATATTTTGTTTTGGACATTGTTTTTAGTCGTTTTAGGCTTTACAGCCTTTCAATTTAAAAACCAAAGCAAGAGTTTTCTTTTTGATAAAATTCTTTTTACGATAGCAGGTATTTTTGGTTGGTTTATCTTCTTGCTTTGGTTTTTTACTGACCATGGCGTTACCGAAAACAACCTAAATATTATTTGGACTTACCCACTTTTATTTCCGATTGCTTTATTACTAAAAAAAGAAAGGAGCAGAGCTTGGCTTTCAAAGCATTTTTTAGCGTATGGAATCATTTTGATATTCTTTTTAGCAGCTTGGAATTTCTTACCGCAAGAAATCAATTATGCTTTAATTCCAGTAGTTTTGATTCTTTGTGTGAGATCTTTCTTTGTTTGGTGGCGAATCAGAAAGAAATTGAGTTCGTTTTAAAAAAGTAAGCCTTCGCTTTGAGCGAAGGCTTACTTAATACTGAATATTATATTTTCTTCCATCTAAAAATCTCTTTTCCTGCTTTACCAATTAAATCTTCTTCACTCCAAATAAAATTGTAGAAAATAATTTCATTTCCTGCAAATTTATAGCCGTAAGTGGTTGATTTATTGGAGTTTACGTAAAAATCTATCAAATCAATATCGGTTTGAGTAGTTATATAATCGTTCCAAACATAATAAGTTGCGAGCGAATCTACTCCAGAAATTTTGCCATCGTATTTTAGTTCGATGTTTCCTTTTGTAGTTGAATATTTTCCTATCCAGTATTTTTTTTCTATAAACCCTGTTGTATCTACTTTTTTGAAAATACTATTTCCGATTTTCAAAACTTCATTGCTTAAAGTTGCTTCAAACTCTGGTTTTGGCTTTACGTCATAAGCATCAAAAAATAGAATTTTCTCTTCTTTTTTAAGTGCAAAAGATTAACCTTCGTGGAAATTCCAAATGATACTTGCGGTATCGGCTTTGGCATCGAAGTTTATCATTACCGTGTCAGCAAAAGGTTTCGCTTGTAGCGGTGATTTTGTTCGTTCAAGTGTTTCTAAGTATTCGGCATTTACCCAAATTGTATTTCCAAGCGATTCCGGTTTGTTTGTTTCTTGATTTGGTTCTGACTTACAGGAAAAAATAAACGTTGCAGTAGATAAATAAAGAAAGATTTTTTTCATACGATTGTAAAGAGGAAATATACCTTCGTAAATGTAAAAAAATTATGCTTTTCCACCATTATTTCCGAACCATTTCTTTTTTGGTTTGCTAGTGCTTTGTGCCGCATCTCCTCCGTCCTTAGGTTTTGGTGCCGTTCTGGTATTTGTGTTTGGTCTTTGCGAAGAATTATTCGGTCTTGCATCTCTACGACCTTGTGGCTTTTGTACTACTGGAGGCCCAACACTATAATCAGGTTGGATAGCATAAGGATGTTCGTTGATGACAGGTATTTTCTTGCCAATTAAGCGTTGAATATCTTTCAAATAAGTCAATTCTTCGTCTTCACAAAACGATAATGCAGTACCGTTTGCTCCTGCACGACCTGTTCGTCCGATTCGGTGAACATAAGTTTCAGGAATATTTGGCATTTCGAAGTTGATTACATGAGCTAAATCGTCAACGTCAATGCCACGAGCAGCAATATCTGTCGCCACCAAAACTCTGGTTTCTTTAGATTTAAAGTTAGTCAAAGCACGTTGACGAGCATTTTGAGCCTTGTTTCCGTGTATAGCTTCGGCTTTAATTCCTTTTGCCAAAAGGACTTTTACAACCTTATCAGCACCGTGTTTTGTACGTGTAAAAACCAATGCTGTTTCGATTTTTTGGTCTTTCAAAATATCTAAAAGTAAAGCATTCTTGTCTTTTTTATCAACATAATACAAAAATTGGTTAATTGTATCAGCTGTTGAAGAAACAGGGGTTACACTCACTGAGGATGGATTATGTAAAATCGTCGAAGCCAATTTTACAATTTCGTCGGGCATTGTTGCCGAGAAAAACAACGACTGGCGTTGCTTCGGCAAAAGCGTAATCAAACGTTTCACATCATGCACAAAGCCCATATCGAGCATGCGGTCGGCTTCATCCAAAACAAAAATTTCAATGGCGTTCAGTGTGATAAAGCCTTGCGTGATTAGGTCAAGCAAGCGACCAGGAGTTGCTACTAAAATATCAACGCCATTGTGCAATTCATCAGTTTGACGCCCTTGTTTTACACCACCAAAAATTACAGTGTGACGTAGGTCGGTATATACTCCGTAAGCGGCAATACTTTCATCAATTTGAATGGCAAGTTCACGAGTTGGAGTTACGATAAGTGCCTTTATTTTTCTACGACCTTTACGGTTTACATCTCTATTCTGATAAAGTTTCTGTATGATTGGAATAGAAAAAGCGGCTGTTTTTCCAGTACCAGTTTGGGCTACGCCCAGTAAGTCTTTTCCTTCTAAAACTATTGGTATTGCTTGTTGTTGGATGGGTGTTGGAGTGGTGTAACCTTCGGCAGCAAGTGCGAGCTTGATAGGCTCAATTAAATTCAATGATTCAAATGACATAAATAGGTGCTAAAGCACAATTAAGAATGTAGAATTGTAGAATTAAAAATGGTTGTTTTTTTTATAATTTCAAACCTTAATTAATCTAAAATATTGTTTGTTACGTAAAAAAATTAAAATACTTTACAAATATAGCTATTTTTTATGCTTATCCCTAAAATGCTTTTTTTGAGAAAAATTTTCAATTCTACATTCTTAATTCTACATTCTTAATTAAAGGCAGTATCTTTGCGAAAAAATAGAGAATTATGCGTAAAGTAATGATCGGTTTAGTCCAGATGTCATGCTCGGCTGATGTTGTTGAAAATACCCAAAAAGCAATCAAAGGAATCAAAGCTGCTGCTGCCCAAGGAGCAAATATAGTTTGTTTACAAGAGTTGTTTACATCGCTTTATTTTTGTGATTTAGAAGACCACGCTAATTTCAATCTAGCAGAAGCTATACCCGGTCCAACGACTGATTTATTGTCGACCGTTGCCAAAGAATGTAATGTTGTAATTATAGCTTCATTATTTGAAAAGCGTGCCGCTGGACTTTACCACAATACAACCGCCGTAATGGACTCGGACGGAAAATATTTGGGAAAATACCGTAAAATGCACATTCCTGACGATCCAGGTTATTACGAAAAATTTTATTTTACACCCGGTGATGCTTCGGCTGATAATTTAGGATATAAAGTTTTTGAAACGAAATACGGAAAACTCGGTGTTCTTATCTGTTGGGATCAATGGTATCCAGAAGCGGCAAGAATCACGGCTTTGATGGGGGCAGAGATTTTGTTTTATCCAACTGCCATTGGTTGGGATTCCAACGAGCTAGATCCGTCTATGAACACCGAGCAGTACAACGCTTGGCAGACAATTCAACGCAGTCATGCGGTGGCAAATGGCTTACACGTAGTTTCGGTAAACAGGGTTGGACGTGAAGCAGACCAACAGTTTTGGGGCGGAAGTTTCGTTGCAAATCCTTTCGGAAGTTTACTTTATTTGGCTTCGCATGACAAGGAAGTAACTCATGTGCAGGAAATTGACTTAGATTTAACTGAAAAATACCGCACAACTTGGCCATATTTACGAGATAGAAGGGTGGATAGTTATGGGCCTATTTTGAAGCGGTTTATTGATTAAAGTATAGTGTAATTTATCCGAAATCGCTACGATAAAAAGTTTCGATTTAAAATCGTACTTCAAGACAAAGTTAGCATAATTTAAAAAATCATGCCAAATACAAATTTATAATTAATAATTAATCATACAAAGTGCTTACAATCAGTAATTTATCGTTTTATTTTGGTGGAAGACCGATATTCGACGGAGCAAATTTGCAAATAAAACCAAAAGACAAAATTGGTTTAATCGGTTTAAACGGAATGGGAAAATCGACGCTTTTGCGTCTGATAGTTGGAGAATACCAACCCGATGCGGGAAATATCTCGAAGGCAGGCGATTGTTCAATTGGATTCTTGAATCAAGATTTATTGTCGTACCAAACCCAAGATTCCATTTTGCAGGTAGCAATGCAGGCATTCGAGCGTGAAAACTATTTGCAACTTGAAATTGACAAGGTTTTGCATGAAATGGAGGTCAATTATAAAGATGAATTGGTTGATAAATTGGGGCTTTTGCAAGAAGAGTTCAACCATTTGGGCGGTTATACGATACAATCGAAAGCCGAGGAGATTTTGGAAGGTTTGGGCTTCAAAACTGAAGAGTTATCAAAACCACTAAAGGAGTTTTCGGGAGGTTGGCGAATGCGTGTAATGTTGGCCAAGCTACTTTTACAAAAACCTGCACTTTTATTACTCGATGAGCCTACCAACCACTTGGATTTACCCTCCATTCAGTGGGTTGAAAAGTATATTCTGAACTATGAAAACTCGGTGATTGTCGTTTCCCATGATAGAGAGTTTTTGGATAATGTTTGTAATACTACAGTTGAAGTTACTGGAGCAAAATTAGTTTCTTATGCAGGAAATTACTCTTATTATGTGGAGGAAAAGGCTCTACGTAGTGAAATTCAGAAGGGAGCTTATGAAAATCAGCAATCTCAGATTCGTCAAACGGAGCGTTTTATAGAGCGATTCAAAGCAAAAGCGACCAAGGCTCGTCAAGTTCAATCAAGAGTGAAAGCTCTCAATAGAATGGATATGATTGATGATGTAATTGATGCTTCAGCACGCGTACATTTCAAGTTTAAATTTGGTGTAAATCCAGGCCGAAATGTATTTTCTTTAGAGAATGTCAATAAAGCTTATGGCGAGAAAGTTATCTTAAATAATAGCACTGCAATTATTGAAAGAGGTGACAAAATTGCTTTAATTGGTGCAAATGGTAAAGGAAAATCAACTTTGCTTAGAATCATCGCTGGTGACGAAAATGTTGATGGCGAGCGAAAATTGGGGCATAATGTAAATTTTTCTTTTTTTGCACAGCATCAAATGGAATCTTTGCACTTGGAAGAAACGCTTTTGGAGGAACTCAAATATGCCGATGGTGGAAAATCAGAAACCGAATTGCGTTCAGTTTTAGGTTGCTTTTTGTTTAACGGTGAAGATGTTTTCAAGAAAATAAAAGTACTTTCTGGAGGGGAAAAATCTCGTGTTGCTCTAGCAAAAGTATTGATTTCTGAAGCTAATTTTTTGTTACTTGATGAGCCTACCAATCACTTGGATATGCAATCGGTCAATATCTTGATTCAAGCCCTTGACCAATATGAAGGTACTTATGTGGTAGTTTCTCACGACCGCCACTTTGTGAGTCAAGTTGCCAATAAAATTTGGTACATTGAAGATTATGAAATTAAAGAATACCCAGGTACTTATGATGAGTTTGAGGAGTGGTATGAAATAAATAAGCAATCAACGGCAAACAACTCGCAGTCATCCGCAAATGTTTCGCAGCCTATAAAGAAAGTGGAAACCTTTACAAACAAGCCAACTGCCAATGCCAATACAATCAAGAAATTGGAACGTGAGCTTGCCGAAATCGAAGCAAAAATTACTGAATTGGAGCGACAAATGGCACTTTTGGAAGGAAAACTCGCTGATCCGGCAGTTTTTACTGATAATCATGCTTTACAGCGAACAAACAGCGACTACGAACTCGTAAAAATGGATTTAAAGCAAAAAAACGAGTTGTGGGAAGCAAAAATGCTTGAAATGGAAGGATAAGATAGCTTTTATTAATAAAATGGCTGTTTGAGCGTTTGTTCAAACAGCCATTTGTTTTTACAAACCAGCATAAACTGTTTGTTTTTATGCTTTGTAAGTGATTTTTTTGCTCAAACCACCACTTGTGCCTAAAACAAGATTTTCACTATAAGTGCCTCCTAAAATGACCACTGTGCCATTAGATGGAGTATTTGTTTGAGCTTGTGAAAAAGTGTAAAATGGTCTGGTTGTTAGGCCTGTTGTGTTATTTGCCTGCCTATACATAGGGCTTGCTGAAAAAGTCATAACTATTTGACTATCAAATATATAGATAGATATTTTTTTGTAAAAGTGCAAGGATATTCGTATATTTAAAGAAAAA
>Ga0209189_1001438_pt1 | contig 17808 bp, 15 predicted proteins | sample C_130820_EF_Meta_FD_187308 | JGI IMG/M metagenome (GOLD analysis project Ga0209189, IMG submission 187308) | Freshwater microbial communities from Lake Croche, Canada to study carbon cycling - C_130820_EF_MetaG (SPAdes) (version 3) | ecosystem: Environmental > Aquatic > Freshwater > Lake... | reverse complement strand
AAATTAGATGGATTAACTCACAAAGAATTAAAAACTAATATAGAAAAAGTCATTAAAGATATACCAAAAGAAAAGTATGAAAATATAATTAAAGGAACTTATAATAGAACAGAAAAATATCATAAGAAACCTTCTAATAGAAAAAAAATATTAAAAAATTATTTATAATTTACATATTTAAAAAATCGGCGTTTTAAATGTGCAAAGGTGTAAAATCATTCTTAAATTATTTAAATAAAAAAATAAAATTTATTTATATAATAAATAAGGTGCTAAATATAATAACGAAATTAATAATATAATATTAGTATTCATATTTTTATTTACAAGATAATATGCTAATAAACAAGAAGTTATTATCATTACACTATCAGCTATTATAGCTTTGTATGAAATTTCAATAGCATAATCTTTAAAAGTATCAATCATTCTATTTGCTCCTTTTGGAATAATAGTAATTAAAATATAGAACAATATATCATGTATTATTTGAATAGAAACTGCTAAAATAATAAATTTTATAATAGAAAAATCTTTAAAAATATAATTATATAAATATCTTGCAATAATTAACACAATTAATATAATAGAAACATCAGCTATAACAGCCGATAAATTATATTCTCTATACCATTTTTTTAATTGATTTGAATGTATCAAATTCATATTTGATAATAAAATACCCAATAAATCCGTTATTAAAACAGCATTTAATAATGGTAAATAGTCGCTTATTTTATTAAAATCTCTTAAATTATTTAACATATCAGTATTATTTTTATAAAACATAAAAAAATAAATATTAAACATTATTTGATAAATCAATGATAAATAAAATATCATCATATCTATTTTTTATATTACGTATATCAGCAACCTTAATATATTGTTTATATTGATCCGGAACAATTTGTATTAAATTATCAATCCAGGACCAATCTTGAATATCTTCGATAATAAATATACCATTTTTTGATAATAATGGTAAATATAGTTCAATAAATTTTACAACACTATCAAATGTATGCGGACCATCATCAATTAAAATATCAAATTTTGTTGATTTAAAATATGAATCAACAAAAGATTGATCGTATGCATCAGTATTTTGAAATATTTTTACATTTTCGGAGAATGTTTCGTTTATTGATGTTATGTCAATACCATAAATAGTTCCATTAATAAAATAGTCAGACCATAATTTAATACTTCCACCATTATATATACCAATTTATAATAAATTTATTTTTTCTAATTTTTTTTTATTAAATAAATTCTCATATGTATCTAAATAAGAATGTAATGTATTTTTATCTGTTTTTGAATCGTCAATTAATTCAATTAAAGACATTATAAATATTAAACATTTTTATTCTTTAAATAAAAACCTATATTGTTTTTACATACATAATTAAATGGCATTGCCAGCAACCGGGGCAATAAAATTTACGCAAATGCAAACAGTATTTGGTGGTGTTAATCCTATTTCTTTTAGTGAATATTATTTAAATGCTACTACTGGATATACTAGTGGTACTGCTGGAATACCTAATACAGGAACAAAAATAAGTCTTAGTAATTTTTATGGTAAATCAAAAGCAACTGGTGTTCCTACACCAGTTCAAACAAATTTTGTAGGCACATATGTTTTAAGTGGCAATGGAAGTACTTATTATGAATGGGTAACAGGTTGTTCGGGAACAAATTCTTCTAGAACTGGTGTAAGCACATTCAATAATATTGGTTCCCAAGGACAAAATAGAGCAGGATTAATATATTATCCAAACCTTATTCTTCAAGCAAGAGCCGGAGATACCATTGTTTTTATTGTAAATGTTGGAACAGGATATGGAGATACGGAAAATATACAAGCATATGCTAATTTAGGCGCAGGATATTTTAGTATAGGTAATGCAGTATTAGGTGGTGGTGGGAATTTAACAGCAACTTATGTAATACCGTCTGGAACATCGGTGGGTAATTATGCATTAGCTGGAATAAATGATTTTAATTCAGGAGGTGGTTATAAATCAATAAATGGTTATTCATTACATATTTATTAATTATCAGAATCATCAATCCGTTCAATATCATACTTAGATACCCATGCTCTATTTTTTGTCTCAATATCTTCAACTAAATAATAGTTATTAATAACTGTAATCCAATTTAAAATAGCATCTTTTTTAATATCTTTTTCATAAAAATTATATTTCATTTTAAATCTTCTCTCCATTTTTATATAAATATAAAAATAATATTATATCATTTTTTTAACGTCCAGTCCAATATTTAATAACAGGACCCATATTAGAAGGATTTATATGATTAAGGTGTTCGTATTTTAATTCAAAAGCACCAGGATATGTATTAATACAACACAATAGACATGAATATCTATTTTCTAATTGAAATAAACATGCAATTACTCTTTCTAATGCACTTCTATCAGAACGTGTATTAATATGTTCTAATAAAATTGACAAATCAAATCTACTATTTATATTTTTTAAAAAATTATATTTAATAATACTCATGCAACCAAAACAACCTTTCCATATTTTCTTATTTAAATAAAAGTTAATAAGATTTTCATTATTAAATAATTTTAATAAACGCATTTCATTATTTATATCATCATATAAATGATCTATATCCCATAACATAGCATAATTTTCAACATTTAAATCAAGATTTGAATTTATAATAGTAGAATCATGAATTATTATTGCCATATCAAAAAAATTATATTTTAAATAATAATAATATGGTAATAGTTCACCTTTTTTTGGAAAATCACTATAAATAATAGTAGTATTTTTTAATGCAATATTTGAGTTCAAAAAATTTTTATTACTATTATCGTCTATTATAACAATTTTTTGATGTGGATAAAATTTACGAATTGATAAATAACAATTTTGCCAATATAAATTAGTCTGTTGGCTATTTACATGTCTTAAAATAATAAATCCAAAATTATTACTATTATCTATTTTTAAATTAAAAATATCAATATTTATTAATTTATTTATTATTTTGCTATCTTCATCTTGATTAAGTAAATTAATAATTCCATCTTCTAATTTTATTTCAGGTTTCCAATTTAAAATAACATTAGCTTTATTAGAGTCTTGAATATTATAATCAGAATAATCATATTTATCATATATATATTCAATACAATTTGAATCAAAATATTTACTAATATTAGTCAAAAGAAACTCGTTAGCATTTGTAATATCAAGTATACCATTAAAATCATTGTTATATGCTGATAAATTTATATTAACAATGTCATCAACGTGTATATATATTTTTTTATTAATTTGATTTGTATAATAGTGTAATTTATCATTTACTTTTTTAAAAAAATTATAGTATATTGTATTATTTCTTTGTTTTTTTCCATATACATTTGGATAACGCAAAATAGTTATATTTAAATCATTATAACCCATAATAATATTTTCAATAATTTTTTTAGAAATTTCATAAGGAGATTTAATATTGGTATTAATTATGTTAGTTGAAGATAATATAACTTTTTTAATATTTTTTAATCTAGCAATTTCAAGTATATTAATAGTACCTATTACATTAGTATTATAACATAAAGAAGTGTTATTTATACACCATTCATTGTCAGAATATTCTGCAAAATGAAAAATACCATCAATATTATTATATATATATAATGCATTTTTTAATGAATCTAAATTAGAAATATCAACATTTATATATATAACATTTTCATTTGAATTTAAATTTTCAATAGATCCTGTTATTAAATTATCTAATACAATAACTTTATGATTAAAAGATATTAATTTATCAACCATATGAGAACCAATAAAACCACATCCTCCAGTAATAATAAATAATTTTGTATTATTCATATATAAAAATAATATAATCTTTTTTTATATTGTTTTATAATAATTCTTATTAACTTTTTTATAAATAAAAGCATAATTTGTAAGATTTTCTATTTTATTTTTATGTTGGACTTTAACAGTTGTGTTTAAAATATGATACCATTTCTTAGTTAATTTTTAATGTAATAAATTTGTTGTTAAAAAAAATAATCGTTTATTTTATTAAAATAAAAACTTATATTATTTTAAAATATATGGCATTACCAACAAGTGGGGCAATAAAATTTACGCAAATGCAAACAGTATTTGGCGGTGCCAACCCTATTTCTTTTAGTGAATATTATTTAAATGCTACTACTGGATATACTAGTGGTACTGCTGGAATACCCAATATAGGAACAAAAATAAGTCTTAGTAATTTTTATGGTAAATCAAAAGCAACAGGAGTTCCTACACCAGTTCAAACAAATTTTGTAGGCACATATGTTTTAAGTGGTAATGGAAATACTTCTTATGAATGGGTAACAGGTTGTTCGGGAACAAATTCTTCTAGAACTGGTGTAAGCACATTCAATAATATTGGTTCCCAAGGACAAAATAGAGCAGGTTTGATATATTATCCAAACCTTATTCTTCAAGCAAGAGCCGGAGATACTATTGTTTTTACGGTGAATGTTGGAACAGCATATGGAGATATGGAAAATATACAAGCATATGTTAATTTAGGCGCAGGATATTTTAGTATAGGTAATGTAGTATTAAGTGGTGGTGGGAATTTAACAGCAACTTATGTAATACCGTCTGGAACACCAGCAGGTAATTATGCATTAGCTGGAATAAATGATTATTATTATACAGGAGGTAGTTATAAATCAATAAATGGTTATTCATTGCATATTTATTAATTTTATAAAAATCAAAAAATCTGCACCTGCTAGTAATAATAAATAATTTTATGATAATTTCATGCTACTGCAATGCTTATTTAATTCTTTATAAATTGGACTATCAGTATTAATAGCATAATTTGTAATAGGATTTTTAGGTTTTAATGGATTATCTATTTTATTCTTTTTCCAAGCTTTACAATCATCAGCTGTTAAGTCGCGTTTAAAATATTTAGATTTTATACCAACAACAACATTTTTTTTAGGAGGAGTCTTAGATTTATCTTTTACAACAACAACATCTTTTTTAGGTGGAGTTTTAGGTTTATCTTTTACAAGAACAGGATATTTTTTAAACAAATGAATATGTTTTTCTATATTATATTCTGTATATGGTGAAGGAATATAATCATTTTTAACAAAACATTCAATAAATGAATTATATTTTTCAAATATAGAATAGTATGTTTTCATTCTATTAATAGAATGATCGAAGTAAACTAATGTAAAATCTAAAATATCATGTATTTCAGATAATTTTAATGTTTTAATATCGGATGCAGTTAAAAATGTGCTAATATTTGATAATTTCATTGAATAAAATATTTCAGTATTTTTATTATGTTTATTTAATAAAGAATATATATTTTTGTAAAAATAAGGACAAACAATTAAAAATGTGCTAATATTTGATAATTTCATTGAATAAAATATTTCAGTATTTTTATTATGTTTATTTAATAAAGAATATATATTTTTGTAAAAATAAGGACAAACAATTAAAAATGTATTGTCGGTTTTTAATATTTCAATATTATTATTTAATTTATTATTATTGTAATCATCTGTGTCATACATACAATCTTCAAAATATACATATGTTTGTTTAGTTTTATCTTTAATACTTTTAAAATCTTTTATTATATCAATATTAATATTAACGATAGATTTTTCGTTTAAATATTGCATAAAATGCTGTGCCACCCAATAAGTTGAAGTATATTTTTTAGTTAAATTAATAACAAATGTAATTTTAGTTAAATTATTTTTATTATAATATTTAATTAAATTGTCAAAACATGTAAATAAGGCAGTTTTAAATGTATCATATGAAAAGTAATATATATTATCAAGAATTTTTTCAAAAATAACATCTTCAGATTTATGTATATATTGACGATTTTTTTTAAGAAAATCAGTTAATTTTGATTTAACAATCGGATATGATTGAATAGGAATTAAAGGAGGTTCTTTTAATACATTAATTTTATTTTTAATAGTAAATAAATTTTGTTTATTAGGACTAAATATAAGTTTTTTTATTGAAGATGTTTTAGATTTAACACTTCTATCTGAATAAAATGTTGGTTTTTTGCTTTTTTTATTTAATGATAATGAGTTTATTTTTAATTTGCGATTATCATTTAATTTACTTGAATATTTTTTGAATAATGTTTTATCATAACCATCATCTGTTTTAGTTTTATATGGATTAGGAGGACATTTTGGTTTTTCTTCATCTTTTGGCTTAAATTCTATAATATGCTCGCAATTAGTTATAACAGGTATAACTTGATTTTTAACAGGTATATATCCGCTATAAATACTGGTAAATGTAGATATAGAATCTGCTAATTTATGATCGAAATAAATTGGATAATTAGTATAAACATCAATTCCTATAAATTTTGGTCCAATTTTATATTTAGTTATTATTTTTAGTTCATCCTTAGTTAAATATTTACTCATTGGATAAATAATATTAATATTTTTTGAAAAAATAACATTATGTGTTCTAATATCATCTTTAATTCTTTTTATAGCTTGTTCGCTTATAAATGTTATTAATATATATAAATTAAGTTTTTTATCTTTGATATCATTAACACAATTTTGTAATTCAAAACTTAATTGTTGTCCTGTATAAGCACAGTCGTCTAATACAAGAATAATTTCATTTGTTTTAATAAAATAAAAATCTTCTTTATTGTAAATAACGAGTACATTTAAATCTATTTTATATTTTTTTATGTATTGGATAAAATGCTGTGCTATCCAAAAATTAGATTTTTTAAAAATATTAGGTATTTCAGATTCATCATCGTATGGTCTAAAAAATAAATATACATTTTTTATATTATTAATACTACAATAATGGATAAATTCTTTAAAATTAGCATTTAAAATAAATTTAAATGTTTTATACGATACATGATTAGTTTTCTCAAATATTTTTTTAATAATTGGTCTTACATCTTCTCTAATTTCTGCTAAATATTTTTGAATATTATCTAAATTTAATGGATATGATTTATTTGGTATTAAAGGTCTTTCAAGTAATTTATTATAAATTAATAATTTATTACTCATAAATGCGAATGAATCTCTATATTATAAAAATTTTTTATATTAAACGCAAAAATAAAAAATGACATTTTATTTATATATATTTTTTATCATATTGAAACAAAATGAGTTCATTACCATCAATTAGCTATTTCTTTACACATTGGATTAAATCTAGTGTTAGAATGGTTTTCATTAAGTATAATAATTTCATGAAAATTAAAATTGATGATCGTGAAATTACATTGTCATTTCAAACATTTATTGATATTCCTCAAATATTTGAATTATATGTATTATCACTTCTTATGTCAAATAATATTGAAATCACATCTGATAATAAGTCATATAAATTATGTTTTGATAAGTATTTATACAAGGATTGTCAATTTATTCTATCAGAAAATATGATTTGTCTTGGGGCAAGGAATCCTTTAAATAGACAGCCACCAAAGAGAGAATCATCTAGGAAGAAAATTAGGAAGTTCTTGAAGTATTTTGATAAGAAATTTGTTAAACATCACGATCATCCTAACAAATTGATCGAAGCTTATATTAATTTTGAAAGAATTATTGCTAATGATATTGTAGTATATTAGATTTATTTTTTATCATTTTTTTTTATAAATAGTATTAAATATGATTGTAAAATATTTAGATGGATATAAAAAACATTTAAGTATTGGTTTTCTATCAGGAATAATATCATCTGTTATTTTGTCATTTATTCCAAGTATATATTCAAATATCATAGAATGTTTAATTACAACTAAAACTGATAATTTACATGAATATTTATTATTATTTATTTTTTATAATTTATTTTGTAATATTTTTGCAAGCATTAGAGGATGTATTTTTGCATTATATTTCGAATTAATTTTAAATAAAATGAAGAAAAATATATTAAATAATTATTTTTTAAAAGATTTGATTTATTACAATGATAAAAATCCAAATGATGTTAGTAATTTTTTAATAAATGATATTAGAAACATTTCTGATGTTTATTTACAAAATTGCAATGTATTTATAAGAGATTTAGCGCATTTTATAACTATAACATATATATTAACACAAAAATCATGTTTATTATATATAATAGCGATTTCATTATCATCAATACAAATTTTAATAGAACATTTATATTCTGAATTATTTTATAAAAAGGCTTTTGAGGAATCTCATAAACTACTTATAAAACAAAATAATTTAATAACAGAATATATAAATAAAATAGATACATATCGTAGTTTAAATTTAGAAAAAATAATAAATAATAGATGGAATAAAATAAATGATAAGTATATTAATCTAAAAATAAAAGACGCTTTATTTTATGCAATACATATATTAATAACTCAAACAATTAATGAAATAACCATGAGTTTAATAATATTTATAGGCATGTATTTAGAATATAATACAAATATTATATTATTATTTATTTTATATAGAAGATATATTACAGATATAATTAAAGATATAAATGAAATACGTAAGAGTATAGTAATAAATAATGTTTCTATTGAAAATGTTAATAAATTTATTAAAGATAAAAATGATATAGATATTTTTAATAGTTCTTACATACCCAGTAATATTTTTAATCCAGATATAGAAATAAGAAATTTAACATTTTCATATGACAATATAAATAATGTTATAACAAATTATAATTTATTTATTGAAAATAATAAAATAACAGGTATATTTGGTCGTTCAGGTAAAGGTAAAAGTACAATATTAAAACTTTTATTAGGATTTTATTTAAATCAAATTAAAGAAGGTCAAATATTATTTAATAATGTAAATATTAAATTTATAGATAAAACATATTTTTATGAAAAACTAGTTTCATATGTAGGTCAGGAACCAGTATTATTTCCAGGTTCAATAAGAAGTAATTTAATAGGTGATTTACAAAATTATGATACTACTTTATATGATAAATTATTAGAATTAATTAATGATTTTTATAAAGATGAAGAAAATAATGATGACGACGATGATAAAATACTTAAATTATCAGGAGGACAAAAACAAAGAATGTGTATATGTAGAGCAATTTTAAGAAAACCAAAAATATTATTATTAGACGAACCAACATCAGCTTTAGATATAGAGAATGAAACAAAAATATTAAATTTAATTAAATATATATCAAAAACTTATAAAATGACGATAGTGTTAATATCACATGATAAATCAATATTAGAAATATGTGATAAAATTATTGAATTATAATTATATTTAAAGAAAAAATATTTCTAATATATTAAGTAAACATAAATGTCAGGTTTAATACAATACCCATATCATGTTAGAACATTGACTAGTAATATTAATGTAACATTATTAAATTATTTATATTCAAAAAATAATATTTTTGTAACAATAGATACAACTACCTATAACATTTTTATTCAATCACGAAATGAAATAGACCATAATGATGTTGTTAATAATGTAAAAAAATATTATACACAATATTCGGTATATATACCACCTCCGCCAATTACACCTATATTTACCACGGAACAAATTACAACTCCTGTTGATACAACTACCACAACTGATACAACTAATACAACTACTACATCTAATACATCTAATACAACTAATACATCTAATACAACTGATACAACTACTACAACAGATCAATCGGTAAACTCATCAAATGTTTAATTATTTTTATTTAAATATAAAATTATATATTATATCAAAAAATGCAGGTGTCATATAATGAGAATCATATTACATTAAAAGCTTTTAAATCAGATAATGAAAAAAAAAGATGTAATATAATTTTGGTAATTGATATTTCAGGTTCAATGGATTCTATTGCTTCTCCTACAAATGATAATGGTGAATGCGATGATTTAACAAGATTAAACTTGGCATGTCATAGTATTAAAACAATTATCGCATCATTGAATGAAGAAGATGAATTGGGTATTATTACATTTAATAGTAATGCTTTTGTTAAAATGAATTTAACAAATATGGATAATAATGGAAAAAGTCTTGCTAATATGGTTGTTGAAAATTTACAGGCAAATGGAACAACAAACATTTATGATGGATTAAAAAAGGCATTTGAAATGTTAGAAACGATTAAAAATAATAATAATACTAGTATCGTTTTATTAACAGATGGTGTATCAAATAATGATCCACCAAATGGAATTTTACAAACACTCATAAGTAATTATGATATAAATAAAATGAAACCATTTACTTTAAATACATTTGGATTTAGTTATGATATTAATTCAGAATTATTAAGAAGTTTAGCTAATTATTATAATGGAATATTTGGATTTATCCCAGAATGTTCTATGGTTGGAACCGTTTTTATTAATTATCTCACAAATTTACTTGCAACCCATTTAATTAATTTAAAACTTGATATTACATATGACGATAATACGAGTGAAATTATTAATACTGGAAGTATACTATATAATTGCGAACGAGATTTTATAATGGAAAAAAATATAAAATCTCTTGATTTATATTACTATAATAATAAGATAGATTATGATAAAGTAGATTATATTAATGATGAAACAAAACTTAATAATAATAAAATCAGAGTAAGTATTGTTAAAATTATAAATACAATTATTGACAATTATTCAAACCAATCAGAATGTTTTAATAAGATTAAGAATATATGTAATATATTTGATAGTTTAACTAATAATATTATTGATCTATTAGACAAATATTACATTAATATTTATAATAAAAATAATAATGATTATATTAAAAATTTTGTAAAAGATTATATTAATAATGATGTTATTTATGATAATTATAATATTAATAATAATGCAGGACAAATTAAATTAGCTTTATCTAATAAAAATTATTATGACAAATGGGGTAAGCATTATTTAATTTCTTTAATGTATGGATATGATAAACAATTATGTATTAATTTTAAAGATAATGGAATACAAAATTTTTTAACACCAAATATTGAGAATATTAGAAATGAAATTGAAACAATTTTTTGTAATATTCCACCACCTGTACCAAAAGTAATTAGATCAAAAACAACTAGAATAAATAGTATGGAAGCATATTACAGAACAGATAGTGTATGTTTTGATGGAAATGGAAGTGTATATATGTCAAATAATACAACAAAATTAGTAAAAGAACTAGAAAAAGGTGATGAAATTTTAACAATTAATAATAAAACAGCAAAAATTATTTGTGTAATTAAGCAAAATATTAATTCAAATATTGATGTTTGCTATCTAAATGGATTCTATATAACACCATATCATCCAATATTTATTTATAATAAATGGAATTTTCCAATAAATGATTTTAAATGCGAAAATAAATATATTGATATTATTTATAATTTGGTTTTAGATTCGCATCATACTGTTTTAATTAATTTTATTCCAGTAATAACATTGGGACATAATTTTAATTATAATAATATTACAAAACATGAATATTTTGGTTCAAATAAAGTAATAGATGATTTAAAGAAAATGAAAGGATTTAATGAAGGATTAATAGAATGTAATAAATTAGAAGCAATTAGATGTAAAGATACAAGTGAAATTATTAAATTAAATTATATATAATTAAATAGAATATATGCCACATACTAGTATTTCAACATTAGATTCTTCAAGGCGAAGAAGAAATGCATTAAGAGCATCTGATATAAAAGCTAGAATTGAAGCAAAAAAACTATTAGTTTCATTACCAACTCATTTAGCAAGAAAAGATATTCATGAATTATTATTGCGTAATATTCAAGATATTAATATAATCGATAAAGCATTTGAAACTACTAATTTTGAAAATAAAGTTGAATCAATCTTACGATACATGAATACAAATTTAGCATCAGTTGTATATAATTATTTAATAGCAGGTCCATCATCATGGAATAAATTCATAAATGATAATATGCAATTTTTTACAGGTGCTAATCAATTAACCAATTATGAAGAATCTGCATTAAAAAAATTAAATTATAATGCATATTATTTTACAAATACTGCTAATTTTCCTCAATTAAAAAGTATTAATGATGCTATTTATAAAAATCTTAAATTAGAACTAGAAGAATTAAATAACTATAAAAAGATAAAATATGAAATGCATAATGCCAAATTTAATAAAACAAAATTGGATTTATTACAGCAAAACAAAAGAGATATTGAAATAAAAAATAACTTTTTTGTTAATTTATATATTTTATTAAAACAAGGTTTTCCTAAAAACGGAATTTCATTTTATATAACTGATAATAAACAACCAGTGCCGAGTGATAGTAATATATTTGAAACTTTAAATAAATTTGAAATACAATTAGTTATTTTTAATGAAGATGGAGATATAAATGTAGACGATAATATTTCAAAATTACTTGCTTTAAAACAAAAACCAACTGCAATAACAAAAAAAGCAAGAAAACCAACTAGTACAGTAGCTTCAAAAAAACCAGTTAAAATTGCTAGTACAAAAGCAACAACTATAAAAACCACAAAAAAATTACCAACAGTGTCATCAATTCAACCAACAAGAACTCAACCATCAAGAACTGCAAAAAAAACTGGTGGTACTGGTGAAAATTTAGGTCAAAATAATAAAATAAGATTTAAGAAAAATATTTTTTCAATAAATATATGCGTTGATGATAAATTTGATGTTTTAAAATTAAATTCTATTATGGATACAACACAAATATTTCATCATTTAAATGAAACCGGATTAATATTAGTACAACAACAAACAAAAGAAAACTATTTTATACATCCTAGTCAATATAATACACCATCTATAAGAGAAAATATTATAACAAAAATGGATTCTCAAATATCAGATGATGTTAAAAGAGACAAATTAGAAAAAATTACATGGGCGTATAATGATATATTTTATCGTACTATTTATCATAAAGAAAAAGCATTTATAAAATTGTTAGACAAATTTTTAAAAACAACAAATATTGGAAGTTTTATGAATAATTTAGAAATTGAAATAATAGAAAAATTTAGACCTTTTATAAATGCTTGTATATTAAATATAAATTTAGAATTACAAAGTATACCAGAATTTAATAAAGATATTGGTATATATGTTGCAGGTGGTGATGCAATAAGAAGATATAAAAATGATATAACTCAGACAAAAGATATTGATACTAAAATATATATACCAAAACAATATCATGAAAATACTGTATACTTACAACAGATTGTTCGCATTATATATACTAATGTTATTAAATTATATACTTATTTTTTAATATATAAAGATAGTATATTAGGTCAACAAAATAAACAAAGAATAGAAAAATATTCATCATCTTTATTTGACTATGAGGTTAAAATAGATTTATATAATTTAATAGATAAAAAGATATCAAATTTTAGATTTAGACAATTATATAAAAAACCTACTTTTCCGATTGATTTATTTTCAATAGATTATAAAGGAGAAACATCATTTAAAATAACTAAAAAAGACACATTAGAAGTGGTAAGTTTACCATTTAATTTTGAAATATCTTTTCTTGACATTGTTGTTGAAATGTTAGATACAAATGAAAGTTATTATAAAAAATATTCAATATTTTCAAATAATTTACCAACAAGTACATTGGAATTCTTAATAGAAGATTTAACAAAAACATATAATAGTATTAAATCTTCTTCATTTAGATTTTTATCTGGTAAAATAGAAAAAGATCATACAAGATATGATACTTTATTAAAAATAAAAGATAATATTGAAAACCCAGTAATAAATACAGATATTGATGGTAATACTGAATATAAATCATTAAATCCATTTAAATATCAAATCGATCCAGATGGTACTAAACGTATAGTTTCTGATACTAATTACTATTTACCTCTTCAAGTACTACAACGTGAAGATTATATGAGAGGTATACTTGATTATGCAATACAATATATTCAAGATCCTAGAAATTTAATGTATTATTCTTTAAATGATTATATAGTTAGTTTATATGAAGCAAGAGCTCCATTAAGAAATAAACTAATAATTGATTATGATGAATTAGAACAAAAACTAACAGAAGTACTAGCAGTTATAATTAGAACTGGTGGAAAAGCAATGCCAAAATCATCACATTCTAAGAAAAAAATTGAGAATTTAATTGAAAGTACCCAAAAACTTAAATTAAATGATAAATCAATTAAAGCATATGATTCTAAATTACAACCATTATCAGATGATACAACATTAAAATGTTTAGTTGATAATAATTGTTTATTACATTCTTATGCATTTTACGTTGATTTAGATAAAAATTATGATGGATTATATTATGCATGCGAAGCTCATATAATGGAAACATCTGAATATTTAATTACCGATGATGATATACTTGAAAATGAAAATGTAAGTGTTTTAAATATGTATGAATATAGAAGAAATTGTTATAAAAAACATATTCATGATTATTTTAATAAACATCATAAAATAACAGTTCCTATATTTAATAAGAACCAAAATTTTTATGAAATAGAATTAAATGATAGTTATGAATATAAAGATGTTGAAAAACTTATAAAAGAAATTGATGAATTTGGTGGAAGTGCTATATTCTATGAACCAAAAGAGACAAAATCATTAAGTTAAAATGAAATTAATAAAAATAAGAGACGCTCCTAGAAGGGTTCGAACCTTCGACCTAACGGTTAACAGCCGTTCGCTCTAACCAACTGAGCTATAAGAGCATGTATATATTTATAATATAATCCTTATATACATTTTCAAATAAAAATAAATTTGTTTTAATTTGAAACAAAAACAATAAAAAATGATTTAAAAAAATAAAAGTAAAAATCATCTACTTTACTGTACGATCACCGCGACTATGCCTGTCAGAGTTTACTGTGCTTTCAACACTATCTGTATCAATCCTTCCTGTACCGGAAATCATCATCATTCTTTCGAACAACGTCAACTGTTGAAAAACATTGTTGATGCTAGTCCGGAGGTAGCTGATATGAAGGAAACACATGATCCGTCTAGAAAGGTTGCTTGCGCTCATGGGCTACGATGTTTTGAGAAGGAGTGTGGATTTAAACACGATCTGAATCACGATGGACGGAAGATAATCACGAAGAAGTTCAACAAGGAGTGGAAGGCAATTACGATGAGGGAGAAGATACGAAAGGAGATAGAGGATATAGGAAAGAATGGGATGAGTAGCTGGGATGCTTAGATTAGAAGGGTGTATTATAAATGGCAAAAAGAAATTTTTGTCATTTTATCTATTTATTTTTACTTTAAAAATTATTAAAAAAATGATTTTTATTTTTTAATATTTTAATATCATTATCGACGAAATGAATATTCAATCAATTTCTGTAAATATACAAAAAGAAACAAGATATCTATATAATATTATCAAAAGATATGGATTAAAAGAAGATGGTATTATTTATGGAGGAATGGTAAGAGATGAAATTGTAGCAACTTATTATAAAGAATTATATGATACTTTCGTTCAAGATAATAAAATTATTGATCCATATAATGATAAATATTGGAATCCAGGTTTTCATCCAGAAACCAATAAACGATTAATTATTCCTAATGATATTGATATTTATTTTGATGATAATGAAAAAGCTACTTTATTTATTACTAATATTCAAAAATACGCAGAAGATTTTAATGGTATTGTGAATGTTAAAAATATTCCAAGAAATCGTTCATTGTTTTATGCGATAGGACATAATTTTACACATAAAAAACTTAAAATTATATTTAGACTTGGAAGAACTATTATATTCAGTGGTCTTAAAATCGAATTAAATGTTGATATTATTATTAACAATCAACCATTGATAACTAAAATCGAACCTCCATTTGGAAATGGAGATTTTACATCAAATTTATTTATTATGGTACAAAATTATTCAAAAAATTATGATATTCGTTTATCAAATAATACTGGAACAAAACTTGATGATTTGAATTATGCAAGTAAACGGCGTATTGAAATGAAGATAGTTGATGATTTGGTTAATGGAAGAACTGAATTTATTAGAAAATTAAGTGATAGATCTTCTGAATATATTAATGGAATGAGAATTATTAAAATGCTAAAAAGTATTAACCCATTGAAAATTACAAATATCTTATTTAGTGAAATATCTAACGATGATGTAAAAATTGTAGAACAAGATTGCGATATTTGCCAATCATCGATCAAAAATAAAGATGATGATAGTGATATTATTGAAATTAATACAAATAAACATTATAAGAATTATATGCATCGAAAGTGTTTCTTAGAATACTTTGAAAAAGAAATTTGTCAGAAAAGAATTAATAGTGATACTGGAAATATTGAATGTAGATGCACTAGACGAAATGTATTTAATTTTAAAGAAAGTTATAAATTTTCATCTTTGTATAAATAAAATAATGATTTATACAATTATTTATTTAAATATAATATGGGATTTTTTATCTTTTTTTTTAATTATTAATAATTTATCGAATTATCATACAATATTATGGAAAAATACAAATGATATAGATAATTATGCTTCGAAACAATTATTTGCATATTTAATATTTTTTTGGGGTTTTATAAGATTATATGGTATTTATCATAATTTAAATGATTTATTGAAATTTTCATATGCATTTGAAGGGTTCATATTTTTATATGAAACATTGATAACAAAAAAAATAAAAATGTTTGAAGGATTATTTATAACATTAATATGTTTTGTAATTTATTTATTAATTATTTAATATAGTTAATATAATAATATGAATTTTATAACAGATCAATCGTCTCAATCGGTTGTTTCATCTTCTAATATACCATTGTTTGGAATAGCAAATTTTATTGTATATAGTAATACATTAGTACCATACACAACATCAAATGCATCATCAAATATTGCTTCAAATGTAGGTTCAAATTTATTTATTTTATTATCAGGTTCTCAAACATATTCAGGTACGTTAATAAATACTGGTACAATTACAAATAATTCATTAATAAATGGTTCGGGACTAATAACAACATCAAGTAATATTACAACAACTGGAACAGGTTCAATAACATCAGCGACAACAATAAATGCTATAAGTAATTTACAAGAAGCTGGTTCAAATTTGACATCTAAATATTTACAACTAAGTGGAGGACAATTAACAGGTACGTTGGGTATTGGTACTACTAATTCCGCACAAAACCAAATTTCTATTTATTCTTCTAATTCAACATCGAGTAATCAAATATTAATAACTTCAACATCTAATTTTGCTAATATACAATTAAATAATGGTATACCATCATCAAACGCATTTATTGGTTTAGGTTGTTCTAATATAACAGGTAATTATACATGTAATTTATTTTTAGAAACAAACAATTCAATAATATTTAATTCAGGTGGAGTAAATGCATCTACAACAGTGCCAGAAATGATAATTCATTCATCTGGAAATATAGGAATAGGAACTAATAATCCACAACAAAAACTAGATGTAAATGGAATAATTCAAACTTCAAGTAATATAAATGCAAATGGGGCATCATCAACTCTTACAGCAAGTAATTTAATAGCAAGCAATTTAACAACTACAAATATAACAGGAACAGGTTTAATACAAACAACAAGTAATATTATAGCAAATGGGGCATCATCAAC
>Ga0209189_1001436_pt1 | contig 17849 bp, 13 predicted proteins | sample C_130820_EF_Meta_FD_187308 | JGI IMG/M metagenome (GOLD analysis project Ga0209189, IMG submission 187308) | Freshwater microbial communities from Lake Croche, Canada to study carbon cycling - C_130820_EF_MetaG (SPAdes) (version 3) | ecosystem: Environmental > Aquatic > Freshwater > Lake... | reverse complement strand
CGGCCGCGACGGCCGCCACCGCACCGATCCATCCGCGCCTGTCCATGCCACCGGCCTCCGGGGGAAGCGTCACACCCGCGGCAATTCGTAGCCGCGGCGATACTCCCGCGTGAAGAGTCGGTTGGCCGCGTCGTCGGTCGACCGCTCCGTGCGCGGGTCGATCGACAGCTCGCGGCCGAGCTTGAACGCCGCCGTCGCCAGGTCGACGCCGTTCTCGGCGAGGTGGCTCTCGAAGCCCGCGAACGTCTCCTGCACGTGCTTCTCGCCGGCCGCCAGCGTGGGCCGCGTGCCGGTCGAGGCCTTCTCGCCGAGGGCCAGTGACACGTTGCCGAGGTGGGCGATCGCGCTCGAGAGATGGCCGTCCTCGATGTCGAGGTGCAGCGTCTTGTGGTCGCGGGAGCGGACGCCGTCGAGGAAGTTGCGGAAGTGGAGCACGTCGTTGCCCCCCGACCAGCGGCCGAGCTCCTTGCCGTCGAGGTCGAAGGCGATCCCGTCGGTGTACTTGGGGGCGACGACGTAGCCCTTCGTGCCCCACCAGATGTTGGCCACGCCGAGCGGGCCGGCCGCGAGGCCGAACGTCGCCGGCGTCTTCACCTCGAGCCCGCGCACCTCCGAGATCAGAAGCGCGTCGTCCCACTGGCAGATCGTCACCTGGCTGTTGGCCGTGTCGCCGTTGTCCTTGTAGCCGAGGCGGCCGCCGATGCTCACCACCCGCTTCGGCAGCTCCTGCTTGCCGAGGCCCCAGCGGGCCTTGTCGATCTCGTGGGGATTCTGGTTGCCGAGGTCGCCGTTGCCGGTGGTGTGGGTCCAGTGCCAGTCGTAGTGCAGCCGCTGCCGCTTCGGCACCTCGAGCGGCGCCGGGCCGGCCCAGAGGTCGAAGTCGATCCCGTCAGGCAGCGGCGCGGGCGTGTCCACGAGGCCGATGCTCTGCCGCCGCTTGTAGCACAGCGCGTGGGCCACCTTCACGTCGCCGATCTTGCCGCTCTTCACGAAGTCGATCGTGGACCGCATGCCGGGCATGCTGCGGCTCTGCGCCCCCATCTGGCAGATGCGGCCGAGCTTCCGCGCCCAACGCGTGATCTCGCGGCCCTCCTCCACCGTATGGCTGCAGGGCTTCTCCACGTAGACGTCCTTGCCCGCCTGCATGGCGAGGATCGCCATGAGCGCGTGCCAGTGGTTGGGGGTGGCGATGGAGACGACGTCGATGTCCTTGCGGTCGAGGGCGCGGCGGAAGTCCTGGATGAACTCCGGCTGTCGGGGCGCGGCGGCGAAGAACTCGGCGAGCCGCTTCGGGTGGAGGTTCGGATCGCAGTCGACGAGGGCCACGACCTCCGCCTCGGGGATCTTCGTCCACGACGCGAGGTGGGAGGTGCCGCGGCCGTTCAGGCCGATGACCGCAACCCGCACCTTGTCGCCCGGGCCTGCAGGACGGGCCGGCGGGGCGTCGGCGGCGACGAGGGGCCGTGCGGGGCCGGCGGCGAGCGCCGCGGCGGCCGTTGCGAGCGCGGATTCAACGAACGTTCTTCTCGTGACGGCCATGGCCCTCATCCCCCGCGGAAGCGCCCCCCGCGGCGGCACGGTCACGCGCCATTCGACCCGGGAGAACACCCGGAATGTAGCCTCCGCGGCGGCCTCAGGACAAACGCCCCGTCCGGGCGGCAGGCCGTCAGGCCGGCCTTGAGCCGGCAAGGCCCGGTCACTACCGTTCCCCCTCCTGCGGGCCGGTCGCGGCCCCGTGCCGCGGTTCCCCGGTGGATCACCGGATGCACGCCGACTTCCTCGTCGTCGCCCCCTGTCTGATCAGCCTCGCGGCCTACGCGCTGGCCTGGTGCGTGGCGATGACGGCCACCGCGCTCGACCGCCGACGCGGCAGCACGGCCGCCCCGCCGCCAGTGCCGGCCTCCCTGCCCTGCGGCGGCGTCACGATCTTCAAGCCCCTCTGCGGCGCCGACGAGGAACTCGAGCACAATCTCCTCAGCTTCTTTCGGATCGACCACGAGCCGGTGCAACTCGTCTTCGGCGTGGCCGCCCCCGACGACGCGGCGCTGCCGCTCGTCCGCCGGCTCGCCCGCCGGTTTCCGGGCCGCGACGTGGCGATCGTCGTCGGCGCCGATCCCGCGATCGCGAACCCCAAGGTGGCGATCCTCGAATCGCTCCTGCCGCACGCGCGGCACGACGTGATCCTGCTCAGCGACAGCAACGTCAGGCTCCGCGGCGACGAGATCGCGGGCGTGCTGCCGGAGTTCGACGATCCCGACGTGGGCATGGTCTACCAGCCGGTGGTCGCGGTCGGGGAGCGGACGGTGGCGGCCGCGGTCGAAAACCTCCACTACACCGAATACGCCGCGTTCCTCACGATCGGCGTGCGGGTGATCGCCGGGCAGCACACCGTCAACGCCAAGGGGCAGTGGGTGCGGCGCGAGGCGCTCGAGGCGATCGGCGGCTTCGTCGGCGTGCGCGACTGCGGGGCCGACGACTACGAGCTGTCGCGGCTCGTGGCGGCGGCGGGCTACGCGCTGCGGCCCGCCGCGGTGCCGGTGACGGTCGTGCAACGCGACTGGTCGTGGACGAGCCTCACCGACCGCAACCTGCGGCACGCCGGGCTGCGGTGGCGGATCTGCCCGTGGGCCTATCCGCTCGAACTCCTCTTGAATCCGATCCCCTGGGCGGTGCCGGCGGCGCTCTTCGGCGCCGGATGGCTCGCCGTGACGGTCGTCGCCGCGAAGACGCTCCTCGAGGCCGTCGCCGCGCGGGCGCTCCGCGGCGTGCCCGTCGAGCCGCGGTTCCTCGCCGTCGTGCCGCTCAAGGACGTCTTCTACTTCGGCTGCTGGTTCGTGGCCCTCTTCGCCCGCACGGCCACCTGGCGGGGACGCCCCTACCGGCTCTGCCCCGGCGGACGGATCGAGCCGCTCACGGGCCTGCCGGCCGCCGAAATGGCGGCATCCTTCAGGTCGGCGGCCTGAGGTGCTGGCGCGTCTGGAGGCCGTCGCCTGCCGGCAACGCTTCTGTCGGCAGTTCGCCTGCTGGCAACGCTGTCGCGACGGTCGTCGCCGATTCGTGCGGGTTTCACGTGCTGCCGGCTCGTGTCGGCGGGGCTGGGCGGCATCCGGTGGCGGTGCATCCGCCGGCCGGGACCAACGTTGTCCCCGCAGTCTGGTTGAATAATGAGCGACAGCGGAACGCACGGCCCACCGGACACGCGACCATGTCGGACGACCGGCACGTGATGCAGCGGCGCGAGCGGCTGGCCCGGGCGCAGCGATGGCGGCCGGCGAACCCGCTTGGCAGGCCTGTCTGACGGCCGGCGGGGGCCCGGCGGGTGGGTTCCGTGTTCATCGAGGTCGGTGTGCACCCAAGGAGGACGGGCGATGAAGGGTCCGGCGAAGAACAGGCTGCACGACTACGAGGCGGGCTGGCTCACGCTGCTCGTCGAGATGCGGGTGGCGACGCGGGCGGAGGCCCAGGAGGCGATGGGCCGGGTGGCGCAGCGGGCCATCGACGAGATGAACGAGCGGAAGGAGCGGCGTCGGGGCCGCGGCAGGCGGCGGAAACGCGATCAGGACTGACGCCCTTTCACGCGTCGCCGCATGATCTATGATCTGGCGACCGGGGCCGGCGCGAATGCGTCGGCCGCGGAGGGTTCGTGCGCCGCCGGCCGTCGTCGGCCGAACCCCCCGCCGCGTGCATCCGGCGTGATGACACCTGCGCGATGTATCCTGCGCGATGAACGCGATGAATCCCGCGCGAAGAACGCGATGAATCCGTCATGATGGACGCCATCTGGGTCGCCGCCGTGATCCTCTTTCTGGTGGCGTCGCTCGGGCTCGCCCGGGCCGTGCGGCATCTGCAGAGCGGAGACTGACGCGTGTCCCTCTCCACGACGCTGGCCTTCGTGGTCGTGATCGGCCTCGTCGTCTATCTGGGCGCGGCGCTCCTCGTGCCGGAGCGGTTCTCATGACGACGCCCGTCCTCTGTGCGGTGCCGACGGCCGCGGTGCCGACGGCCGCAGTGCCGATCCTCGGCGTCGCCCTGCCGCCGGCGCAGGGCATCTTCCAGCTCGGCCTCGTCACCGCGGCGCTCGTCCTCCTCGGGCTGCCGCTGGGGCGTTTCATGGCGGCGGTCTACGCGGGGCGTCCGACGCCGCTCACGCGGCTGCTCGGGCCGCTCGAGCGCGGCATCTGCCGGCTCGTCGGCGCCGACCCGGCCGACGAGATGCCCTGGGACCGCTACGCCGCCGCCACGATCGCGTTTTCGATCGTGAGCTTCCTCGCGACCTACGCCCTCCAGCGGATGCAGCACCTGTTGCCGCTCAATCCGGCCGGTCTGCCGGGCGTGTCGGCCGATTCATCGCTCAACACGGCGGTGAGCTTCATGACCAACACCAACTGGCAGGGCTACGGCGGCGAGACGACGATGAGCCACGGCACGCAGCTGCTTGCGCTGACGGTGCAGAACTTCGTCTCGGCCGCCGTCGGCATGGCCGTCTTCGCGGCCTTCGTCCGCGGCTTCACCCGGGCGAACGCCGGCACGATCGGCAACTTCTGGGTCGACCTGGTCCGCGGCGTCGTCCACGTGCTCCTGCCCCTCTCCACGGTGCTGGCGATCCTGCTCGTCTCGCAGGGGGTGGTGCAGACGCTCGCCGCGGCCCGCGAGGTGACGCTCGTCGAGCCGCTCGTGGCCGCCGACGGTTCCTCCATCGCGACGCAGCGGATCGCCGTCGGGCCGGCCGCCTCGCAGGTGGCCATCAAGCAGCTCGGCACCAACGGCGGCGGCTTCTTCAACGCCAACTCCGCCCACCCGCTCGAAAACCCCACGCCGCTCTCGAACCTGCTCGAGCTGATCGCCATCCTGCTGATCCCCGCGGCACTGTGCTTCACGTTCGGCGAACTCGTCGGCGACCGCCGGCAGGGCTGGGCGCTGCTCGCCGCGAAGGGGGCGATCTTCATCCCGTTCGCGGTGTTCGCGCTGGTCGCCGAGCAGGCGGGCAATCCGCGGCTCGCGGCCCTCGGGGTGGACGCCGCCGCCACCGCCTCCCAGTCGGGGGGCAACATGGAGGGGAAGGAGGTGCGGTTCGGGGTCGCCGACTCGGCGGTCTGGGCCGTGGCCACCACGGCCGCGTCGAACGGCTCGGTCAACGCGATGCACGACTCGTTCACGCCGCTCGGCGGGCTCTTTCCCATGCTCCTCATGCAGCTCGGCGAGGTGATCTTCGGCGGCGTGGGATCGGGGCTCTACGGGCTGGTCGTCTTCGCCTTGGTGGCGGTGTTCCTCGCCGGGCTGATGGTCGGCCGCACGCCCGAGTATCTCGGCAAGAAGATCGGCGGCTTCGAGATGAAGATGGCGGTGCTGGCGATCCTCCTGCCCTGCGCGACGGTGCTCGTCGGCACGGCCGTCGCCGTGCTCGCCGCGGCGGGCCGCGCCGGGATCGCGAACCCCGGCCCGCACGGCTTCAGCGAGGTGCTCTACGCCCTCTCCTCGGCCGCCAACAACAACGGCAGCGCCTTCGCCGGCCTCTCCGCCAACACCCCCTTCTACAACGCCCTGCTCGGGCTGGCGATGCTCGTCGGCAGGTTCTGGGTGATGCTGCCGGTGCTCGCGATCGCCGGGTCGCTCGCCGCGAAGAAGCACGTGCCCGCCGGCCCGGGCACGCTCCCCACGCACACGCCGCTGTTCGTCGGCCTGCTCGTGGCCGTGGTGATCGTCGTCGGCGCCCTGAGCTTCTTCCCCGCGCTCGCGCTCGGGCCGATCGTGGAGCAGTTCGAGCTGTCGGCCGCCGCGGCGGGAGGGGCCCGATGACGCGCACCACGACGAAGCTCTTCGACGGCAAGGTGCTCTGGCCCGCGGTGGCGGCGTCGTTCCGCAAGCTCGATCCGCGGGTGCAGCTCCGCAATCCGGTCATGTTCTGCGTGTACGTCGGCGCCATGCTGACGGGCGTGCTCTGGCTCGAGGCCCTGGCGGGAGGCGGGGCCGAATCCCCCTGGTTCATCCTCGGGATCTCGATCTGGCTCTGGTTCACCGTGCTCTTCGCCAACTTCGCCGAGGCGATCGCCGAGGGGCACGGCAAGGCGCAGGCGGAGACGCTGCGGCAGAACCGCACCACCGTCACGGCCCGCCGCTACGATCCGGCCACGAAGGGGGCCGGCGCCGCGGTGGCGGCCACGGACCTCGCGGTCGACGACCTCGTCTACGTGGCGGCGGGCGACACGGTGCCCGCCGACGGCGAGGTGGTCGAGGGGGTGGCGTCGGTGGACGAGAGCGCGATCACGGGGGAGAGCGCTCCCGTCGTGCGGGAGAGCGGCGGCGACCGCAGCGCCGTGACCGGCGGCACGCGGGTGATCTCCGACTGGCTCGTGGTGCGGGTGACCACCCTGCCCGGCCACAGCTTCCTCGACCGCATGATCGCGATGGTCGAGGGGGCCGCGCGGCAGAAGACGCCCAACGAGATCGCACTGGCGATCCTGCTGGCGGCGCTCACGCTCATCTTCCTGCTCGTCGTGTCCACGCTCCTGCCGTTCTCGATCCACGGCGTGGCGGCGAGCGGCCAGGGGCGGCCGATCGGCCTGACGGTGCTCGTGGCGCTGTTCGTCTGCCTGGCGCCCACGACGATCGGCGCCCTCCTCTCCGCGATCGGCATCGCGGGGATGAACCGGCTCAGCCAGGCCAACGTGATCGCGATGTCGGGCCGGGCGGTCGAGGCCGCCGGCGACATCGACGTGCTCCTGCTCGACAAGACCGGCACGATCACGCTGGGCAACCGGCAGGCGGCCCGGTTCATCCCCGCCGCGGGCACGACCGACCGCGAACTGGCCGAGGCGGCGCAGCTGGCCTCGCTGGCCGACGAGACGGCCGAGGGCCGCAGCGTTGTCGTGCTCGCGAAGCGGCTCTTCGACCTCCGCGGCCGCGATCTCGAGGCCATCCGGCCGAACTTCATCCCCTTCTCCGCCCGCACGCGCATGAGCGGCGTGGCGATCGACGGCATCGAGATCCGCAAGGGCGCCGGCGACGCGATCGAGGGCTACGTGCGCGAACGGGGCGGACGTCTGCCCGACGACGTGCGGGCCGCCGCGGAGGGGGTCGCCACCGCCGGCGGCACGCCGCTCGTCGTCGCCCGCAACGAGCGGGTGCTCGGCGTCGTCGAGCTCAAGGATGTGGTCAAGGGGGGCATCAAGGAGCGGTTCGCGGAGCTGCGCCGGATGGGGATCAAGACGGTGATGATCACCGGCGACAACCCCCTCACCGCCGCGGCCATCGCCGCCGAGGCCGGCGTGGACGACTTCCTCGCCGAGGCCACGCCCGAGGCGAAGCTCGCGCTGATCCGCGACTACCAGAAGGGGGGCCGGCTCGTGGCGATGACGGGCGACGGCACCAACGACGCCCCGGCGCTCGCACAGGCCGACGTGGCCGTGGCGATGAACAGCGGCACACAGGCCGCGAAGGAGGCCGGCAACATGGTCGACCTCGACTCGAACCCCACGAAGCTCATCGAGATCGTCAACATCGGCAAGCAGCTGCTCATGACCCGCGGCGCGCTCACCACCTTCAGCATCGCCAACGACGTCGCCAAGTACTTCGCGATCCTGCCGGCCGCGTTCGCCGCCACCTACCCGGCGCTCAAGGGGCTCGACCTGATGCGGCTCGCGTCGCCGTCGAGCGCCGTGCTCTCGGCCGTGATCTTCAACGCGCTGGTGATCGTGGCGCTCGTGCCCCTGGCCCTGCGGGGCGTGACCTACCGGCCCGTCGGCGCGGCGCAGCTGCTGCGGCGCAACCTCCTCGTCTACGGCCTCGGCGGGCTGCTCGTGCCCTTCGTCGGCATCAAGGCGATCGATCTGGCCCTCTCCCTCTGCGGGCTCGCCTGAAGCGATCCACCGTCATGCTCCGCGAACTGTTCACCGCCGCGAAGACGCTCGCCCTGCTCACGCTCCTCACCGGCGCCGGCTATCCCCTGCTCGTGACCGGGCTGGCGCGGGCGCTCTTCCCGCACGCCGCCGAGGGCAGCCTCGTGGACTCCGCGGGACTCCCCGCCGCGCCGGATGCGGCCGCCCGCGGCTCGGCGCTCGTGGGGCAGTCCTTCACCGACGCGGGCCACTTCCGGGGCCGTCCGTCGGCGACCGCCCCGACGCCCTGCAACGCCGCCGCCTCGGGCGGATCGAACCTCGGACCCACGAATCCGGCGTTCGTCGACGCGGTCAGGGGGCGGGTCGACGGGCTCGCCGCGGCGGGCTCGCCCGGCCCCGGGATCCCCGTCGATCTCGTGACCGCGTCGGCGAGCGGCCTCGATCCGCACATCAGCCCCGCGGCCGCCGAGTTCCAGGTGCCGCGGGTCGCCCGCGCCCGCGGCATGGACGAGGCGGCGGTGCGCGCGATCGTCCGCCGCCACACGCTCGGCCGGCAGTTCGGGCTCCTCGGCGAGCCGCGGGTGAACGTGCTGCTCGTCAACCTCGACCTCGATCGGGCCCGCTAGACGGGCCGGAGCCGGAACGCAGCGATGGCCGACGAGCGACCGGATCCCGACGCCCTGCTCGCCCGCGTGCAGGCCGAGGAGCGGCAGGGCCGCCGCGGCCAGCTGCGCATCTTCTTCGGCTACTCGGCCGGCGTCGGCAAGACCTACACCATGCTCCAGACGGCCCACCGCGCGGCGGCCGAGGGCCGCGACGTGGTCGTGGGCTACGTCGAGCCCCACGCGCGGCCCGACACCGACGCCCTCCTCGCCGGCCTCGAGGCGCTGCCGACGCGGCCGTCTGCGCACCGCGGCGTGACGTTCCGCGAGTTCGACGCGGCGGCGGCGATCGCCCGGCGGCCGGAGATTCTCCTGGTCGACGAACTGGCCCACACGAACGCCCCGGGGAGCGTCCACGAGAAGCGCTGGCAGGACATCGCGGAGGTGCTCGCCGCCGGGATCGACGTCTGGACGACGCTCAACGTGCAGCACATCGAGAGCCTCAACGACGTCGTCGGCCAGATCACCGGCGTCGTCGTGCGGGAGACGATCCCCGACCATGTCTTCGATTCGGCCGACGAGATCGAGCTCGTCGACATCACTCCGGAGGAACTGCTCGACCGGCTCGAGACCGGCAAGGTCTACCTGCCCGAGCAGGCGCGGCACGCGCTGCAGCGGTTCTTCAGGCGGCCGAACCTGACGGCGCTGCGGGAGCTGTCGCTGCGGCAGGCGGCCCGCCGGGTGCACACCGATGTCGAATCGGCCCGTCGGCAGCAGTCGGCGCGGGTGCCCTGGGCGACCACCGACCTCCTGCTCGCCTGCGTGGGACCGGGGGCCAACACGCCGCACGTGCTGCGCACGGCGAAGCGGCTGGCCGCGGCGCTCGACGCCGAGTGGGTTGCCGTCACCGTCGACCGCACCGGCGCCGCGCCGACCGCGGCCGCGCGGCAGCGGGTCACGGAGCACCTCCGGCTGGCCGAGCGGCTCGGCGCCGAGACGGCCACGCTCGCCGGGCAGGACCTGGCCGCCACGGTGCTCGATTTCGCCCGCGGCCACAACGTCACGAAGGTGCTCGTGGGCCGGTCCCATCGGCCGCGCTGGCGGCGGCTGCTCTCCGGGAGCGTCGTCGACGCCCTGCTCGAGCAGAGCGGGCCGATCGACGTCTACGTGCTCCATGGTGAGGAACGTCCGGTCCCGCCGCCGCCGGGCGTCCGCCGGGGCCCGATCGACCCCCGGCCCTACGCGGGCGTCGTGGCGGCGGTCGGGATCACGCTCGCAGTCGCGCTCGGGATGCGGGGCGTGGACATCGCCGACTCCGAGGCGAACACGGTGATGCTCTTCCTCGCGGCGGTGGCCTGGTCGGCCTTCCGTCACGGGGCGGGGCCGGCCGTCGCCGCGAGCGTGCTGGCGGTGCTCGTCTTCGACTTCTTCTTCGTGCCCCCGACGTGGACGTTCGCGGTCGCCAACCTCGAGTATCTCGTGACGTTCGCGGTGATGCTCGGGATCGGCCTCCTCATCGGCACGCTCACGAGCCGGCTGCGGGGGCAGCTCGCGAGCGCTGGGGATCGGGAGCGACGGACGACGGCGCTCTACGAGATGGGCAGGCAGCTGTGCGCCACGGCCGGCGCCGACGCGCTTGCCGAGGTGGTGGCGCGGCGGATCGCCGGCATGTACGGCGGCGAGGCGGCCGTGTACCTCGGCAGGCCCCCCGGACCGCCGGTCGTCGCCGCCGGGGGCGACACGGCGCTCGCCCGCGATGGCGTCAGCCTGCCGGCGGCGCTGTGGGTGATCGGGCACGACCAGATCGCCGGGGCCGGCACCGACACGCTCCCCAACGCCGTCGCGCTCTTCGTGCCCATCGCCGGCGGCGACCGCGCGATCGGCGCCCTGGCCGTGCGCGCGGCCGACATGGCGAGGCTCGGCGATCCCGAGGAGCGGCGGCTCCTCGCCGCCTGCGCGGCCCAGCTGGCCCTCGCGCTCGACCGCGACCGACTCGCCGTCGCCGCGGCGGCCGCCGGCGAGGCCGCGCCACGGCCGTGACCGCGGCGCGGCCCGCGCCCGCTTCAGTGGGCGTGGGCGTGTGCCGACACCTTCCCCACGTACTGCCGCCCCGCGATCTCGACGTTGAGCCGGCCCGACGCGCCCGCGGCGTGGAGCGCGGCGCAGAGCTGCTCGTCGGTGGCCGTGAACGCCGACGACGTGCCCTCGGGGTCGCCGGCCTGCGGCGCGGCCGCCAGGAAGAACTGCCGGGGCTTGCCCGCCGCCCGGAGATTCAGCGCGAGCCGCTTGGCCGGGATCGGCACCGGCTTGGCGGCGGCGCCGTCGAGGACGTGGATCGTGACGGTGGCGGTGGCCTCGTCGTGCACGAGCTCGGCGTGGTAGTCCTCCTTGCCCAGTTCGATGAGGGAGCCGCCGTGCGGGCCGACGGTGGGGTGGGCATGGGCGTGCCCCCCCGCCGCGGCGGGGGGGGCGGCCGCGGTCCGGGCCGCGGGCGTCGCCGCCGTTCCGATCGCCAGCGCCGCCATCGTGAGCATGCCTGCCATCCGCATGGGTTCGTCCTTTCCGTCGGGGGTTCGCTCGGTCACACGATCGATCGGGAGGGGCCGACGCGCAGGGGGTCGTCGTCGTCCGTCGCGGCCATCGCCCGCTCCGCCTGCGCCCGGCCGAAGCACCAGAACAGCGCCGGGTGGACGAAGAAGTCGAGCAGCGTGGAGCTGATCAGGCCGCCGAGAATCACGGTGGCGACGGGGTGGAGGATCTCCTTGCCGGGCTCGCCCGCCGCGAGCACGAGCGGCACCAGCGCGATGCCCGCGGTGAGCGCCGTCATCAGCATCGGGGCCACCCGCTCCCTGCCGGCCCGCTCCATCATCTCGGGCGTGAAGCCCTCCCCCTCGTGCCGCACGAGGTGGAGGTAGTGGGCGATGAGCAGGATGCCGTTGCGCGAGGCGATGCCGGACAGGGAGATGAATCCCACCATGCTCGCCACGGTGAGCGTCTGGTGCGTCAGCACGAGCGCCGCCACCGACCCGATCGCCGCCATCGGCAGCGCCGCGAGCACCTGCAGCGCGAGGTTCGTCGAGCGGAAGAGCGTGTAGAGCGCGAGGAACATGCCCGCGAGCGACACGAGGCCGAGCAGCGCGATCATCCTGGTCGCCTGCACCTGGCTGGTGAAGACGCCGCCGTACTCGAGAAAGTAGCCCGTCGGCAGCTCCGCGCGGATCGGCTCGAGCCGCGCCTGGATGTCGGCGACCACGCCGCCGAGGTCGCGGCCCGCCGTGTTGCACTGGAGCACGATCCGCCGCCGCGCGTTCTCGCGGTTGATCGTGTTGGGGCCGCTCCCCGGGCGGATGTCGGCGACCGTCTCGAGGGGCACGCGGCCCCCCGCGGGCAGCGTGATCGACAGCCGGCGGAGCGCGTCGACGTCGACGCGGTGGGGCTCGTCGAGCCGCACGACGAGGTCGAACTTTCGCTCGCCGTCGACGATCTCCGAGACGACCCGGCCGTTCATGGCCGTCTCGATGAACTCGTTGACCGCGCCGGCCGACAGGCCGTACTGCGCGAGCTTGTCGCGGCGCAGCCGGATCTGCAGCTGCGGGATCTCGGCCTGCTGCTCCACCATCAGGTCCTTCACGCCCGGCACGTCGGCGATGGCGAGCCGCATCCGCTCCGCGGTCCGCCGCAGGACGCCGAGATCGGCCCCGTAGAGCTTGATGCCCACCTGGGCCTTGATGCCCGAGAGCATGTGGCTGATGAGATGGGCCAGCGGCTGCTCGACCGAGAACACGATGCCCGGCACCTCGGCGAGTTCCGCCCGAAGCTCCGCGAGCACCTCCTCCCGGTCGCGGCCGGCCGCCGCGTCGAAGCTGACGATGATCTCCGAGGCGTTCACCCCCTCGGCGTGCTCGTCGAGCTCCGCCCGCCCGGTGCGCCGGCTCGCGTTGGCGACGCCCCGCACCCTGCCGATCCGCTCGTCCACCATGGCGGCGATCGCGGTCGACGTCTCCAACGACGTGCCCGGCGGCAGGAGCACGTTGATCTGCACGCAGCCCTCGTTGAACGGAGGGAGGAAGTCGCGGCCGAGGCCGGCCACGACGGCCACGCTCGCGGCCACCGCCAGGGCCGTGCCGCCGAGGATCGGCACGGGATGGCGGATCGAGATGCGGATCGCCCACGACGCCAGGGCCTTGAGGCAGCGGAGCAGCGGGCCGTCGCGGCCGTGCTCCATGAAGGACGCCCCGGGCAGGAGCCAGAAGGCGAGCACCGGCGTCACGGTGAGCGACACGACGAGCGACGCGAGGATCGACACGATGTAGGCGACGCCGAGCGGAGTGAACAGCCGGCCCTCCATGCCGCCGAGCGCGAACAGCGGCACGAACACGAGCACGACGAGGATCGTGCTGAAGACGATCGAGTTGCGCACCTCGCTCGAGGCCTCGTAGACCACCCGCAGCGGCGGGGCGGGCCGGGGCAGCCGGGCGTTCTCCCGCAGCCGCCGGAAGATGTTCTCCACGTCGACGATGGCGTCGTCCACGAGCTCGCCGATGGCCACCGCCAGCCCGCCGAGCGTCATCGTGTTGATCGACATCCCCAGCCACTGGAAGACGAGCCCGGTGATCACGATCGACAGCGGGATCGCCGTCAGCGTGATGAACGTCGTGCGCAGGTTGAGCAGGAAGAGAAAGAGCACCACGACCACGAGCAGACCGCCGTCCCGCAGGGCCTCGACGACGTTGCGGATGCTCAGGTCGATGAAGGTCTTCTGCCGGTAGAGCCCGGCGTTGAGACGGATGTCGGCGGGCAGGGCGGTCCGCAGCTCGTCGAGCGCGCGGGTGACCTCGTCGGTGAGCCGCCGCGTGTCGGCGCCCGGCTGCTTGGCGATGACGAGGATCACGGCGGGCCGGCCGTTCACCGCGGCGTCGCCGCGCTTCACCTGCGCCGCCTCGGCGACGCGGGCCACCTGGCCGAGCACCACCGGCCGCCCGCCGGACGTCTTCACGACCACCGCCACGAGGTCGTCGGCGGACTGGATGCGGCCGAGGGAGCGGACGAGCAGCTCGTTGCCCCCCTGGTTCAGGTAGCCGCCGGTGGCGTTGGAGTTGCTCGCCTGCACCGCGGCCTCGACCTCCCCGAGCGTGACGCCGTACTTGAGGAGCGCCTCGGGGTCGACGAGCACCTGGAACTGCTTCCGTCCGCCTCCCATCGTGACCACCTGCGCCACGCCCGGCACGGCGAGCAGCCGCTGGCGAACCACCCAGTCGGCGAGCGTGCGCACCTCGATCGGCGGCGTCGCGTCGTTCTCGCTGTGCATCCCCACGTGCATCACCTGCCCCATGATCGACGAGATCGGGGCGAGCTGGGGACGGATCCCCTTCGGCATCCGGTCGAGGGCCACCGCGACCTTCTCGGCCACGATCTGCCGGTCGACGAAGATGTCGGTGCCCCAGGCGAACTCCACGTTGATCACCGACAGGCCGACTCCGGAGGAGCTGCGGACGGCCTGCACGCCCGTGGCGCCGTTGAGGACCGACTCGAGCGGGAAGGTGACGAGCGTCTCGACCTCCTCGGGCGCGAGTCCCGGGGCCTCGGTGATCACGGTCACCCGCGGCCGGTTCAGGTCGGGGAAGACGTCGATCGGCAGCCGCGCGAGCGTGATCCCGCCGTACACGAGCGCGACGATCGCGAGGACGATCGTGACGAGCCGGTAGCGCAGGGCGTTGCGGATGATGGCGTCGAGCATGGAGGGGATCCGGCGGGCCGGTGGCCCGCGTGTCGGCCGCGGGGGCGGGAGGGTCAGTGGGTGTGTCCGGCGTGCGGATCGGTGCCGCCGCCGGACTTGTTCTTCAGGGCCAGCTGCAGCTGGTCCGCGGCCGAGAGCGCCACCCGGTCGCCCGGGAAGATGGTGCCGTCGTTGGCGACCACGACGAACCGCGGGTCGCGATGCTCGACGTGGACGGCCTCGCGGTCGAAGTGGTCGCCGTTCGCCCGGAAGACGAAGTTTTCGACGCCGTCCCGGGCGACGGCCGCGGCCGGCAGCACGATCCTGTCGGTCCACTGCTCGATGGGCACGCGGAGCTGCATCCGCTGGCCCGGCTTGTAGCGCCAGCTGAGGAACCGGGCCGCGGCCTCGGTGGCGGCGGTGGCGGCCGGCTCGTTGGGCAGGGCCACGTAGAACCGCAGCGTGCGCGACTCCGGGGCGATGCGGTCGGCCACGTAGGCGATCCGCAGGCCCTCGACGTGCCGCACCGCGCCCCCCTGCTCCTCGAGGACAGCCGTGATCGGGCTGCCGGCGGTCGCGGCCGCGGTGATGGGGCTGAGATCCTGCTCGAAGGCCTCCCCCTCCACGAGCAGGGCGGCATGGTCGACGATCACGGCGAGCGTGTCCCCCGCCACCACGTGCTGGCCGCGGTCGACCGTCAGCTCCTGGACGACCAGCCGATCCCCCCCGTCGACCGCGTCGCGGCCCGGGGCGCGGACGACGATGCGGCCGAGCAGCGTGCGGGAGGCGACGATGTCGTCGACCTGCGGCTCCGTGAGCCCGTGCAGCAGGAGCGCCTGCCGCTGCGCGAGCAGCACCCCCTCGAGCTTGTGCAGCTCGTACTTGCGCTCGAGCACCGTCTTGGTCGGGATCAGCCCCTCGGGCCCGATCGCCTCGAGCCGGGCGATCTCCCGCCGGACGACGTCGAGCTCGACCGTCGTCCGCAGCAGGTCCGTCTGGGCCTGCACGAGCTCCTCGTGCATGAGGCGGATTTCGAAGAGCGGCTGGTCGGGGGCCACCGTCTCCCCCTCGGCGACGAGGATCCGGGCCAGGTATCCGGTCATCGGGGCGATGATCGTGAACCGCGATCGGCCGCGGCGCTCGACCACCATGCCCGGCACGGTGATCGTGCGCGTGAACGTCGAGACCGCCACCTCCCCCTCCTCGAGGCCGATGCTGCGACGGGCCTGCTCGCTGAGGTGGAGCGAGTGCTCCTCGACGTGCCCCTCGTGGTCGTCGTGGCCGGCGTCGTGGGCATGGCCGTGGTCGTGATCATGGCCGTGGTCAGGTGCCGGGGAGGCCGGCGGCGCGGCCGCGGTCGTCGGCACGCCGCCGAGGCTGCGGATCGCCCAGTGGCGCACCGGTGCCGGCCATTGCCGGTGGAGCGCCAGCGTCACGGTGCCCGCGAGGCAGACGAGCGCCAGCGCGACCGGGAGCGTGCGGGAGGAGCGGGGGGGAACGGGCGGGGTCATGAAAGCGTCCTCCGGAGCGTGTCCGGCGATCGGGATGTTCTGTGGGTGGAATGTCTCGCGCGAAGACCGGCGACCGCCGCCGCGTGTTCGCCCGGCGAGAACGCCCCCTCGCCGCAGGCTGTCGCCGAGCACCCGCCGACGGGGTCGGATCGCCGCCGGCCCGGGAACGCGACGAGGGAGCGACACCGTCGTCCGAAAACCGCATGCCCGCGATCGTGTGGATCGGAACACCGGGGCGGGACGAGACGGCGGCCCGGAGGCGTCAGGCGAGAAAACGCTCGAAGAGCGCAGGATGCCCGGTCGATGGCTCGGGATGGCGTTCCGCCGCATGGAGGCGGGGCACGTGGATCGTGCCGTCCGCCCGCCGCCCGAAGGCGTCGCCCACCCAGGTGACGCAGGTCACGAGCGATGGGAAGGCGGGGGGCTCCGGGGTGGCGACGCAGTGGCAGCCCGCGCACCCGTGCGCGTCGGCCGCGTGGCCGGCGGTGCAGCCCGCGACTGCATCCTGGCCGGAATGGCCGGCATCCTGCCCGGGTCGGAACGGCTCGGCCCCGTGATCATGCCCGTCGCAGCAGCGATCGGGGGCCGCCGCCTCCACTCCGCCAGAGCAGGAAATGTCGCAGCCGGAGGCGCCGCGGCTGGAAACAACACAGCCGGAGGCGCCGCGGCCGGAAACAACACAGCCGGAAACAACACAGCCGGCCGCGCCGAAATGCTCCGGGTGGAGGCAGCAGCCGAAGGTGAGGTGGATCACCGCGGCGAGCATCGTGATCACGCTGACGGCCTGTCGCACGAACATCCTCGCCAAGGGAGCGGCACCGACGCCTCCATTATCGGGGCGGACGGGCCGAAGACTCAAGCGGGCTTTCCGGCATGACCACCGTCCCTTGCCTTCCCGTCAGCCGCCAGGCCGTGGAGAAGGTCCCGCGCTCAGATTTCGACGTGGGTCACGCCGTCGATTTCGTCGAAGTGGCCGATCTTGAGCAGCACGCCTGGCGCCTCGGGCAGTTCGGCGACGAACACCGGATCGCAGACCGCCACGGCCGAGGTCGTCGTGGTCGCCGCGATCACCGAGGCGGTGAGCTCGAGCACGAACGCCGTCGCCAGCGAGAAGGTCACGAACCAGGGGAGCGTGCCGGCCGCCAGCTGCGCGAGCCGGTCGCGCTCGCGGGCGGAGAGGTCGTTTTCCACCGCATACTGCCGGACGACGTCGGCCTGGTCGAGCGTGCTCGTGAGCGACAGCATCTCGTCGAACGTGCAGCAGCTGCGGAAGCTGTCGCGGTGCATCGTGGCGGCCTTGAGGGCGATCTTCCGCCGCTCGAACTCGAGCTTCGCGTGGTAGGCGTCGAGCGCCCGCTTCTGCCGGGCCACGTACCAGCGCACGAGCGCCCGCGGCACCGCCAGCAGCGCGTCGACCGCTCCGTCGAAGAGCCGCCGCGGCAGGTCGGCGACGAAGAGGCGGCGGTATTCCGTGAACACCTGCTCCTGGATGCTCGTCACCGCCGCCCGCACGGCGTCGCGCGAGGTGAACACGAGCCGGGTGCCGTCCTCGATGCAGAGGGGCTTGAGGTAGTAGACCTTCACCCCCTCCCGCCTCCCGGGCCCGGCCAGAAACTCCTCCAGCCGCGTCTGCACGCAGGCGGGCACGTCGTCGGTGATCGTGTCGAAGCGGTCCTGCTCGGTGACGGTGACGAGCAGCCGCCCCTTGGGCAACCGGATCGACGCCTTGTGCAGCTCGATCTCGCGGACCTGCGCGAAGTCGGCACGGTGGGCGGCGACGACGGCCGCCCAGCGCCGCTCCCGCGATCCCGGCCAGAAGCCCGCGGCGAGCATCGTCCGCGCGAACTTCGTGCCCGCCCGCTTCGGCGGCACCCAGATCGCCGCCCCCGTCCAGCGGGCGAACGGCTCGAGCTCCTGCTCGAGCGTGAAGGGGGTCGACGGCACCGTCTCTCCGACGACGCGCCGCGGGGCCGGCCGGGCGTTGCCGCGGGCCGCCGGGGATCGCTGCAGGGTTCGCGACATGACTGCCTCCGCGCCGTGGTCGGGACCTTGAACGAGCCTCAAGCCTAGCAGGCTGTGGTTAAAAGAGCCTGCTGGATCGCAGGGATGCGATCCCGGGAGCGCAGCTCCCGTGAAAACCGGAGGTTTTCAGTCGTGGAAAAACGTCCGGAGGACGTTTTCCACG
>Ga0209189_1001435_pt1 | contig 17864 bp, 13 predicted proteins | sample C_130820_EF_Meta_FD_187308 | JGI IMG/M metagenome (GOLD analysis project Ga0209189, IMG submission 187308) | Freshwater microbial communities from Lake Croche, Canada to study carbon cycling - C_130820_EF_MetaG (SPAdes) (version 3) | ecosystem: Environmental > Aquatic > Freshwater > Lake... | reverse complement strand
TATTTATTATTTATTATCCAAATTAATTTATTATTTAAATATTTAAATTATTATACTTATTATAATGAAGTTTATTTTTATTAATAAAAATTATTTAATTCCAATTATTAACGAATGTTCTTATAATACTTCTATTACAACATTAATTAATACAATAAATAATAAAAATGAATCATATCTTAAAAATGTTTATATTGTTCAGATAATTAATGATGTAATATCTACAATAATTTATCCTAAAAATAATTTTATATATGAGTATTCTAACAATTGTGAAAAAAAATTATTTGATTATACAAAAATTAATATTAGTTATAGTTTTAATAATAATGTATTAATTAATAACCATTTTGATTATAGGTTGTTAATTAATAATTATTCAACTGATAACACTATTAATTTTAATATTAATCAACAATATTATAATAATATTAACATTATTGATGAAAACTTAGAAAATAATATTTATAATCAACAAAATAATGAAATAATTGAAGATAATGAACAAAAGGATAAAGAATTATTATTAATAAAATCATGTGAAGAAGTATTTGATTTACATGTTAAAGAACAAGCTAATTTAAAAAAATTAGAATTAAATTTAAAATCTATAAATAACAAAATAGACAAATTAAATAAACAAAAAAATGATAAAATATTTGATAATATTTTAAAATTAAAAAATGATTATAGAACGTGGAAAAAATTAAAGTATGTTATTAATAATAATGATGATTTATTGAAAGATATAAATGAATTAGAAAAAACAGAAATTAAAAATATTCCAATATTATTTATAGCAAAATATAATTATTTTGATAATATATTAATTAATGAAAAAATAACAAATTTATTAATAGAAATAAATAATTTAGATTTAGAAACTATATTTATAGAAAATAAATTAGAAAACTTAACAAATATTATTAAATTTTCTGAAGAATATGTTAAAATATCTAAAAAATTACATTTTAAATTTGATCATGATTGGGATTATCTGGAAGAAGAATCTAATGTTAATTCTTCAAATAATTCATTATTCGGTTAAATTATATTTTAACTAAATTAAAATTTGATTTGTTTGAATATTATAATTTAAAAAACAATATGCTTCTTCATACATCTTATTTAAAACATATGATGATACGTCAAATGATTTAAATATTAATGTTTTATCAATTAAAAAATTATTTTCATTTTCAATGAAATTAATTTTATTATTTGTTATTTTAGTTATTGAGTAATTATTATTTTCACTTGAATATGTTATCATAATATTTTTATTATTTAATACCCAATTTAAATTATCAATATCTATTAAATTAATTGATTCTATTAATTTATTAATATCATTTAATATCATTTCAAATACAAAATGATTCTTATCACATGATTTATTCTTATTTTTATGAATAGAACATGCTTCTTTAAAATTACAAAATTTATAACTTGATGTTTTAAATGGTTTTATATTTAATGGATCATAACTATTATCCTTCCTGTTTGATATTGCAAAATATTTTTTTATTTTAATTAATGATTCTGTTATCCATTCTAAATATTTTATTATTTTTTCATATTCTGCATTATTTATAATTTGAATAATATCATAATTTTCGTCATTATATTGCTGTTTAATATTTTTATTTCTTATTAAAGTTCTTAAATGATTAGAAACTGATGATAAATAATGGAGTATATTTAATAATTCTAATCCATTTTTTACATCTAAATTTTGTTCAAAACAATTTTCAACTTTAATATTATTAATTGGAATACTTTCATTTTTTTCTTTTACAATATTAGAATCATTTTTATAAGAAATTAATGAACTATTATTAAATATTATAGCATTATTTAGATCATCTTCTGAATACCAATTAAAATCCATATAATAAAATATATTTATATTTATTTATATTTATTTATATAATTTTACTATTTATTTATTATTAATTAAAAAAATGAAAAAAATATAATATTAATATACTTTATATTATATTATATTATTTAAATGAACAATTCTAATAAAGATATTTTTAAAAAAAATAAATCTAATAAAAATATGATGAACGACGATGATATTAATAATGCATTAATGTCTATTGGTAAAAAAACTAAAAATAAATCAGATTCATTTTTAGTTAGTAATTTTATATCAGAATATAAAAAAGATAGTAAAAAAGATAGTAAAAAATCTAATACAATAGAAAATGAAAATTACGATAGACCTAAAAAAACTTTTACTGATAATTTATCAAAAGATGACATTGAAAAAAAATTAGAAGACTATAAAAAAGTAGAAGATCTTTCCAAAGTACCATTAGATACACACTTGCGTTATTTTATTAAAAAAGATGATAAGTTATTATTTAGAATGGGTGGTAATTTAAAAATAAATACTAAATTACCAGATTATATTGTATTAAAAAATGCAATTGGTAAAGAATGGACAGTACAAGTTAAAGATACAATATTTTTTAAAAAAATGTCAATTAGTGAGATCAAAGAAGAATATGAAAAAATAATAGATGAATTAAATGTTAAAATAAAAAGTTTAAAAAACCGAATAAAAGAACTTGAAAAATAAATTTGACGTATGAAAATGATACAAAAGAATTTAAATTTTTATATATTAATATGAATTATATAAATCATATTAATGTATTCAAATATATTATACAATGAAGAAAATGATAATTTATATATATTATTATATGAAATAGGAGAGGGTGCTTATTCCAAAGTATGGTATGCATATGAAATATGTAATTTTAATAGAGATGTTATTAAAAAAAAAATTAATAGTAATAATATTATTATTAATGCTAGAGCTCTTAAAATTCATAATGATGATTCTTACAACCAAGGTATACTTGAAACAAAAATTAATGAATTGTTAATTTATAATAAAAAAAAATCAAATTTAATTAATTATCCGTTATCATATTTTATTTTTAATGAAGAAATAGTTATTGTTGTATATGAGTTAGCATTAGGATCATTATATGATATTTTAAAAAAATTTGATAAAAATTTAGATCCAGAATTTATATTAAAAATAATACCAGATATGATTGAATCAATAAAATTTATTCATAATTGCGGATATATACATACAGATATTAAACCTGAAAATTTTTTATTAATGGGTTTAAGCTACAATCAACAAGAATTATTAAATTATATTAAAAAAAATAAATTATTAGATAATTTAAAAAAATTATCAAGTAAAAAAAAATATGATGAAATTTTAATAGATATTAAGAAAAATATTTATATATTTTTAAATGATGTTTCTAAAAAATTTAAATTAACTAATAATATTTTACAAGAAGATAATTCATCAAATTCACATGATACTAATTCTGATACTAATTCAGATAATTTTTCTGATAATTATTCTGAAAATTCATATGAAAGTAATTCTGAATCACAATCTAATATTACATATTGCTCATCTTATGATTCAGACTTTGATGAATATAACTTAAAATTAGATATTTTTCATATAAATGAAATATTAACTTTTTTAAATAATAAAAATAATGAACTTGATAATAATGAACTTGATATTAATGAACTTGATAATAAAAATAATAAAAAAACTGAAGGTAAATATAACAATGAATTAAATACTATTAATAAATTTATGATAAATCCTCTAATAAAATTAACTGATTTTGGTTTAATACAGAAAAATAATTCATGTGATCAAACTGTTCAAACACGTTACTATCGTTCACCTGAAATAATATTAGGTTTAGGTTATGATTACAAGTCAGATATATGGTCTTTGGGTTGTACAATTTATGAATTGTTAACTGGTAAAATATTAGTTGATATAGATAAAGATCCAAAAAAAGATGAATATGATAAAGATTTAATTAATATAAAAATAATTATAGAAAAAATATGTGATAAAGATTCTTATAATAAATTATTCAATATGATACAGAAATCAAATAGATCAGATTATTTAATAAATAAAAAATTTAATACAATTAAATATTATAAAAAATTTAATAATAATAATTATATTATTAATGATTTAAAAAAATTAGATCCAATCCATCTTGAAACATTTCAACGTTATTTTAACACCATGATGAAAATTGACATTGAGACTAGATCATTTTAAAATTTAAAAGCGAATAGGAGGACGTGTGATACGAGGTCTGATATCCGAAATATTGTGTTGAACAATCATATTTTGATGTTTATAATCCTCATTATTTAAGTCAGTAAATATTTGATTAATTATGTCCATATTTTCGCTAGATGATGAGATCATTTTATCAGAATTTTTTGATTTATTTTCCATTTTCTATGTGGAGAGTTGATATACAGGCTACAGATATCTTCCAAGATATTTATATAAGAAATTTTTAATAAAAACATTCCAAATATTAAATTTTTCAATTTTTTTATATATAAATTTATGCATCCAGACCCATATTAATATCATTTTCTTTCAATTTTATACCATAAATAATACCTCTGTTTATCTTATAATTATTATTTTCAAAAAATTCAACTAGTCTTTTCTGAGGAGGTGCTTTTGATCCATTATATGAATTATCATGCCATTCTTTAAATATACCCCATACTAATTCTTTAGGTAATGTTTCTTTTTCATCATTCTCTAACATATCAGTAAAAAATTCCATATAAATATTAGAATCTTTTTTATATTTATTAGTTGATAATTTAACAGTTTCTGGTTCAAGACTATCTAAACCTTTATCTCTATAAATTGGATAATATTTATTAATTAATAACCAAATAAATCCTTGATTCCATGTTTTTAATTTAGCTCTTAATTCTGGATCTTTTTTTTGTTCATTTGGAAGTGTTGGCTTGTCTACAAATTTTTGTGAAAAATCAATTACTCTAACACGACGCCATGTACCACCATCATCTGATGACATACCTGGACGTTTATTACAACATAAAATAAGTTTAAAAAGTGGTACATAATAAAATGGCTCTCTATATAATGGTCTTGCCATTATTTTATCTTGACCTGTCAATTCTTTCATAAATCCAATATTAATTTTATCATCTTCTTCTGGTTCTTGTAAAGTTAATACTCTTTTACCAAATTTGTCAGCTAATTCAGGAGTTGCATTTGATGTACCTTTTCTTTTCTGTGTTAATAATGTTACCGGTAATGTAGAATAGTAATTCCCTAATGTATGGTCTAATAATTCAATTAATGTACCCTTCGAATTAGAACCTGAACCCGTCCATATCATGAATTTTTGATCTTTATTTCCACCTTCCAATAATGAAGCACAGTAACATAATATATATAATCGCATATCTTCTTCTGGTTGAACACTTTTAAAAAATTTTTCAATATCTTTAATAATCTTATCATTCTCAGTAAATTTTGGATTATATTCATAACCAACAGTTTTACTAACATAATCATCTGGACAGCCATTTCTAAATATATTTGATTTTAAATCATAAACACCATTTTCAAAACCTATTAAATAAGTATTTTGATCTAATTTCTCTTCAAATTTCTCATCGTAAAATAATAATGAACATTGAGAGATTATTCTTTCTTTTGGTGCTTTTTTTTTTAAATCTTGAATTAATTTTAAAATATCTTTTGATTTTTTAATTAAAATATCACTTTTATGTCCTGTTTCATTCGCTGATTGAAGCATATATGCTGATGCTAGTGTTGCAAATTCTTTACTTACTTCTGTTGACATTTTAAGTGATAGTGTATATGCATCATCTACTAAATTCCATTTATTACCTTGAAATTGCCACCAAGTATTATTTTTAATTGAAGTACAAATATAATCATATTTATAAATTTCTTTAATAATACATGCTACATCAAAATCTGTTTTAATATCACCTTCTTCTAATAAATTATTTATTATTTCACGTATTATTAAATTAATACCTTTTGGATTATCTTCTTTAGCCCATCTATATAATGAACCTATAGTATATCCATTATTATTATTATTTTCTAAAGAATATCTAACACAATCTTCCCATATTTTCTCACAACATCCTTCTTGATATTTTTTATTATCTAGCTTCGAAAATTCAATGAATTCTGGTAATAATGTTGGAGAAATATTAAATAAGGCCCATCCAACTATTATCCAACTATTCCATGGACCTGATCTTTTTTTACTTAATAATTTTACCAATTTTTTAGCTAATTGAATATCATCACTCGTTTTACTATAATCTTTCGTTATGAATTTATTAATCTTGTTATTTAAATTATTTTCAACTTCCTCTTCATTAAATTCATTATTGTTTAAATCAATTTTATCTTTATCATATTCATTTTTATTGTTGTTTATAAATAATTTTTTAATATCATATTTACTCGATTTATTCATATATTTATCTTTTATAAATTCTAACTTATTAATTATATCTCCTTTATATTTGATATCTTTGTTCTTATTGTGTCTAATCGCTAATATATCTATTAAATCATCTATGGATTCATTTAATTCTAATTCATTTAAATTAAAATCATAAATATATTTAACTTCATATAAATTTGTATTATTGCCTATTTTTTTACCAGATCCATACATAAACCATGAATTCTTCTTGATTACACTACTATCAAATATAGATTCATTGGCGGATTCTCTATTTGAATCAATTAATCCATCATATATATCTTTAAATATATCATTTATTATTATTTCTTTCTTTATTTCATCAAATAATAAATATCTGTCAACAATATCTAGTATTAAATTTGGATATTGAATATGAAAACCATCTGAATAATATTTTTTACCTTCATTATGAAATGGTTCATTTTTTAATAATACATATGCGTTATATAATTCTTTTTTACTTTTTTTAATTACAAAATTTTCTCTTATCTTATTATTTATTATTTCTATGATTTTATCTATTTGATCTTTTGTTATTAATCTTACTTTACTATGTTGTTTGTAATCAAAATCTAATTTTAATGGACTTATGTCTTCAGTTCTTTCTGTAATGTGCAATTCACCGTAATTCAATTTACAATGTTCTTTGTATAATTCTAAAAATTCCACATATTCATCGTTGCCTATTTTAAACGTAAAATTCTTTACGTTGTCCCACCACGTATGCGAAAAATCTGGATCACCATAATTACATTTTCTTTTATTTATATAATCTTCAAATCTCTTGCTCTTTTTTACATTAGATTTAATTATATTATTCTCTATATTATTTTTGTTAGCTTCTATACTTTTATTAACTATTTTTTTATTCATAATTAATATCTATATATAATAATTATTATTATAATTTTATATTGAAAAATCAATTTTTAATATAAAAATAAAAAATGAAACAATTAAGATCTTATTAAAAAATATTAATAATATTGATCTTTATTTTTATCTTCATGAAATTTATAAAGATCAATAGCATAAATATAATTATTAACTCTATCTCTAATTATTTTATTTGTAATAAAACTTACATGTTGTAATTGGTATCTTATATTTTCTAAATTGTTAATATTATTATTAACAATATAAACTTTTTCTAAAAAATATAGATTATAAAATATTTGTACATCAATATTATTTATTGGATTATTACTAATATTAATTACTTTTATTTTTTCCAAGTGTTCAAGCATATTTATAGATTCTAGTTGATTATTGCATAAATTTATATATTCTAGTTTTTTTAAATTACTAAATGCTTGTGAATCTATAGTTTTAATATTATTATTAGCTAAATTTAATTCTTTTAAATTTATTAAATTTTTAAATATTTCAGGATCTATATTAACGAAATTATTATGACTTAGATTAAGATATTCTAATTTTGTTAAATCATAAAATATTTTTGGATGTATTACTTTTATTTTATTATTACTTAAATCAATAAATTCCAAATTATTTAAACATCTAAATCTAAATCCAGTTAAAGATTCAATTTTGTTATTACTCAGAGTAATAAATGTTAAATTAGTTAATGTATCAAATGTACCTTGAGATATTTTTTTTATATTATTATTAATAATTCTAATTTCAATCAAATTTATTAAATTTTTAAATGTTTTTCTATCAATTATATTTATATTATAGTCAAGAGAAATATATTCTAATTTGTATAAATCACTGAATTTTTTTGATAAAATAGATTTATTTAACTCTGGTATTTGTTCTACTACTTGTTCTACTTGTTCTACTTGTTCTACTTGTTCTACTTGTTCTACTTGTTCTACTACTTGTTCCACTGATTGTTCAGATACTTTGTTAAAATCATCTACAAAATCTAATAAACAATTATTTACAGTTTTTAATGTAATACTTTCAAATAATTTTTCTTTATCTTTTTTTTTAATTTCTCTTCCATCGTGTGGTAATCTATTATTATTAGAATTTATATAATTAAATATAAAATAACATTCATACGAAAATGTATCAATTACTATTCTATTAGGATCACGATAAAAATCTAATATTGTTGAAGATGAATTAAGTTCCATTATTCAAAATATAAACTTTATTGATGGTATTATTTTAAATTTTATTTAAATATTTATTTTTTCAATTTTTTATATTTAAATTAATATAAAAAAATGAAATTAGAATTATATAATAGAAGTTATAGATAAATATGTTCTGCGAAATATGCCAAAATTTTATGGATATTACTAATAATGTATCTTTAAATAAAAATAATAATGAAGAAGAAAATAATGAAAAAAATGAAAAAAATAAAAATAAAGATGGAGAAGAAGCTGAAGCTGAAGCTGAAGCTGACGATGAAGATGACGATGAAAATGAAGATGAAGATGAAGATGATAATAAAGAATCTAAAAATAATATAAAAAGAAGTTTAAGTTCATCTGATTATGAAAAAAATTTATCAGAAATGACAAGTACAGAAAATACATTATTATCCGAGACATTAATTAATGATGTATTAGAAGGGAATGATACTAATATAAATTATAAAAATTTTGATATTAATGATTTAAATAAAAATGCTACATTTAATAAATTAACAAATAATCAAAAAACATTAGTTATAAATAGAATATTAGAAAAAGTTCCTAAAAATATGAAAATTATAAAATCATCAAATATAAATAAAGAATCTTATAATTATTGTAAAACATGTGGATATTATAAAAAAATAAAAAATAAAACATCAATTTTTACAAGAGGTAATGAAAAAAAAAATTATTCATATAATCTAAAATTATCTCAATACAAACATGATTTTACATTACCTTGTACTAAAAAATATAATTGTATTAATGAATCTTGCAATACTCATAAAAATCCTAAAAACAAATATGCATTATTTATGAGAGATAGTGAATATTCTTATAATATTAAATATATATGTATTATTTGTGATTCATCATGGAATACATTCATCGAAAAATAATTTATTTAGACACTTGAAGTTTATTAAATAAAAATTGATTTTAATATATATTTATATATATATTATATCTATTATGCCACCAAAAATTAAAAATAATAATAAACTTAATAATTTAAAGAAATATAATTCAAAAAAAAAATTAAATGATAGTGATATTGAAGATTTAGATGAATTAAATGAAGATGAAAATGAAGATGATGATGAAGATGATGATAAAGAAAAAATAGATGATGAAATAATTGATGATGAAATAAATGATGATGAAATAAATATTAATGATCATAATGATGATGATGAAGATAATGAATCTTATTCTGATTCATCCGAAAATAATGAAAAAAATAATGATATTGATGCGGATAATGATGATCAAAATGATAATTATATCGATAATGAAGAAACTTTAAGTAAAAAATGTTATAAAAAATATCTATTAATGGAAGATGAAGTTAATTTAGAAGAAATATTTGGAGATGAAGATATTCATATTATTAAAAATGATAGATTAACTAAACCAATATTAACAAAATATGAAAAAGTTAGATTGTTAAGTGTTAGAATTAAACAATTGGCACAAGGAGCAAAACCATTAATTAAAGACTATTCTGGTTTATCTTCTAAAGAAATTGCATTAGAAGAATTAAAAAATAAAATAATTCCATTAATTATTGAAAGACCTATTCCAAATGTTGGTATAGAAAAATGGAAACTATCTGAGTTAGAAATCCTTTTTTAGATTATAGATAGAGCTCCTATCAACTACTTCCGTTAAGATTTTTACTATTATTTTTTTAAATTTTTAGAATTTTTTGAATTCTTAAAATAATCAATATTAGTTTGAATATTTTCTATACTTATTAATTCTATAACTTTATTTATATTATCATCTTTTACTTCAGCTATATTATTTTCTTTTGCTGTTTTATCTATTAAAAATTTCAAACTATAATTACCTTTCTTTTTATTCGTTGTTTTTGACCATTCTTCTAAATAATATCCATATTGACCATTTTTTAATATGTATTTTAGTTTACCAATTGACCATTCTTTATTTATATTATTATTAGTATTATTAGTATTATTAACATTATTTATTTTATTTATTATTTTATCATATAATATTTTTTTATTTGATTCTAATTCTTCTTCAGACATATTAAAATCATTAGCTAGTTGTTTTAAATTAAATTTTTTATCATCATATACTAAATATTTACCAAATTTTCCATTATTCAAAGTTATTTCTTTATCATTATGTATACCAATGCTTATTATTGGTTTGATTTCATATACTATATTAACTGGCTTTACTTGCTCTATACACCTTAAAATATCTTTGTAAAATTCATTTATTATAATAAATTTATCTTTTGTTCCTTCTGCTACTTCGTCTAAATCATTCTCCATGTTCGCCGTAAATTGATAATCCATTATCTTCTTGAAATATAATTCTAAAAAATTTGTTATATTTATACCTAATTCAGTTGGTACTAGTTTTTTAGTTTCTTTCCCTATTATTAATTTTTTATTTTCTACATTAATCTCTTTACAATTTTCTTTTATTATATTATATTTTTTAACATTAATTTCTTTTCCATCAATGTCTTTTATTTCGACATATTTTCTTTTTATAATTTTATCAATAAATGATGCATATGTCGATGGTCTACCAATATTTAAATTTTTAGGATCCATTTTATTAATAAGTGATGCATCATTATATCTAACTGGTGGTTTTTGTGCATCTTCTATACCATTTATTTCTAACCATTCTATTTTATTAAAACTTTTTTTATCTAATAATTTATTACTTTCTTTTTCATTAACTTTCTTTTTCCCATCAACTACTAAATATCCTTCATAAATTAAATTTTCTAATGTTCCAATTAATTTATACTCTTTTAATATATTCTTTTTATCTTCAATCTCTATTTCTATTAATAACATTTGATATTCTGCTGCTTTCATTTGAGATTGTATTGTTCTTTTCCAAATTGCATTATATAATCTCTTTTCATCATTATATATTAAACCAATATCTTCTGTATCATATTGAGGTTTAGTGGGTCTAACACATTCGTGTGCTTCTTGTGTATTGGCTTTTTTATTTATATATTCGTGTTTTTGATGATATTCTTTACCATATTTATTATCAATAACTTTTTTTAATTCATCTAACGCTTCTTTAGATATTGCTGTTGAATCTGTTCGCATATATGTAATATGTCCTGACTCATATAATTTTTGAGCTGTACTCATTGTCCTTTTAGCATCCATACCCAGTCTTTGAGATGCAAATTGTTGTAATGTAGATGTTGTAAAAGGTGGTGGTGGATTTGATTTTCTAATTTTATTTGTTAAATTTAATAATTTATATTCACCCTTAATCATCGTCTTTAAAATCTTTAAAAATTTATCTTCTTCAGATTTCTCAAATATGATACACGATTTAGATGATTTTTTATCTTTTTTACTACTATTATCATCTTCTTGATCTTCCTCTTTATCTTCTTTATCTTCTTTATCTTCTTTATCTTCTTTATTATTTTTATTAGAATCTAAAATATTTTTTTTAGTTAATTTTGTTAATAATTCATAATCACCTATTTTTATATTACAAGTTATGTAAAAATATGTATCTTTCTTTTCTTTGAAAAAATTAATTATTTCTTTTTCTTTATCTACTAGTATTTTAACTACAACAGATTGTACTCTTCCAGCTGATTGAGCTCCTTTAAATCCGGATTTGAATAATAATGGACTTAATAAGTAACCAGCTAGTCTATCTAAAATTCTTCTTGCCTGTTGTGCTTTAACCATATTATAATCTATAGTTTTTGGATTAGCAACAGCATTTTTTAATTCTTTAGCAGTAATTGAATTAAATACAATTCTTTTAGGATTTTTTATTTTAAGTTCTTTAGCTAAAGACCATGCTATCATTTCACCTTCACGATCTTCATCAGCAGCCAATAATATATTTTCTTTTCCAACTTTATTTGCTTGTTTAATTAATTTTGCAACAACATCTTTTTTATCATCATAAATTTTATATTCTGGATCAAATGTTTTCAAGTCAATACTCATGGTTTTTTCATCTAAATCTATAATATGGCCAATTGATGCCATAACAATATAGCCATCTCCTAAATATTCTGATATCTTCTTTATTTTACCTGGAGATTCTACTATTAATAATTTATCCATTTTTATTAATAAATATATTTTATTACTTATATAATTTGTTAGATTTAATATTTTTTTCAAATTTTTGATATTTATTTAAAAATTCAATTCAATAATATATATTATGTATAATTTATTTAAAAATAAACTTCAATTAATTAGTAATTTAAATAAAACTACAATTGAAAGCTTATCAATGGATTTAATGAGCGAAATATTAAATTATTTAGATTATAAACAAATTATTAACTATATGTATATTAATAAAAAAGCTGCTAAAAAATATAATTGGAAAGATAATTCAATTATAACTATAAATATTAATCTTAGTAAAAATAATATTATATCTAATGGACTTGATCATATAAATAAATATAATTGTAATTCATTTATAAATAAATGCAGATTAAAACATTTATATAAAAAATATGTAGATAATAATATTCCAAATATATTTGATCTAGAATTACTAAATAAAATATTATTAAATACTATACCTAATAATGATAAAGAAAATAGAAAATTTGATCAAAATGATTTAATAACTTTTGGTGCAACTTTAAATACAATTTATATTAGTGCTTTTGCACACAAAACTTATTTTGAATCAAATACTCTTGAAACTATCTATACTAAAATAATTAAAATTTTTACTAATATAGTATACTGGTTAGGCATATTTACTGATCAAGAAATTGATAAAAGACGATTATCGTATATAACAATACCAGAATCTATTACTAATATTGATAAATTTGCTTTTAGTAATAATAAATTAACTTCTGTAATTATACCTAATTCGGTTACAAAAATTGGTAGTTTTGCTTTTAATGATAATAAATTAACTTCGGTAATAATACCAACTTCTGTTACTACTTTAGGTGTCTATTCTTTTTCCATGAATCTATTAACATCTGTAATAATACCAAATTCTATTACAATTATTGACAAAGGTCTATTTAGCGAAAATAAATTAACTTCTGTTATCATACCAGGATCTGTTAGTATTATTAATAGTCTTGCTTTTCATAATAATTTATTAACATCAGTAATAATACCAGAATCGGTTACTATTATTGGTGAATCTGCTTTTAGTAATAATGAATTAACTTCAATTATAATACCAAATTCTGTAAATACTATTGGTGACTATGCTTTTAAATATAATCCGTTAAGTTTAGTAACAATACCTGGAAGATTTAAATATTGTATAAATAAAATTTTTGATTCTAACCCAAATATTACTTTTACATTCACATAATTTATTTTTTTCATTTATATATTTATATATAATGAATAATTCATTTAAACAAAAATACTTAAAATATAAAGAAAAATACCTAAAATTAAAGTTACAAATAGCAGGTGAACCAACAGATACGAGTAATCCAAATAAAACAACAATTAAAGATTTATCAGAAGATAATATAACTAAAATAAAATCAGATTATTTAGATTGCAAAGAAGTTATAAAGTCTATGTCTAGTAATAAAGAATCTGTTAAACAATTTAATTGGAAAAATAATGATCTTATTAATACTACAAATATTAATATTAATAAAAATAATAGTTTATGTGAACAACTAAATAATATAGCTGAAGCTAAAGCTGATTGTAATACATATATAAATAAATGTAGATTAATTAATTTATATAAAAAATATGTAGATGATGATATACCTGATATATTTGATATTGAAATATTAAATATAATATTATTAAAAACAATTCCAAATAATCATCAAGAAGATAGAACAATTGACCAAAATTATTTAATTAGTCTTGGTAGTAATTTACATACAATTCCCTATAATATTTTCCACAATGAAAATTTAACTTCAGTAACAATACCCAATTCTGTTACTACTATTGGTGTCAGAGCTTTTTCTGATAATCAATTAACTTCAGTAACAATACCCAATTCTGTTACTTTTATTGGTGTTGATGCTTTTGGTAGAAATTATTTAAATTCAATAACAATACCACCTTCTGTTACTACTATTGGTAACGGTGTTTTTGCTGGTAATCAATTAACTTCAGTAACAATACCAAATTCTGTTACTACTATTGGTGAAAATGTTTTTTCTAGTAATCAATTAACTTCAGTAACAATACCAGATTCTGTTACTTATATTGGTTACGGTGCTTTTCAATATAATCATTTAGCTTCAGTAACAATACCCAATTCTGTTACTGCTATTGGTGACGGTGCTTTTTCTAATAATAAATTAAATTCAGTAACAATACCACCTTCTGTTACTGCTATTCATGACTATGCTTTTTCTAATAATCAATTAACTTCAGTAACAATACCACCTTCTGTTACTTATATTGGTAACACTGCTTTTTTGAGAAATAAATTAACTTCAGTAATAATACCTAATTCTGTTACTGAAATTGGTAACCATGCTTTTGCATTTAATCAATTAACTTCAGTAACAATACCATATTCTGTTATTTCTATTAGTGGAGATACTTTTTCTAATAATCAATTAACTTCAGTAACAATACCAAATTCTGTTACTGTAATTGGTAACCATGCTTTTGCATTTAATCAATTAACTTCAGTAACAATACCAGATTTTGTTACTAAAATTAGAGTAGGTGCTTTTTCTAATAATCAATTAATTTCATTAACAATACCCGATTCTGTTATTAAAATTGAAAACGATGCTTTTTCTAATAATCAATTAACTTCAGTAATAATACCTGAAAGATTTAGAGATAGAGTAAATAATATTTTTGATTCTAATCCAAATATTACTTTTACATTCACATAATTTATTATTTTTTCATTTATATATTTATATAAATGAATAATTCATTTAAACAAAAATACTTAAAATATAAAGAAAAATATCTAAAATTAAAGTTACAAATAGCAGGTGTAACAACAATTAAAGATTTATCAGCAGATAATATAACTAAAATAAAATCTGATTATTTAGATTGTAAAGAAGTTATAAAGTCTATGTCTAGTAATAAAGAATCTGTTAAACAATTTAATTGGAAAAAACATAATGATCTTATTAATACTACAAATATTAATATTAATAAAAATAATAGTTTATGTGAACAACTAGAGAATAAAGCTGATTGTAATACATATATAAATAAATGTAGATTAATTGATTTATACAAAAAATATATAGATGATGATATACCTGATATATTTGATATTGAAACATTAAAAAAAATATTATTAAAAACAATTCCAAATAATCAACAAGAAGATAGAACAATTGACCAAAATTATTTAATTAGTCTTGGTAGTAATTTACATATAATTCCCCGTGGTGCTTTTAGTAATAATCAATTAACTTCAGTAACAATACCCCCTTCTATTACTATTATTAGTGACTATGCTTTTTCAAATAATCAATTAACTTCAGTAACAATACCAGAATCTGTTACTTATATCGGCAACGATGCTTTTTCTAATAATAAATTAATTTCAATAACAATACCAGATTCTGTTACTACTATTGCTAAAAATGCTTTTTTGGGAAATAAATTAACTTCAGTAATAATACCACATTCTGTTACTTATATTGATCAATATTCTTTTTCTAATAATAAATTAATTTCAGTAACAATACCAGATTCTGTTACTAATATTGGTATTGGTGCTTTTTCTAATAATCAATTAACTTCAGTAATAATACCAGAATCTGTTATTGGTATTGGTAACTATACTTTTGCTAGAAATCAAATAACTTCGGTAACAATACCAGAATCTGTTACTGGTATTGGTTACTGTGCTTTTAAAGAAAATCAATTAACTTCAGTAACAATACCAAATTCTGTTACTTATATTGGTTATGGTGCTTTTAAAGAAAATAAATTAATTTCAGTAACAATACCAAATTCTGTTACTTATATTGGTTATGGTGCTTTTTCTAATAATCAATTAACTTCACTAACAATACCTAATTCTGTTACTGATATTGGTGAAAATGCTTTTGCTAGAAATAAATTAACTTCAGTAACAATACCAGATTCTGTTACTAATATTGGTGAAAGTGTTTTTTCTAATAATCAATTAACTTCAGTAACAATACCTAATTCTGTTACTACTATTAGTCAGTATGCTTTTATTAATAATCAATTAACTTCAGTAACAATACCACCTTCTGTTACTTATATTGGTCACTGTGTTTTTTCTAATAATCAATTAACCTCAGTAACAATACCTAATTCTGTCACTGAAATTGGTAACAATGCTTTTTCTAATAATCAATTAACTTCAGTAACAATACCACCTTCTGTTACTTATATTAGTCATCATGCTTTTACTAATAATCAATTAACTTCAGTAACAATACCACCTTCTGTTACTACTATTGGTGAAAATGCTTTTTCAAATAATCAATTAACTTCAGTAACAATACCAAATTCTGTTACTTATATTGATAATAATGCTTTTTATAACAATCAATTAACTTCAGTAACAATACCCAATTCTGTTACTACTATTGGTTATGGTGCTTTTTCTAATAATCAATTAACTTCAGTAACAATACCCAATTCTGTTACTATTATTATAGACTATGCTTTTTCAAATAATCAATTAACTTCAGTAACAATACCTAATTCTGTTACTGCTATTGGTTACGGTGCTTTTTCTAATAATAAATTAAATTCAGTAACAATACCAAATTCTGTTACTTATATTGATGAAAATGCTTTTTCAAATAATCAATTAACTTCAGTAACGATACCCAATTCTGTTACTAATATTGATAAAATATCTTTTTCTAAAAATCAATTAACTTCAGTAATAATACCACCTTCTGTTACTACTATTGGTAACGGTGCTTTTTCTAATAATCAATTAACTTCAGTAACAATACCTAATTCTGTTACTACTATTAGTATAGGTGCTTTTTTTAATAATAAATTAACTTCAGTAACAATACCTAATTCTGTTACTGATATTCATGAATATGTTTTTTCTAAAAATCAATTAACTTCAGTAACAATACCTGATTCTGTTACTTCTATTAATTTCAAATCTTTTTCAAATAATCAATTAACTTCAGTAATAATACCAAATTCTGTTACTTACATTGAGGACGATGCTTTTTCTAATAATCAATTAACTTCAGTAACAATACCTGAAAGATTTAGAGATAGAGTAAATAATATTTTTGATTCTAACCCAAATATTACTTTTACATTCACATAATTTATTATTTTTTCATTTATATATTTATATATTTATATATATGAATAATTCATTTAAACAAAAATACTTAAAATAT
>Ga0209189_1001430_pt1 | contig 17894 bp, 15 predicted proteins | sample C_130820_EF_Meta_FD_187308 | JGI IMG/M metagenome (GOLD analysis project Ga0209189, IMG submission 187308) | Freshwater microbial communities from Lake Croche, Canada to study carbon cycling - C_130820_EF_MetaG (SPAdes) (version 3) | ecosystem: Environmental > Aquatic > Freshwater > Lake... | reverse complement strand
TTGGCGCAAAAGCATGTTCATTCGGAAAAGGTTATTTATATGCATTGGGAGCAGGCGGCCAAGCAGGAGTTGAAGCCATACTTAGAATTATGCATGATGAAATAAAAAGAGGAATGACTTTAATGGGCTGCAGAAATGTTAAAGAAATCACAAGAGACAAAGTAATTTTTAGAAAAAGATGAAATTAGCAGACAGCCTTTCCAAACTTGGAACTGAAAACGCATTTGTTGTTCTTGCAAAAGCAAAAGCGTTAGAGGCACAAGGAAAAGCAATAATCAATTTAGGAATTGGGCAGCCAGATTTTAGAACCCCACAACACATTGTTGATGCTGCAAAAAAAGCTTTAGATGATGGTTTTCATGGCTATACGCCAGCGAATGGGCTTTTAGAACTAAGACAAGGTGTTTCTCGACATATTAAAAAAATGTATGGCGCAAATGTAGATGCATCAAGGGTAGTTATTATGCCCGGCGGAAAACCTACAATGTTTTTTGCAATGTTGATGTTTGGTCAGCCAGGAACAGAAATTATTTATCCAGAGCCTGGATTTCCAATTTATGAGTCTATGATTAACTATTCAGGAGCAAAAGCTATTCCAATGTATTTAAAAGAAGAAAATAATTTTTCTTTTAAGGCAGAAGAAGTTTTAAAATTAATCAATAATAAAACTCGTTTGATTATTATTAATAATCCTCAAAATCCAACAGGTGGACTTATTGAAAGAGAACAGATTGATAAGCTTGTTGAAGGATTAAAAAAATTCCCAGACGTCGCAATTTTGAGCGATGAAATTTATAGCAGACAAATTTATGATAATAAAAAGATGCCTTCTTTCTTTAATTATCCAGAACTTTTTGATCGATTAATAGTTTTAGATGGTTGGAGCAAAACCTATGCAATGACAGGCTGGCGCTTAGGTTGGAGTGTTTGGCCAGAAAAAATCGTTGAAGACATTACAAGATTATGTGTGAACGATCATTCATGTCCTTGTGCTTCAACGCAGATAGCGGGATTAGCAGCGCTAGAGGGGCAGCATGATTTTTTAGACGAAATGATGAGTCAGTTTAGCAGAAGAAGAAAATTAATTGTTGATGGATTAAACAGCATTAAAGGTATCAAGTGCAATAATCCCGGAGGAGCCTTTTACGTATTTCCTAATATTAGTGGTACAGGAATGAATGGCAATGAATTTGCGGACAAATGTTTAAATGAAGCTGGGGTTGCAATTATTCCAGGTGTTAGCTTTGGTAAATCCGCTAAAGATTTCGTAAGATTTAGTTTTGCAAACTCTTACGAGAATATAGAAAAAGCTTTAGAAAAAATTAAAAAAACTGTTGTTAAATAAAGTTTTATTTTCAACTTCAAAGATCTGTATCTATCGAACAAAATAATATAAGTTTGTTACATGACTCTAGCAATGCCACAAGTAGATCAGCTTATTCTTGATGATAAAGAAAAAATTGTTCGAGATTTAAAAAAATTCACCAATCCAATTAATGTTATTTCAGATTTAGAAGGCATTACTCCTTATGAAACAGACGCATTGAGCGCCTATAAACAGAAGCCAATGGCTGTAGTTTTGCCAGAAAATACTAACGAAGTTAGTGATATTTTAAAATATTGTAATGATAATAATATTAAAGTTGTTCCAAGGGGAGCAGGAACAGGATTATCCGGAGGTGCATTACCATTAGCAGATTGTGTTTTATTGGGGCTTGGAAAATTTAATAAAATTTTAGAAATCGATTTTGAAAATAGATGCGTAGTAACTCAACCAGGTGTTACAAATTTAGCTTTAACAAAAGCTGTTGAACACAAAGGCTTTTATTACGCGCCCGATCCTTCAAGTCAGATAGCTTGTTCCATCGGAGGAAATATTGCTGAAAATTCTGGAGGTGTTCATTCTTTAAAATATGGAACAACGACTAACAATGTCCTTGGGGTTGAGTTTGTTTTAATGAATGGAACAATTATGCGCTTTGGTGGAAAAAAGATTGAGTCCGAAGGTTATGATTTATTAGGTCTTATTACAGGCTCAGAAGGATTGTTAGGAGTTGTTACAGAAGTAACAGTTAAAATTTTAAAAAAACCACAATCAATAAAAGCATTGTTATTGGGATTTCAAAAAATAGAAGAGTCAGGCCAGTGTGTTTCAGATATTATTTCTGGAGGAATTATTCCTGCCGGAATGGAAGTGATGGATAAGCCGTTAATTAAAGCAACTGATGATTATTCTAAGGCAGGATATCCAAGAGATGTTGATGCTATTTTAATTGTAGAATTAGATGGAACAGAAAGCGAAGTGAATGTTTTAATTAAGAAAGTTGAAGAAATAGCAAAAAAAAATAAAGCTACTTATTTACGTATTAGCAAGAATGATGATGAAAGATTAAGATTTTGGTCTGGAAGAAAAGTTGCTTTCCCAGCTGTTGGAAGTATCTCACCAGATTATTTGTGTATGGATGGAACTATACCAAGAAAAAAATTACCAGAAGTTTTAAAAGAGATTACCAGACTCTCGAATAAATACGGTTTAAGAGTTGCAAATTGTTTTCATGCAGGAGATGGAAACCTACACCCACTTATTATGTTCGACTCTAATATTCGTAGTGAATTAAAAAAAGCAGAACAATTTGGAGCTGATATTTTAAAATATTGCGTTAAATCTGGAGGAGTTCTTACAGGGGAACATGGGGTTGGAATTGAGAAGAGAGATTTAATGTGTGAAATGTTTAATGATGAGGACATCCAACAACAACTAAATATCAAAGGAGCTTTTGATAAGAATTCATTATTAAATCCTGGCAAAGTTTATCCAATTCTTCATCGTTGTGCAGAAGGGGGAAAAATGCACGTACATAAAGACAATAATAAATTTAAAGACATTCCAAGATTTTAATGTCAGAAATTTATTCGCCAACCAGCGAAATTGATATCTCAAATTTTATAAGAGAGAGTCATGAGCAAGCTACTCCAATTGAAATTATAGGACAAAATACAAGACCTATTGGAAGATTAATTCAATGTTCAAAAACTCTTCAGTTAAAAAATTTAAATGGAATAATAGAGTACTTTCCTGAGGAGCTTTACATAAAGGTTAAAGCAGCAACTTCACTTGGCTTAGTAGAAGCAGAGCTTGATAAAAGAGATCAAGAGCTAGCTTTTGAGCCAGCTGATCTTGGATTTTTATATAATGGCAAAAGCAACAAAGGCTCAGTTGGTGGTGCGGTTTCATGTAACTTGTCTGGGTCGCGAAGATTTAAATCTGGGGCTTTAAGAGATCATATTTTAGGTTTTCAGGGCGTTAATGGAAAAGGTGAGATTGTAAAATCAGGCGGTACAGTTGTTAAAAACGTAACCGGATATGATGTAAGTAAACTTATAGCAGGATCTTATGGAACTTTAGTCGCTCTGACTGAGATTGTTTTAAAAGTTCAGCCCAAAAATGAAGAAAGTCAGACACTTCTTATTAATAATATTAATTTAAAAAGAGCGTTAAATATTTTTTCAAAAGCTATGCAGACGTCAGTTGAGATTTCTGGAGCGTGTTTTTATCCTGAAAAAAGTTTAAATTTTTTTAAATTAAATGACTTAGATGTTAGCACTTCTATCGCAGCACTTCGAGTTGAGGGACCAAAGATTTCTGTAATTGAAAGAGTTAATACTTTAAAAAAATTATTTGATGAATATAAAAAAACTATGTCTGTTCTTGAAAATTATCAATCAAGAATTTTTTGGAAGAACACAACTGATCTAGAATTTTTTAATAATACCGAGAGTGTCGTTGTAAAAATAATCTTACCATCCGTTAATACTGATCAATTTATTAGTCAGTTTGAAAATGAAGAATTACGCTATGTAGTAGATTGGGCAGGAAATCTTACTTGGATTGCCATACCGCAGAATGATAGTGTTCTTCTTAGACAATTAAGAAAAGCAGCGGTTGCTCTTAATGGTCATATGACAATTATTAAAGCGCCTAGCCATGTGCGCATTAGAGAAGATTTTTTGACAACGGTTGATGACAATATTAGAGTTTTGTCTTTGAAGATCAAAGAAAGCTTTGATCCAAAAAAGATTTTAAATCCAGGAAAAATGTATTCAGGAATATAATGCAAACAACTTTTACTAAAAAACAATTACAGGACAACAACGTTAATTCTTCAGAAAAAATTATTAGAAAATGCGTGCATTGTGGCTTTTGCAACGCAACTTGTCCAACTTATCAAGTTGTAGGTGATGAGCTAGATGGACCTAGAGGTAGAATATATTTGATAAAAGATATGTTGGAAAATAATAAACCAGCAAATGAAAAAATAACAAAACACATTGATCGTTGTTTATCATGTTATTCATGCATGACGACCTGTCCATCAGGAGTTAATTATATGCATCTTGTAGATCATGCGCGAAATCATATAGAAAAAACATATGTAAGACCTTTTTTTGATAGATTTTTAAGAGCTCTTTTATCTAAAATTTTACCTAGCCCAACTCTTTTTAGAATGGCTGGGTATAGTGCAAGATTATTTTATCCATTTAGATTCATTTTTCCTAAAAAAATAAAAAATATGCTTAAATACATGCCAAATTCTTTTCCTAAATCTGCATATGCCAATCAGGAAATTTATCCTGCAACCGGCAAAACATATGCTAAAGTTGCCCTGCTAACAGGTTGTGTGCAAAGAGTTATTTCTCCGCAAATTAATGATGCAACTATTAACGTTCTAAATAGACACGGAGTTGAGGTCTTAGTTCCAAAACAAGTTGAGTGCTGTGGTTCATTAAATCATCATTTAGGAAAAGAAGACTTGGCTCACAAATCTTTTATAAACAATATTAATGCTTGGTTTAAATTGTATGAAGAAAAAAACCTTGATGCTATTTTAGTTACCACTTCTGGATGTGGAACTACTATAAAAGATTATGGTTATATTTTTAGAGATCACGAAAATAAAGAAATTAGAAATAAAGCAAAAATTGTTTCAGATCTTGCAAAAGATGTGACTGAATATTTAGGAAAAAACATTAAATTAAATTATAAAACTCAAGATAAAAAATTTAAAATTGCTTATCATTCACCCTGTTCAATGCAGCACGGTCAAAAATTACATTCTAAGCCGATAGATTTATTAAAAAAAACTGGAAATGACATTTTTGAAATACCTGATGGTCATTTGTGTTGTGGGTCAGCCGGAACCTATAATTTATTACAAGACCAAATGGCCGCAGAACTTTTAAAGAGAAAAGTTGAAAATATTAATAAAGTAAATCCTGATTTTATTTCAACGGGCAATATCGGATGTATTACACAGATATCCTCTGGAACAAAAATACCTATTGTTCACACAATAGAGGTTCTGGATTGGTATACAGGAGGAGAAAAACCTAAAGCTATTTCCACGTTATGAAAAAAAAAATTTTAGTTACTAGAAATTTGCTTCCAGAAAATGAAGAAAGAATTAAAAAATTATTTGATGTAAAATTAAATAAGCAAGAAAAAGTCTACACTTCTGAAGAAATTTTAGAACTCTCAAAAGATTGTGATGGAATTTTATGCATAGGTGGAAATAAATTTGACGCTAATATTTTCAGTAAAATTTCAAACACAGTCAAAATTATCGCAAGTTATTCAGTGGGCTACAATAATATTGATATTGATTCAGCTACCAAAAAAGGAATCGTAGTTACTAATACTCCCGAAGTTTTAACAGACGCGACTGCTGACATTGCAATTTTATTATTACTAGGAGCCTCAAGAAGAGCGTACGAAGCAAGAAAATCTGCAGAAGAGCAGAAGTGGGTATGGGCAACAGATTTTTTATTAGGAAAACAAATGTCAGGTAGTAATTTAGGAATTCTTGGAATGGGTAGAATTGGAAGAGCAATTGCAGAAAGGGCAAGAGGCTTTGGAATGAAAATACATTACCATAACAGAACTAAGCTTTCAGCGGATCTTGAACAGGGAGCAATTTATCACGACAATATTAAATCTCTTTTTAGTAATAGTGATTTTTTATCAATTAATTGTCCCGCAACAAAAGACACTTCTAAAATAATTAATGATGAAACTATTAGTTACTTACCCAATGGAGCTGTCATTTCTAATACCGCAAGAGGAGATGTGGTAGATGATGAGGCGATGATCAAAGCTTTAAAAAACGGAAAAATTTTTGCTTTAGGACTCGATGTATATAATGGAGAGCCAAAAATTCATCCAGAGTATTTAAAACTTCAAAATCTTTTTTTACTTCCTCATTTAGGTAGCGCAACGTTAAAAACTAGAATTGCTATGGGCAATAGATCTATTGATAATTTAGAGAATTTTTTTCAAAACAAACGTCCTAAAGATCAGTTAAATTAGAATTTTAAAAAAATAATATTTTTGCTTCGGAATATATTAAATCTATCGCGACCCATAAAATAGTAAACAACCCTATCCATGCAAGCCACTTATATTTTTTAATATAAGAAGAGATTATATTTGCAAGAATAGCCATTACAAAAATAGAGAGAATTAATCCAGTAGCTAAAGCCCAGTAATGACCTTTTGCTGCGCCAGCAACACCTAAAACATTATCTAAACTTAAGGTAATATCTGCTATGGCAACAGTGAGAATTGCTTTACCTAGTTTTGTCTTTTCTGATTCTTTAATAGTAAATTTATTATTGTCTTCTTCTTTATTTTTTTCTTTAATAACGTCTTCATATAACTTGTAAACAATCCAAAGCAGTAGAACTCCTCCAAATATTTTAACTCCTTTAAATTGAAATAAGTAAGTTACAATTCCTGTGAAAACTAAACGCATAAGAACGGCAACTAACGTTCCATACAATAATATTTTTTTTCTAAGCGAGCCTTCAAATTGAGAGGCAACCATTCCAATAATGATTGCATTGTCACCTGAAAGAATGATGTTGACTAAAACTATCTGGAAAAAAATTATTACTTCTTCTGAAAATAGATTCATTTCAGAAATTTAATTATCATAAAACTGAAGCTTAAATATATTAAGTTTCTTATACAACTTAGAGTAGCAATATCTGTTATTTTCATTGCAATTGTTAATTTTTTTTATCGAGACTCTCTTTAACTTTTTTGTTTTAATCGCCGACAGTTAATTAACTAAAAATAAGGAAAATAAATGATAAGAAAAACAAACAAATTCGTACTAGCAGTTTGCGTTTTATTCGCAAGCATCATAGCTAGTGCGTCGTTTGCTCAGACTATCAAAATTGGGGTTGATGGACCTTTCACGGGTGGATCATCTTCAATGGGTGTTAGTATGAGAGACGGAGTACGACTAGCTGCTAAAGAAATTAATGCGGCAGGTGGTGTACTTGGAAAAAAGCTTGAGCTAATCGAGCGTGATGACGAAGCTAAAAATGAAAGAGGAGTGGAAATCGCTCAAGAATTGATTAATAAAGAAAAAATAGTTGCAGTTGTTGGCTTTATTAATACAGGCGTTGCTCTTGCTTCACATCGTTTTTACCAAGATGCTAAAATTCCTGTAATCAATAACGTTGCAACTGGAACTGCTTTGACAAAAGGTCCAAGCTTTCCATTTAAAGACGCTAAAGATGTATTCGTTTTCAGAACATCAGCAAGAGATGAAATTCAATCTCCTATGATTGTTAATGAAGCGATTACTGTTCGTGGATTTAAAAAAGTTGCGATCTTAGCTGATTCAACAAATTATGGTCAATTAGGACAAGCTGATTTAATTAAAGCTTTGGCTGCAAAAAATATCACACCAGTTACTACAGAAAAATTTAACGTAGGTGACACTGATATGACAGCGCAAGTTTTAAAAGCTAAAAGTGCTGGAGCGGAAGCAATTCTAACTTATGCTATTGGACCAGAGCTTGCTCAAATTGCAAACGCAATGGCCAAAGTAGGTTGGAAAGTTCCTTTAATTGGTAGCTGGACTTTATCAATGGCAAATTTCATTGATTCAGCTGGAAAAAATGGTGAAGGTGCAATTATGCCTCAAACATTTATTCAAGCTCCAACAAACGCAAAACGTAAAGCGTTTATCGAAGCTTACTTAAAAGAGTTCAAACCTAAAGGTGATCGTATTGATTCACCAGTGTCTGCTGCTCAAGGATATGACTCAGTATATTTGTTAGCTGCTGCCATCAAACAAGCTAATAGCTTGGAAGGTGACAAAATCAGACTAGCTCTTGAAGATTTAAAAACGCCAGTAAATGGTGTTGTTAAAACTTACAATAAGCCGTTCACTAAAGATGACCACGACGCGATCACAGATAAAGATCCAGTTATGGGAATTGTTAAAAACGGAAGAGTTATTGCTGCTAAAGGTCAACAATAATTAGGTTTTAAAAATAAATTTTTTATTTTTATACTTTTAGAAAACGCCACACCTTAAAAGTGTGGCGTTTTTTATTTGGGTTGATTGAAAAGATTATTAGTTTATTTTACTATTATTAAATTAAAAGTTTGGGGATTTAATGGACATTTTTGTTCAACTTATTTACAGCGGCATTGCTCTAGGCATGATTTATGCTGTCGTTGCATTTGGTTACCAATTAACTTTCTCAACTTCTGCTACATTAAATTTTGGACAAGGAGAGGCTTTAATGCTGGGATCCATGGTTGGATTGACCTTGTCTAATTTAGGAATAAATTACTGGCTGATTATTCCTTTAGTTTGTGTTTTTGGATTTTTGCAAGGAACTGTAGTTGAATATTTAGGAGTTCGCCCTGCAATTAAAATTAAATCTGAGTTTGGCTGGATCATGTCTACCATTGCACTTGGAATTATTTTTAGAAATTTTGCTGAAAATATTTGGGGAAGAAGCACTTTTAGATTTCCCGGTCCATTTGAAGACGATCCTATAAAACTTTTTGGCGCAAATATTTTACCAATGGAAATTTTAGTAGTTTTAGGCGCCGTATCGATGATGTTGCTCGTTGAGATTTTTAACCGTAAATCAATTTATGGAAAAGCCGTTGTTGCTACAGCAAACGATCGAGATGCGGCTGGTTTAATGGGGATTAATACTGGATTAGTTATTACATTTTCGTATGCACTTTCTTCTTTAACAGCATCTTTTGCGGGAGTTTTGATTTCTCCCTTAACATTAGCAGGATCAGGCGCTGGGGGTGCTCTAGGATTAAAAGCTTTTGCCGTTGCAATTGTTGGAGGACTAACTAGTGGCTTGGGAATTGTTGTTGGTGGTATTATTTTAGGAGTTAGCGAAACGTTAACAGGTTTTTATATTTCAACAGGTTATAAAGACGTTCCTAGTCTAATTATATTATTAATAGTTTTATCTGTTAAGCCAGCAGGTCTATTTGGAAAAACTACAATTAAAAAAGTTTAAAAATGAGATTTAAATTTTTAGCATTGGCAGCGGGAATAATAATATTGTCCCTTTTCCCAATTTTCCAAACTAATACTTATTATATTCACATGGTCGAAAGAATTTTGATTTATTCAATTCTTTTATTTGGTTTGGATATAGTTGTTGGCTACACTGGCCAAGTATCACTGGGTCACGCCGGGTTGTTTGGCATAGGAGCTTATACTGCTGGAATCTTATATTTCAAATTAGGAGTTCCTTTCTTAGTTATTCTTCCAATAGCCGTTATAGTTTCTTGTATTTTTGGAGCATTACTTGCTTTACCCGCTCTTAAAGTTGTGGGTCCATATATCGCCATGGTCACTTTGGCATTTGGCACAATTATACAAATCCTAATTAATGAAATGACTTTTTTAACTGAAGGACCTTTAGGAATTATAATAAAAAAGCCAACAATCTTTGGTTTTCAAACTAAGGAAATACATTATTACTGGATAGTCTTGGCGATATCAATTTTGAGTCTTGTAGTTATTAATCGCATACTTAAATCAAGATTAGGAAGATCTTTTGAAGCCTTGAGAGATAGTCCAGTTGCTTGTGACTGTATGGGCGTTTCTGTTTATAAATATAAAGTTTACGCTTTTATTATAAGTGCAGGCTTTGCAGGGCTTGCAGGTTCTTTATACGCTTATTCAGAGCAATATATTTCTCCTAACACTTATGTGTTTGAATTAACCGTTTTATTTTTGTTAGCGATTATCATGGGTGGTCGTAAGACTCGTTTAGGAGCCATTATTGGCGCTGCTATCGTTATTACTTTACCTCAGTTATTAGGAGACGTTAAACTTTTTAGAATTGTTGCAACGGCTCTTGCGCTTGTTGTTATTGTGGGCTCAGCTCTTTTAATCTCAAAACAAATGTCAACAATACGAAAAGTTGCTGTACCAGTTATTGGAACAGTTGGGTTGATGGCTTTTTCATATTTCATAAAAAATATTAGTGACTGGCGTTTAACTATTTTTGGATTTATGATTCTTCTTGTAGTTTATTATCTTCAAGATGGAATTGTTGGGTTTGTTAATAATTTTTATACGAAAGTATTTGGCTCTAAAAAATCAACAAGAGATCAAATTGATGTTGGAAGTTTTGACAAAGACGATGCTATTATTTCTGCCAAAAACTCATCTGCTCCGGACCAGATATTAAATTTAAAATCAGTTTTGATGCAGTTTGGTGGTTTAAAAGCATTACATGATGTTGATTTAGTAGTTAAAAAAGGAACTATTCACGGTCTCATTGGACCAAATGGATCTGGAAAAAGCACGTTAATAAACGTTTTAACTGGAATTTATGTTCCAACTTCAGGTACGGTTGAGTTTTCAGGATCAAGTATTGTTGGAAAAGTTTCTGCAAAAATAGCCCTATCAGGAATTGCACGAACTTTTCAAAACGTTCAGTTATTTAACGAGATGACCGCCATAGAAAATATTATGGTTGGTTTAAATCACACCTACAAATCAAATTTATTTGAGATTGCATTAAACTTACCAAGATTTAAACGTGAAGAATTAGCCGCAAAACAAAGAGCATATGGTCTTTTAAAATTTGTTGGCTTGGAAGAGTTTGCTAACGAAGAAGCGAGAAACTTAACTTACGGAAAACAAAGACTATTAGAGATTGCTAGAGCCCTTGCTTTAGATCCTAATCTACTTTTACTTGATGAGCCCGCAGCAGGATTAACAGCTCCAGATATTAAAGAGCTTTTATTAATTATTAAAAAAATTAAAGAAAAAGGAATTACAATTATTCTGATCGAGCATCATATGGAAGTTGTGATGGCAGTATCTGATGTTGTGTCGGTATTAGACTTTGGTCAAAAAATTGCTGAAGGTAAACCTAAAGAGATCCAAAATAATCCAAAAGTTATAGAGGCTTATTTAGGAGCGCAAGCAACCTAGGAAATTATGCTAATTATAAAAGATTTAGAATCTGGTTACGGCAAAGTAAATGTTCTAAAAAAAATTAATATCGAAGTACCCAAGAATAAAGTTGTTACTCTTATCGGCGCAAATGGAGCTGGCAAAACAACAACGCTTAGAACAATTACTGGAATGATAAAATTAACGTCTGGTCATATTAGTTTAAATGGAAAATCGATTGATAATTTTCCGTCATATAAAGTTGCATGTTTAGGATTGGCACATTCTCCAGAAGGACGTCGAGTTTTTCCATCTCTTACAGTATTTGATAATTTACAATTAGGAGCTTTTCCAAGATTAACAGGAAGCAGACCTAGAGGTGATTTTAAAGGGGACATAGATAAAGCCATGGAGTTATTTCCAAAATTAAAAGAGAGAAGAAATCAATTAGCTGGAACTTTGTCAGGTGGGGAACAACAGATGTTAGCGATGGCGAGAGCGATTATGCTAAATCCAGACATTATTTTGCTTGATGAGCCTTCTATGGGACTTGCTCCTATTCTTGTTGAAGAAGTTTTTAAAATTATAGCAAGACTTAAGGCGGCAGGAACAACGATGCTTTTAGTTGAGCAATTTGCTGTTGGAGCTTTAAATATAGCAGACTATGCTTATGTTTTAGAGAATGGTCGTATTTCTATGCATGGTCCAGCTAGCAAACTTAAAAACGATCCAGCAATTAAAGCGGCATATTTAGGCGGACACTAAATAAGTAGATTGTTAATCTATTTAATAAGATGAATCTTTGTCTTTTATCTGCATCAGAAATTATTTCAAAAATAAAAAAAAAAGAAATATCTTCTACTGAAGTTGCAAAAAGTTTTATTGATCAAATTCATAAATTAGAAAAAAATGTAAAAGCTTGGACTTTTTTTGATGAAGATCTTTTTTTAAAAAAAGCGAAAGATTCAGACAATAAACTTTCATCTGGAAAATCTTTAGGTCCTTTGCATGGATTACCAGTTGCGATCAAAGATATTTTTCAAACAGAAGATATGCCAACACTTAATGGAATTTCCATAAGAGAAAATGAAACTAATCGACATGACTCTTCAGTTGTGGATTTGCTAAAGAAGGCAGGAGCCATTGTTATGGGAAAAACAGTTACTACAGAACTTGCCTATTACGATGCTGGCAAGACTACAAACCCTCATGATTATTCAAGAACGCCAGGAGGATCTTCAAGCGGTTCTGCAGCAGCAGTTGCCTCGTTTATGGCTCCTGTTGCCGTAGGTTCACAAACAAATGGCTCTACTATTCGACCGGCGTCCTATTGCGGAGTTGCAGCTTACAAACCTACCTATGGACTAATTTCAAGACACGGCTGTTTGCAACAGTCTTTTTTGTTGGATCATGTTGGATTGTTTGCAAATAATGTTGAGGATTTAGCATTATGTTCTTCAGTTGTTATAAAAAAAGACAATCAAGACAGAACTACAGTTGATTATAAGGCCAATGACTTATTAGATGGAACTAAATCTATTAAAAATCTCAATCCAAAATTTGCTTTTATAAAAACCTCAAGATGGAACAATTTAGATAAAGAAATACAAAAACTTTTCGAAGATTTTATAAAAGAAAATCAAAAAAATATAACAGTTTATGAAACGCCACAATTTTTAGATAAAATTTTTGATTATCAAAAAATTATTCAAGAAACTGACATGGCCCATAATTACTTTTCAATCTATGACAAACATAGAGACAAAATAGGAAAAAAATTAATAGAAGCCATTGAAAGAGGATTGAAATATAAGGCAAAAGATTATGTTGAGGCAGAAGAAAACATTCATCTTCTTTATCAGTCTTTTAAAGAGGAAATAAAAAATTTTGATGGAGTTGTGACGCCATCAACAACTGGAGCCGCACCCAAGGATCTAACTTTTACTGGAGATCCTGAGTTTTGTACTATATGGACTTACCTTGGGACGCCTTCTATTTCTTTGCCGTTATTACAAGACTCTAATAGAATGCCTATTGGCGTTCAGTTTATTGGAAATAAATTTGAAGATGAAATGTTATTAAAAAATGCAAATTGGTTTTTTCAAAAGAGTAAAATTTAATGAGATTTAAGAAGTTTTTTTTATATTCAGTAATAATTTTGGCATTCGCGTACATCTCGATATGCATTTATATGTATGCTATGCAAAGAAATATTTTATATCGACCACATGTCATTCGTCCTCCTTTAGTAGAGAAATTAAATGCTAAAATTCAAGAAGTTGAAATACCCTCAACAGATAACGTTAGACTTAAATCTTGGTTTTATAAAAATAATCAAAACAAATATACTGTACTTTTTTTACATGGAAATAATGGGAATTTAGAAACTAGGATTTATAAAATTAATGAATTTAAAAATTTAAATCTAAATTATCTAATTATTTCTTGGCGTGGTTTTAATGGCAATAACGGTGCACCTACAGAACAAGGTCTATACGATGATGCAAGAAGCGCAATAAAGTGGTTAGAAAAGAATAATATTCCAAAGAATCGAATTATTTTATACGGAGAGTCACTAGGGACCGGGGTTGTAGCAGAGGTTGCGCAAAATGAAAAATTTGCAGCAGTTGTTTTAGAGGCCCCATATACTTCCTTAGTAGATGTTGCAAAAATTCGTTATCCTTATTTGCCTGTAAATTTATTGTTAAAAGATAAATTCTTAACTATAGAAAAGATGAAAAATATTTCGGCACCTGTGTTTGTTATACACGGGATTTTAGATGGACAAATACCAGTTTACATGGGCAAAAAAGTACTTGATGAGGTTAAATCAAAAAAATATGGATATTTCCCAGAGCTCAATCGTCATATGATAAGATATGACTCCCAGTTTATATCCGAGCTTCAAAAATTTATTAAAAGTTTAAATTAGCCTTTAATAAAGGCTTGCACGAAGTCTTTTGCTACAAAGTTATCTAGATCTTCTTCTTTTTCACCAACTCCAATTGCATAAATTGGAATTTGAAATTGTTTAGCGATTGCAACAAGAATCCCGCCTTTTGCCGTACCATCTAGTTTCGTCATAATAATTCCTGAGATTGGAGTTATTTTCTTAAATTCTTCGATTTGATTAATAGCGTTTTGCCCAGTTGTTGCATCAAGAACTAATATTGTTTCATGAGGTGTGTTATTGTCAATTTTTTTTAAAACTCTTATGATTTTAGAAAACTCTTCCATTAAATTTTTTTTATTTTGTAATCTCCCCGCCGTGTCAATGATGCAATAATCAAAATTATTTATTTTAGCATATTCAAAACTTTTAAAAGCAACTGAGGCAGGATCAGAGCCGAGATCTGATTTTATGATCTCAACATTAATTTTTTTACACCACAATTCTAATTGTTCTATCGCGGCAGCTCTAAAGGTATCGGCTGCACCTACTATAATTTTATTGCCTTTATCTTTAAGTTTTTTACACAATTTTCCAATGGTTGTTGTTTTACCAACACCATTTACACCGCATACCAGTATCACCGTTGGTTTATTATGAGAGATTGAAAAAAAATCTTTCTGAACTGGTATTAAAATATTTTCAATTTCTTTAGCGATAATTTGAAAGAAATTTTCTTTAGTTAATTCTTCCTGGCTATATTTTTTATCTGCAATATTTTTTCTAAATTCTTCAACAAAACCTACACCAACATCAGCCTGAATAAGAAGATCTTCTATATCTTGCAAAATTTCTTGTTGAGGTCTGGATTTATTAAATACCTCATCAATCCCTTTTACAAATTTCTCTGAAGTTTTTTTAAGACTATTTTGAAGTTTTTTAAAAAAATTCATTGAATCATTAATAATTAAATCTTTATACTAATATTATTAATGCTCGAAACAGACCCCGTCATTACGATGTGTTTATCTTTTTTTAAATCAATATGAAGTGTTCCATTTTTAAAATGAATATTAACTTTTTTTCCAGTTAGCCCTAATTTATTTGCAGCCACAGTAGTTGCGCACGCGGCAGTTCCACAAGCAAGCGTTAGTCCAGCCCCTCTTTCCCAAACTTTAACAGCAATATTTTTCTTATTCATAACTTCTGCAAAAGTAACATTGCATCTCTGAGGAAAAAATTCATGATGTTCAATTTGAGGGCCAATTTTTTTTAACAATTCAAATGTTATTTCTTTAAAAAAAATAACATGAGGATTGCCTACACTCAATGTATAACCCGTTAGAATCCCAAGATTTTTAGTTTTAATTTTAACTTTCGCATTATTCATCTTCTTTGATAGAGGAATTTTTTTCCAGTCAAAATTAGGAATCCCCATATCAATAGACACTTCAGTTTTGCCTGTAAGCTTAGCTGCTAAGATTCCACTTTCAGTATTAATTTTTGATTTAGTTAATTTTTTTTCATTCATTAAAAAGTAAGAGACACATCTAGAACCATTGCCACATGCTCCAGTTTCTCCGCCGTCCGAATTATAAAAAGTAATTTTTGCGTTAGTTTTTTTTTCTTTATCTTTATCTATGATGATGACCTGATCACACCCAACACCTCTTTTTCTATCCGCGATATTTACGATTTGCTGTTTAGAAAGATCGATTTTATTTTTTCTTCTATCAATAATGATAAAATCATTACCGAGACCATCCATTTTATAAGCTTGTATTTCAGTCATCTATTTTTGTTGTTGTATCTTACAAATATTCTCAATTGTTGACTTTTAAAATAGTAAAATATACTTTTAATAAAATTTTCCACAAAAATAAGCAGGTTTTGTGGTGTCCTTCTAATGAAGGAGATCAACACTAGTCAGCGATATTCGCCCACTAGTGCGATAGCTGCTGGAGCAAAAAAATGTTTGAAAATTTAACAAGTAAAATTGAGTCTGTTTTTTCTTTTTTTAATAAAAGCACTCAATTAGATGAAAAACAAGTTGATGAGGGATTAAGAAAGATCCGTCAGGCGTTGCTTGAGTCCGATGTTGCTCTTTCGGTTGCTAAAGAATTTATTGCAAACGTTAAACCCAAAGCAATCGGACAAGAAGTTTTAAAATCAATAACTCCAGGACAGTTACTTGTTAAAATTGTTTACGATGAACTTGTTAAGATCTTAGGTAGTGAAAAATCAGAAATTAATCTTAGTACAGTTCCGCCAGCAAAAATATTAGTAGTAGGTTTACAAGGTTCTGGAAAAACAACAACTTCAGCAAAGATTGCAAAATTTATTGAAAAAAATTTTAATAAAAAAGTTATGTTATCAAGCTTGGACGTTTATCGTCCAGCAGCCCAGAAACAATTAGAATTATTAGGAAGTCAAAATAATATTCAGACAATACCAATTATTGAAGGACAACTTCCAATAGAAATTGCCCAAAGAACTTTAGCTGCAGCTTCTTTATCTGGGTCAGATGTAATTATTTTTGATACCGCGGGAAGAACACAGATTGATAGTTTGATGATGAGCGAATTAAGTAATTTAAAAAAAATAATCAACCCTATTGAAACTTTTTTAGTTGCAGATTCTTTAACAGGACAAGACGCAGTTAATATTGCCAGTGAATTTAAAAAGACAGTAGATTTAACAGGAATAATATTAACAAGAATAGATGGCGACGGAAAAGGCGGAGCAGCTCTTAGCATGAAATCTGTTGCTAATTGTCCAATTAAATTTTTAGGAGCAGGTGAAAAAATTGATGATTTTGAAATTTTTCATCCAGAAAGAATTGCAAATAGAATTTTAGGAATGGGAGATGTAGTTTCCCTCGTTGAAAAAGTATCTGAAAATTTAAAAAAAGAAGAAATTCAAGAATTAGAAGAAAATTTTAAAAAAGGACAATTTACTTTTAATGATTATTTAAAACAAATTAGACAGATGAAAAAGATTGGTGGAATGGGAAAAGTTCTCGGCATGATACCTGGTATTTCAAAGATTAAAAAACAAATAGATGAAGCAGATATTGATGAGAGCGTTCTTAATAAGCAAGAGGCGGTTATTTTATCAATGACTTTAAAAGAAAGAGATAATCCAAGAATTATTGATGGTTCTAGAAAAAAAAGAATAGCGAATGGATCGGGTACCGACATCGCTTTAGTAAACAAGCTTCTTAAACAGCATAAAATGATGACAAGTATGATGAAAAAAATGTCTCAAGGTGGCGGAAGAAATTTTGGAGGTTTAGACGGAATACCTCCAGAGTTATTTAACAATCTAAAATAGAAAGGAAAAACAAATGTTAAAAATAAGACTATCTAGAGGGGGAACAAAAAAAAGACCCTTCTACCAAATCGTAGTTGCGGATTCTAGAAATCCAAGAGATGGAAAATTTATTGAGAAGGTAGGATACTTCAATCCTTTATTGCCTAAAAGCAAACCAGAAAGATTAAGTTTAGAATCAGAAAGAATAACTCATTGGATTAAAATGGGTGCTCAACCTACTTTGAGAGTTGCAAAATTTTTAGGCGCTGCAAATCTTGCTCCAGTTCCTGAAAAAAGAAATAATCCAATTAAAGCTTTGCCTAAGAAAAAAGCTCAAGAAAGATTAAAAGCAGCACAGGCTCCAAAAGCAGAAGCTCCAGCAGTAGAAGCTCCAGTAGCAGAGGCTCCAGCAGCAGAAGCAGCAGCACCAGTAGTCGAATCTGCTC
>Ga0209189_1001428_pt1 | contig 17904 bp, 17 predicted proteins | sample C_130820_EF_Meta_FD_187308 | JGI IMG/M metagenome (GOLD analysis project Ga0209189, IMG submission 187308) | Freshwater microbial communities from Lake Croche, Canada to study carbon cycling - C_130820_EF_MetaG (SPAdes) (version 3) | ecosystem: Environmental > Aquatic > Freshwater > Lake... | reverse complement strand
ATCTGCAACGAGTGAGACTTTTTCTAGGAAACCAGAGAGTGAGATCTCTTCATCTTCACCAAGCTCTTCAAAGGGACGCTCTTCATACTCCATCGATGCAGAGACGAGTTCCTTAAGGTTTTCAACCCGGACTTCATCTTGAGGATCTTTACTCGCTTCGAGTTCGGTAAGTAACCCTGACTGTTCAAGGACTGCTTCGATGATGACAGATGGCTTGGTCTTGGCTTCAACGAGAGTCTGGAGAGCTGTCAGCATCGAGGTAAATGTTGAGATTGATTGCGATGCCTTGTTGGGAACAGATGTCGCCTCCGTTACGCGCAAAAGTGCGTTCCAGAATGAGATGCCTTGGGCTTCAGCGAAGATTTCAACTTCTTCGAGTGCGCGATCGCCAATGCCTCGCTTAGGTAAATTAATAATGCGTCGAATAGATACTTCATCATTGGGGTTAGCTAGAACGCGAAGATAGGCAAGTAAATCCTTAACCTCTTTACGTTCGTAGAATCGAAGCCCACCAACGACTTTATAAGGAATGGCAGCGCGCATAAAGATTTCTTCAAAGATACGAGATTGCGCATTGGTGCGATAGAAGACCGCCGTATCCCCTGGATTGGAGTGGCCCATATCTTGTAGCGAGCGGATCTCGCCCTTAATAAATTCTGCTTCGTCGTATTCGGATTCGGCGACATAACCAACAAGAGGTGCACCTGATCCTGCTTCAGACCAGAGGTTCTTCTCTTTGCGGGATTCATTCTTTGTGATGACAGCATTGGCTGCGTTAAGAATATTTTGCGTAGAACGATAATTCTGTTCGAGTAAGACGGTGGCCGCATTGGGGTAATCGACTTCAAATTGCAGAATATTGCGGATCGTTGCACCACGGAATCCATAGATAGATTGATCGGCATCTCCGACGACGCAGAGTTCGGCGAGTGGGAATCCATCGCCCTCAACGCCGGTGAGCTCTTTGACCAATTGATATTGCGCATGGTTGGTGTCCTGGTATTCATCGACCAAGATATGGCGAAAACGCGAACGAAAGCGGGCCTTGGCTTCGGGGAACTTCTGCAAGACCTGCACGGTCTTCATAATCAGATCATCGAAATCCATGGCGTTGGCTTGTTGCAAGCGCTTCTCGTACATCGTATAAACGTCGGCCACAATAGTCTCGAATTGATTGGTTGCGTGGCTTAAGTATTCGTAAGGAGTCTGCAATTCATTCTTCGCGTTAGAGATCAAATTTTGGAATTGGCGTGGTGGATAACGCTTGGGATCGAGGTTGAGAGTCTCCATGACTCGCGAAATCAATTTCTGCGAATCGGCAGAGTCGTAGATGCTAAAGGTGCTGCTGTAGCCAAGGCGCTCTACCTCTTGACGAAGCATGCGAACGCAGGATGAGTGAAATGTTGAGACCCACATAGATTTTGCGATAGGGCCGACGAGTTCAGTGACGCGCTCTTTCATCTCGCCAGCTGCCTTATTGGTGAAGGTAATTGCCAGAATTTCATAGGGACGAACTTCGCGACGAGCCATGATGTATGCGATGCGACGAGTAAGAACTCGAGTCTTTCCAGATCCAGCACCTGCAACTACCAATAGAGGAGAACCAGCATGGGCAACGGCCTTCTGTTGCTGCGGATTGAGTCCGTCGAGCAAAGGGTCGGTCATCGTCATGGCGGGGAGTCTATTAGGCTTGTATGTCATGGAGCCGATATCAGATTCAGAGATCAAGCGCGTTTTAGTAGTCAATGCCCATCCCGATGATTCCGACTTTGGCGCATCAGGAACTATTGCGCAATGGGTACAACAAGGCATCGTGGTCTCATACGTTCTCTGCACCAACGGTGACCAAGGTGGCGAAGAATCTGGTTTCACTAAGGAAGAGATGCCTGCAGTGCGTCAGCGCGAACAACGCGCAGCATGTGCAGCCCTCGGTATCAGCGATGTCACCTTCTTAAATTATGTCGATGGCCATCTCGAACCAACCATTGCTCTGCGAAAAGATATTGTCCGCCAAATTCGTCGCGTGCAACCAGATCGCATCGTCTGCCAATCACCTGAACGCAATTGGGAACGCATTGGCGCAAGCCACCCAGATCATTTAGCTGCAGGTGAGGCAACAATTCAAGCTGTCTATCCCGATGCTCGTAACCCATTTGCCTTCACAGATTTACTTGAAAAAGAAGGTCTGCAACCGTGGCGCACTAAGGAAGTCTGGATGCAGGGACATGCGCAACCAGATCACTTTGTAGATATCACCGACACATTTCACTTCAAACTTGCAGCGCTTAATGAACATGCATCACAGACTGGTCATGTAGAAAACCTTGAAGAGATGCTTCGCGAATGGGGTCAGCGCAACGCTAGCGCCGGACAGCTTCCTGAAGGTCGCATCGCTGAAGCTTTTAAGATAGTTAATACAAATTAATTAACTGCTTACAGATTACTTAGCTACAGCCTTTTTAATCTCAACAGTTTGGATGGGATATCCATCTCCTGCATACATCGCCTGATTACCGCTCATTTGATATGCGCCTACTGCGCCGACTTTCTGCACAAGATCTAAGCCTTTTGTGATCTTGCCCCAGATTGTGTAATTAGCGCCAAGAGTTGTGTCTTGATAGACCAAGAAGAACTGTGATCCATTGGTCTTGGGGCCAGAGTTAGCCATAGCCACTGTTCCTGCTGGGTAATTGATGCCAGTTGCCTTTGGCAAGTTTTCATCTACATAACCAGTCCAACCAGTGGGAGATCCACTTCCGCTTGCTGTGGGATCTCCGCATTGCAGAACATAGATTCCTTCGGTGGTAAGTCGGTGACAGAGTGAGTTGTTGTAGTAACTAGCGTTTGCAAGTGCTGCAATCGAAGTCACGGTAATAGGTGCCTGTGCGCCGAATAATGAAATCACGATATCGCCACAATTTGTTGTCAGAGTTAAAGTCTTCGCCGCTTTCTTAGCAGCAACTGTTGGCTGCTTCACTGTTGCAGGTGTGTGGCCTTTGGCTGTGCTCTTGGCACATCCTGCAACTGATGTTGGACGAGTTGCTGCGTGCGCTGGGGTTAATGAAGCTAACCCAAGGAGAGAGCTCGCCAATAGTGCAATCGCGGTCGTTCTTTTCATTCTGCGGTTCCTATTCCCATTCAATCGTGCCAGGTGGCTTACTTGTGACATCTACAACGACGCGATTTACCTCGCGCACTTCATTGGTAATACGCGTTGAAATCTTCTCGAGAACATCATACGGAATACGTGACCAATCTGCCGTCATCGCATCTTCACTCGAAACTGGGCGCAGAACAATGGGGTGTCCATAGGTGCGGCCATCGCCCTGAACGCCCACGCTTCGCACATCTGCAAGCAACACAACAGGGCATTGCCAGATCTGGCGATCAAGGCCGGCAGCCTTCAGCTCAGTACGTGCAATCAAATCTGCGTGGCGCAAAATATCGAGCCGTTCGGCAGTTACTTCACCAATGATGCGGATACCAAGACCTGGGCCTGGGAAAGGTTGGCGCCAGATAATCTCTTCAGGAAGCCCGAGTTCAAGACCAACCTGGCGGACTTCATCTTTAAAGAGCGTACGAAGTGGTTCGACCAATTTAAATTTCAAATCATCAGGTAGGCCGCCGACATTGTGGTGAGATTTAATATTGGCAGTACCGGTTCCGCCACCGGATTCAACAACGTCCGGATACAAGGTGCCCTGAACTAAGAATTCAACATCTCCCCCAGCTGCGATATCGCGCGCTGCACTTTCAAAAGAGCGAATGAATTCACGGCCAATAATCTTTCGCTTCTCTTCAGGGTCTGTAACCCCTGCGAGTGCACTAAGGAATTGTTCAACAGCATCAACAACAACCAGTTCTACTCCGGTGGAGGCAACAAAGTCGCGCTGTACTTGTTCAGATTCTCCACTGCGAAGAAGTCCATGATCAACAAACACACAGGTCAACTGCTTGCCCACTGCGCGCTGAACAATTGCTGCAGCAACAGCGGAATCCACGCCACCTGAGAGTCCGCAGATAACGCGCTTATCGCCAATAACTTCCCTAGCCTTGGTAACTTCATCTTCTGCGATGTTATGCGTAGTCCATGTTGGTTTACATCCTGCAATGTTGATAAGCCAGTTCTTAAGTATTGCTTGGCCATGTTCTGAGTGGAGAACTTCAGGATGAAATTGCACTCCTGCAAGCTTTCCTGAGGCATCTTCAAATGCTGCAATAGGAGTATCAGAAGTAGATGCTGTCACGCTAAAACCACAAGGGACTTCAGAGACCGCATCACCATGTGACATCCACACAGATTGTGTTGCAGGAAGACCTGCAAACATTTTCGATCCAGCTTTTACCTGCAAAGGAGTGCGACCGAATTCGGACTTTCCCGTCTGTGCCACAACCCCTGCAAGGGCAGCAGCCATTGTTTGAAATCCATAACAGATTCCAAAGACTGGAATACCGAGTGCGAAGATTGCAGGATCAACCTTCGGTGCATGATCTGCATAGACCGATGAAGGCCCACCCGACAAGATAATTGCTTCAGGGTTCTTAGCACTTACATCGAGGGCAGTAATGGAAGATGGAACAATCTCAGAGTAGACATTAGCTTCGCGAACACGACGAGCAATGAGCTGTGCATACTGTGCGCCGAAGTCGACGACAAGAACGCCGTGCTTATCGGCCATGCTGCATAATGATTTCTACGCGCTGGAATGACTTCACATCTGAGTATCCGCAGGTGGCCATTGCACGACGTAGTGCGCCAAATAAATTCATAGATCCATCAGATGTATGTGAAGGACCATTGAGAACTTCTTCGAGTGTTCCAACAGTTCCGACATTCACGCGCTGACCACGTGGAACTTCTGGGTGGTATGCCTCAGATCCCCAGTGCCAACCAAGTCCTGGTGATTCAACGGCCTTAGCAAGGGCTGAACCCATCATGACCGCATCGGCTCCACATGCAATTGCCTTTGCGATATCGCCAGATTTTCCAACAGAACCATCTGCAATCACGTGAACATAACGTCCGCCAGATTCATCAAGATATTCACGGCGAGCTGCGGCAACATCGGCAACTGCTGTCGCCATCGGTACCTGAATTCCCAAAACTGTCTGAGTTGTATGTGCTGCTCCCCCACCGAAACCAACAAGAACACCAGCTGCTCCTGCGCGCATCAAGTGAAGAGCGCCAGTTGTCGTTGCAACGCCACCAACAATGACTGGAACATCGAGCTCGTAGATAAATTTCTTGAGGTTAAGCGCTTCACTTTCTGATGCCACATGTTCTGCTGAAACCGTTGTTCCACGAATAACAAAGATATCTACGCCTGCATCAATGACAGCCTTATGAAGCTGTGCTGTGCGCTGTGGTGAAAGAGATGCTGCAACAGTGACCCCAGAATCGCGAATCTGCTTGATGCGCTCTTTAATCAATTCAGGGCGAATTGGTGCTGCATAAATCTCTTGCATGCGACGCGTTGCATGCTTATCGGGCATCGATGCGATTTCACCTAGGGGAATACGGGGATCGTCATAGCGAGTCCATAGGCCCTCAAGGTTGAGTACGCCAAGGCCGCCAAGCTTTCCGATTGCAATTGCTGTTTCAGGAGATACAACAGAATCCATAGGAGCTGCAATGAGTGGAAGATCAAATTTGTAGGCATCAATCTGCCATGCAGTACTTACCTCTTCAGGTGTGCGAGTACGACGGCTTGGAACAATGGCAATATCGTCAAATGAATAAGCCTGGCGGGCGCGTTTTCCGGGAGCGATTTCGTAATCCATAGTTAGTTCTTCTTGCTGTAGTTAGGGGCATCGGCCACATCGAGAACATCGTGTGGGTGGCTCTCTTGTAAGCCAGCTGCAGTAATTTGAATCAAGCGACCTTCGCGGCGCAGAGTTTCGATATCAGGAGCACCCGCATATCCCATTCCGCTGCGAAGTCCGCCCACAAGTTGGTGGACAACTTCGGCAACAGGTCCACGATAGGCAACTTTTCCTTCGATTCCTTCAGGAACAAGTTTATCTTCAGAGAGAACATCATCTTGCATGTAACGATCTTTGGAGTATGACTTCTTCTCTCCGCGAGATTGCATCGCACCGAGGGAGCCCATGCCGCGATATGCCTTGTACATGCGGCCATCAATTTCAACGAGTTCGCCAGGAGATTCTTCACACCCTGCAAGAAGTGAACCAAGCATCACTGAGTTTGCGCCAGCAACAATTGCTTTGACGATATCGCCAGAATATTGAAGACCACCATCTGCAATAAGTGGTATGCCAGCTTTATTGCATGCCTTCGATGCTTCCATGATTGCTGTTACTTGTGGAACGCCGACACCTGCAACAACACGTGTTGTACAGATTGATCCTGGACCAACACCGACTTTGACCGCGTCTGCTCCAGCATTGATGAGGGCCTGTGCGCCTGCACGAGTTGCAACATTTCCGCCAATGATTTCGATGGTGGAAGAGAAATTCTTGATACGAGTAATTGCATCGAGTACTGCGCGGTGATGACCATGCGCTGTGTCTACGACGATGACATCGACGCCGGCTTCGATCAACTTCTGTGCGCGAGCAAAACCATCATCGCCCACACCGACAGCAGCTCCTGCAAGGCCAACGTTCTTGACCAACTTCACGTGGGTAACTTGTTCATCAACCGGAAGGTTGCGGTGGATGATTCCGATACCGCCAGCTTTTGCCATAGCGATTGCCATGGTGGATTCGGTGACCGTATCCATTGCGGATGAGATAACTGGTACTGCCAAAGTGATATTGCGCGTTAGGCGCGTTGAGGTATCTACCTCAGAAGGCACGACATCGGATGCATCAGGAAGTAGAAGGACATCGTCATATGTCAGGCCAAGGAGGGCGACCTTTTCAGAATCGATCATCGCCAGGCTCCCTTAGATATCTACGAGAGCGCAGTCTACCTGCTGGATTAAGCGCCTATTGCCTGCGTGATTTCATCGCAAGCGTGCTCTAAACCTTCTGCGCGAATCACAGATGCACATTCGACCGCATCCCAGCCAGGTCCGCCAACAAGGATGCGTGGTGCGGGCCGAATAGATGGAATCTCTTGCCAATATTTTGTATCAGCATTTTGAGGCAACTGGGCCCAGAGGAAGATTGCTGGAGGAGCGCAGCGAGTAACCATTGTCGAAATCGCCTCGATGGGGGTGCGAGCGCCTAAGACATAGCTTTCGATATTGCGTTCGCAGAGTGCGGCCGCAAGTGCATATATGGGTAGCGAGTGAACTTCTTCTCCCACTGCCGCAAGTAATACAGGGCGAGGGTTGAGGGGCTTGGCAAGTGCGACGGTGCGAGAGTAGAAAGCGTTTTTAAGAATTTCAGAGAAGAGATGCTCGACCTCAATTCCCTTCTGATTATTTTCCCACTCGTCACCGATAAGAAAGAGTGTCGGAACAATGACATCAGTCCAGGCGCCTTCTATGCCATAAGTATCAATCTCATGAGCTAAGGAAGTTTCGACAAATGTTCGATCCAAGCTTTGAAGCCCTTTATAGAGCGCATCAACTACATCTTCACGGACTTCAAATTCTTTGACCAACTTCGAAATCTTTACAACACCTTTGAAGCTCTTTGCTTGCTCTGCAGCATCTGATGGCGAAACTCCTGCGATGATCAATCGGCGCATCATCGTGAGCCTTGCTAAATCTTGTGGGCAGTAGCGGCGGTGTTGGCCCTCAACGTGTTCGGATGGTCCAAGGCCATAGCGACGATCCCAGGTGCGCAAGGTGGCTGGTGCGACCCCTATGCGGCGGGCAACTGCGGCGACGGTGAGCTTCTCTTCAACGGGCGCCACAGTGCTCTTTGCCATGTGCCTATAGTTCCTTGAAGTGGGGTAACTCACCACCCCAAATTCGGACATTTCGCACATTGAATAAGCCACGGCGCGATAGGTGGTTGAACAACTTATGAAACGGTTGTAGCCTCATCTCATACACAGAACAGGAGAAGAAGATGGCAGAACTATCACGCCTACCGCAACCAATAGCAGAGCTTTGGGAGTGGCAGTACGAAGGCGCTTGTCGCACGATGGACTCTGAAAAATTCTTCCATCCTGATGGCGAACGTGGTCCACGTCGTCGCAATCGCGAGAATGCAGCAAAGGCAGTCTGCGCATCATGCCCAGTAATCCAGGCATGCCGCGAGCACGCACTTGCAGTGCAAGAGCCTTACGGAATTTGGGGTGGTCTCTCTGAAGATGATCGCGCAACGATTCTTATCCAACGAGGAATTCCAGTTATCTCACACGCTTCATAATATTTTTCTCCTCCTTGAGAAAAGTGAAAATCCCCCGCACTCACTGAGTACGGGGGATTTTGCTTTACTAATTTATTAGTGGCTGTGTCCACCAGGACCATGTGAATGTCCGTGGCCTGATGCCGATGCCTCTTCATTTGCTGGGCGTTCAAAGACAACAGCTTCTGTTGTAATAAACATTGCAGCAATGGAAGCAGCATTTGCAAGTGCTGAACGAGTTACCTTCACTGGGTCGATGACGCCATCTTTTGCAAGATCGCCATAGACATCAGTTGCAGCGTTGAAGCCTTCATTAGGCTTCATGGCGCGGACTTTGGCAACTACTACGTAGCCTTCAAGTCCTGCGTTCTCTGCAATCCAACGAAGTGGTTCATCACATGCCTTGCGGACAAGTGCAACACCAACAGCCTGATCGCCTGTGAAGCCGAGGTTGTCATTAAGAGCATCGGCTGCATGCACAAGGGCAGCGCCTCCGCCGATAACGATTCCTTCTTCAACAGCTGCGCGAGTTGCCGAGATAGCATCTTCAAGACGGTGCTTCTTCTCCTTCAACTCAACTTCAGTGTGTGCTCCGACCTTGATGACGCAGACTCCACCAGAGAGCTTTGCAACTCTCTCTTGAAGCTTTTCGCGATCCCAGTCTGAATCAGATTGTGAAATCTCTGCACGAAGTTCGCCAACGCGACCAGCAACAGCTGCCTTGTCGCCAGCTCCATCAACGATTGTGGTTGTCTCTTTGGTGACCACGATGCGACGGGCGCGTCCGAGATCTTCAAGAGTTGCAGCTTCTAACTTCATGCCAACTTCTTCAGAGATAACTGTGGCTCCTGTAAGGATTGCCATATCTTGCAAGATTGACTTGCGACGATCTCCGAATGCTGGCGCCTTTACTGCAGCTGATGTGAATACTCCGCGCATGCGGTTTACAACGAGAGTTGAGAGCGCTTCGCCTTCAACATCTTCAGCAACAATAAGTAGTGGCTTGCCTGCAGTTGAGACCTTCTCAAGAAGTGGAAGGAGTTCAGCAAGAGCTGAGACCTTATTGGAGACAAGAAGGATGTAAGCATCTTCAAGGACTGCTTCCATGCGATCTTGATCGGTGACGAAGTATGGAGAGATGTAGCCCTTATCGAACTGCATTCCTTCAGTGAACTCGAGCTCGAGAGCTGTGGTTGATGCTTCTTCCACAGTAATAACGCCATCTTTGCCGACCTTATCCATCGCTTCTGCGATGAGGTCTCCGATTGCGCGATCCTGTGCTGAAATCGTTGCAACATCTGCGATCTGCGCCTTATCTTTTACGACAGTTGCGTTCTCGCGAAGACGAGCTGAAATAGCTTCAACAGCTGCTTCGATACCAATCTTGAGATCCATTGGCTGCGCACCGGCTGCAAGGTTACGAAGACCTTCCTTGACCATTGCTTGAGCTAGCACTGTTGCAGTTGTTGTTCCATCTCCTGCGACATCGTTGGTCTTGGTAGCAACTTCCTTCACGAGCTGTGCGCCCATGTTTTCTACTGGATCTGAGAGTTCAATCTCTTTTGCAATTGTCACACCATCGTTAGTGATAGTTGGTGCACCAAATGACTTTGCGATAACGACGTTACGGCCCTTAGGACCGAGTGTTACCTTGACGGTGTCCGCGAGTTGGTTAACTCCACGTTCCATTGCGCGACGAGCATGCTCGTCGAATTCCAACATTTTGCCCATGGATTACTTCTCGATAATCGCGAGAATGTCGCGAGCAGATAGAACGAGATAATCCTCGTTGTTGTACTTAACTTCTGTTCCGCCGTACTTGCTGTAGAGAACGACATCGCCGACCTTTACATCCATCGGTACGCGAGCGCCATCATCGAAGCGACCTGGGCCGACTGCAACAACTGTGCCTTCCTGTGGCTTTTCCTTCGCTGTATCTGGGATAACAAGACCTGATGCAGTTGTTGTCTCAGCTTCATTTGCCTTTACAACGATGCGATCTTCGAGCGGCTTAATGGCTACTGCCATGGTGGTACTCCTTTAAGTAATGACTGGTTTTGATCCACTGTGTGGGGCTCACCTGCGATTAGCAGTGTCGACCCTAGAGTGCTAACGCCAAGCCTAGGCAAGTGCCCTTCAGCCTGCAAATCGGCGCTAGAGGCTGACTTGCTCGACCTTCAGGCTGGAATCTGCGTCGAATGCGCCCTGTGTGGCGGGCCTGCCAGCGCTGAGCATAAGGCTGCCCAGTGAGGCGACCATCGCCCCGTTATCGGTACACAGATCAGGTGCGGGAATACGCAGTTGAATGCCTGCCTTGGCACATCGCTCGGTGGCAACTGCGCGAAGACGTGAATTTGCAGCGACTCCGCCTGCAATGACCAATGAATCAATACCGGATGATTTACATGCTGCCAGTGCTTTCAAAAGTAAGACATCAACGATCGCTTCTTGGAAAGAGGCGGCAACATCGGCGCGCACATAGGACGGAGTGCTCTCTAAATAGCGAGCAACTGCAGTCTTTAGTCCTGAGAATGAGAAATCGTAGGGACGTGTTGCCCAATCATTGGATGTTGTCAGGCCCCGTGGGAAATCGATGGCGCTCGCAGATCCGCTAACCGCTTCACGATCAATGGCTGGTCCTCCTGGAAAACCTAAATCAAGAATGCGTGCAATTTTATCGAATGCTTCTCCTGCTGCATCATCCATCGTTGCGCCAAGTTTTGTAATAGAGCGAGTGATGTCATCTACTTGCAGAAGTGATGAGTGTCCACCGCTGACAAGAAGTGCGATGGTGGGATCAGCAGGTTCTTCGTGAGTTAAGTAATCAACTGATACGTGCGCAGCTAAATGGTTAACGCCATACAACGGGCGACCCAACCCTTGTGCCAGCCCACTTGCCGATGCAACACCAACAAGCAATGCGCCCACTAAGCCAGGACCTGCCGTCACGGCAATGGCATCAATGTCCGATAGTGCAATCTTTGAATCTTTCAATGCACGTTCAATGCTGGGTAACATCGCTTCTAAATGTGCACGGGATGCTATCTCTGGAACTACTCCCCCAAAGCGTGCATGTTCGTCAACGCTGGATGCAATGACATTGGCAAGCAAAGTACGTCCGCGCACAATGCCAATTGCAGTCTCATCGCATGAGGTTTCAATACCCAGAACAATGGGCTGCATTATGCGAAATCCTTTCGCATGACAAAGGCATCTTTACCTGGACCGTAATAATCCATACGAACCGAAATCTTCATATAACCAAGGCCCTTATAGAGCTCGATTGCAGATTCATTGGTGTGCTCAACCTCGAGCATCATGGCACTTGCCCCACGCTCCTTCGACCATTGCTCGATCTGGCGCATAAATTCCTTAGCAATTCCCTGCCTGCGATATTCAGGTAGCACTGCAACGGTAAGAATGTCTGCTTCTACACCTGGTGCTGGGACGAAAACTCCGCAATAACCAACGATGGTGTTTTCACTTTCTGCCACAGACATAAAACGAGTTGTTGGAATTCCTGCAAACTCTTCTTTAAATTGAGCGCTATTCCAAGGCGAATAAGGAAAGAGAAGCTTTTCATAGGATGCAAGAACTGGAATATCCAGAGCAATTGGTTGGCGATAGGTAACCATCATCGCTCCGCAGTCGGCACAGCATCAGGGCGACGCAGGTACATCGGTTCTGTAATGCTTTGTGTTGAGCTAAGAGAAACCAACTTCTTCATATCGGGATACTGATCCATGATGAATCCATCAACCTCTTCTGGTTTGCTGACAGCTGGTCCTGCAATACGAACGCCATCTTTATACCGAGCCCAGTAAATCTCTTTCCGGCGCGCATCGATGGCAACTGTGTACTCGTTCTCTTGGATATCAATGGCATCGAGTGAACAGACACCGATAACTGGAATACCTCGAGCAAGACCAAAGGTATGTGCGAATGAGATACCAACACGCAGACCGGTAAAAGGTCCAGGACCCATGCCAACAACTACTTGCTGTGGCGGTGCACAAACTTTCAGGGCCTGCGCAACTAACTCTGAAAGAGCACGGCCATGATCTGTTGCACCTTCATGGAACTTCTCAAAGACAATAGAGTCGCCATCAATAATACCCACAATGGTGCGTGAGGTGGAAGTATCAATGGCCAGTGAGAGAGTCATAGCTTCAAACCCTGCCAGCGAGAACCAATGCGGGTAATGGTTACCTGACGAATGTCTTCTGTACGGTCGATAACTATCTCTAAACGCTCTTCACTTAAACGTGCAGACTCGTCTCCGCCCCATTCAATGACTGTGACTGCGCCTTCGCGTGGTGAATCCAAATCGAGATCATCGAGGTAGAGAGCGGCCCTGCCGCCTTCGAGCAATCGATAGGCATCGACATGAATCAATGGAAGTGGGGCTTTATGAATACGAGAAATCACAAAAGTTGGAGAAGTGACATCGGTGATTCCCAGCGCTTCGCCTACACCTTGAACCAGGACAGTTTTTCCTGCACCTAGTGGCCCATTAAGAAGAATGAGATCGTCAGCTACACATTGAGCCCCAATGCGCATTCCAAGATCGTGCATCTCGGCGGCTGTAGCAATCTTCACTGGTTGAGGATAGTTGATGGCAGAAAAGAAGAAGGGCCCCGGTCACCCGAGGCCCTTCTTAACTTACTTCTTAGTTACGAGAGCGACTTGTAAGTCGGAACACGGAACTTCTTATCGTAGGACAGCCCCACCTTGCGTGCTGCAGAGGTGATTGGTCCCTGAAGTGGGAACTTACCTGTGCTGACAGCTCCTGCAGCCAACTTTGCCGCAGCAATGTATTGCGCAGAGCTGTAGTAGCAGTGGCCAGTTCCTGCACCAATTTCTGATGTGAGATCAGGCGATCCTGCTGCTGTGAACTTAGAGTACTTCGGAGCAGTTTTCTGCCACAAAGTAATCAACTTATTAACAGGTGCCTGATAGCTACGTGAACTCTTTGCTGCAGCAATTGCTGATTCTTTCGCCGCTTCAAATTGAGGTCCGTATGAATCGATGAGCCACTGTGCACCTGATGCTGGAGCGTATTCATCGCTCTCTCCAACAATCATTACAGTTGGCTTAGTAACTGACCCTTTGAGTCCGACGAATGACGGAATCTTTGCAACAGCTGCGGGATCTGCTACCTCGCGCGGAGTTGCAGCAAGCGCGCCGATGATTGCATCGACTGCACTGTTGCCACTGAGTGCGAATGAGTATATATCACGATCTGAAGCAACACGAGCTGCATAATCAGTCTTTGAGTTATCAAAGACCTTTCCGCCTGTGAGCAATTCACCATCGGCGATGAGCAAGCTTCCAGCTACTCCAACAGTTCCCATATTTTCAAGGATTGCTACTGCTGGTGCCACTGCCAATGGATAGGTCTCTGCAGCACCTGTTGGTCCTGAAGTTCCATCAACGTGCTTGCTTCGTGTAGGAATTCCCGCCATTAAACCGACTGCGAGAAGTGCAGATCGAGAGGGAATTCCCGCTGCTTCAAGCGCCTTACCTGCAGGGCTTGCTGTATCCGGCCATGCGCCAGATGAAAGTCCTGCTGAGAGCTTTCCAAGGACGGTAAGAACTTTACCGATGTTAGCGAGCTGTTCTGTTTGACGAACAACAGGATCAGTTGAATATCCACCAACCTTGATGCTCGGATCGAAGAATGCCTTGAAACCGTAAAGCGCATCTCCAAAGTAATTGACAAGTCCATCACTTGGATTAGCAGCAGGGCAAGCTAAGACAAGGCCATCTACGAGGTCTGGGTTTGTCTCAGCTAGCTTCTGAGAGTGAATGGCTCCGAGTGAAGCTCCCCAAGCAATAACTTTCTTTGTAGTTGGGAACTTCTTCTTAAATGTAGCAATGAGCTCTACGTTAGCTGCCAGAGCTTCTTTAACGTTGAGGCTTTGTCGAGCAAAACCAGAACCTGCAACTCCATAGCCAGCTGCAACAAGTGCATTAACTACGGATAGGTCGCCCGATGCGGCCAGTGGTCCAGGTTCAGCTGCATTAGTAACTGTGTATGGACCGACTGGAGCAAGAGTTGCTGGAATGTTGATTGCGGGACGAATTCCATGGGACCAGATAAATACTGTTCCATTGAAGTTCGCTGCTGCAATCATCATGTATGGAGCGCCATCAGTTCCTGCGCCGGCACACTGCGTAATATAATTTGCAGTTGCGCACTGTGGATCAGCTGCCTGAGCAACTGAGGGAATTCCAATAACTGCTGTAGCAACTAGAGCAGCAGATGCAACTGTGATCAGTACTCGTGATTTTTTGAATGAGATTTTCATTAGTTTGGTAATCCCTTCGCAGGCATTGCAGGACGCTTGTATGAAGATTCAACAACCGGTCCATTGCCTGAGTCTGTGGTGTACACGGTGTACTTACCGCCATCTGGCTTAAGTGCTCCAGTTGGATCGTATGTACCAATCCAATATCCAGTTGCACCTACGTGCGCTGTTGCTGAATATCCAAGTGGAGTAAGGAATGGGTTAGCAAAAGATGCGCCCTTAGTCTCAATAGTCTTAATCAACCCTGCGCGAGTGAGATCAGAACCAGCTGCCTTCAACGCCTGTACGGCGAGGAATGCGTTAGACATACCTGCGACAACGTTATTGTCGAAAGTCTGTGTTGGCTGAGCTGTTGCGTAGATTGACTGGAACAACTTGATGTATTCATCAGTTGCATCAGTTGGAGCAGGAGCGAATGAGAAGCCCTTTGCACCGTAGAGAAGTGGGACGTAAGCCTTGTTGGTAGCTGCGATTGTTGTTGCATCGCCACCGACTGAGCCGAGTACCCATTGAGTCTTGTACTGAGCTGCATATGCATTAGCAAGTGCTGCTGTTGACGCTGAAGAGACACCGAAGAGAACTGTTACTTCTGCTCCTGATGCCTTGAGCTTAGAGATCCAACCAGCACCAGTTGCTGGAAGTGACTGTGAGCCTGATGCATATGGGATGTACGTTCCGAATGTGATGCCTGCCTGCTTGAAGCCTGCAAGTGCATCGCGACCAAAGTCATCATCCTGGTAGATAAGTGCGAGCTTCTTATCTGCGTACTTCTCCTTGAGGAACTTACCCATAATCTTTGCTTCCATTTGGTATGAAGGAAGAATTGAGAAAGTAGTTGGGTAGGCCTTTGCATCAGCGAATCCGCTGAAACCTGTGTTCACGAAGAGGGATGGAATTCCACGCTTTGCTAGTTGTGTTGAAGCCGAAATCGCTTTTGTGCTGGCGGTTCCAAGAGTTCCAACAAGAGCAAAAACTTTATCTTTCAGAATTAGCTCATTTGCCTTTGCTACAGCAGTTGTAGGAATGTACTGGTCATCTTTGATTACCAAAGTAATCTTGCGGCCGTTTACTCCACCATTGTCATTGACGTAATCAAAATACGCCTTCATTGCACCTGGAATCTTGTTATAGCCAGGAGATGCGATACCAGTCATTGGGACTGTAATACCCAACTTGATTGATGTGGCAGTCACGCCTGGATCAGATGCTGCTTGTGCTGGTAACGAGCTAGCCGTCAATGCAGCAACTGCTAGCAACGCAGAAGTTAGAGCTAACTTCTGACGATTTGTTCGGATCATGTCATTCCTTCCATCGAGGGCCTCTAGGTTTTTTCCTAGAGGGATGTTCTATTTTGTTGCTCGCCTTTCGTGGCGCGCACGCATTTGTTCGACAGGTCCATTCGGGACAAATAGCACTGTCAAAATCAGCAACGCACTGACCACGAGTCCGGGCAAGTTATTGGCCACAACATCTGAACTCTGGAACCGGCTTACGACCGAATCCACGATTTCAGGTATCGCTACCAATGTCACTGCCCCAATCATTACGCCTCCGAGGGTAGTTACGCCAGATAGGACTGCGCCTGTCGCGAGGGAAAATGAGAGGGTGAGAGGGAAGGCTCCGGGCGAGACTGTGCTGATAGTCATGGCTAAGAGAGCTCCGGCAAGGCCTGCGAGCCCTGCGCTGACAGTAAATGCGAGGACTTTATTGCGTCCAACATTTATGCCTGCAAGTTCAGCTGCAACATCGTTACTACGGACCGCCTTCCAACTTCTTCCATAACGTGAGTTCATAACATTTCGTAACCAATAGACACTTATCAATGCCGCAAGGCATGCGATCCAGAAGAACCACTTATATTGAGTGAAATCTGCACCGAGAGATGCTGGTGGCAGACCAATATCAAAGGAGAGCCCTTGTTCGCCACCTAAGATTGAAAATTGATTAGCGATAGACGGTAGTCCAATTGCAAGTGCAAGAGTTGTTCCTGCTAAATAAGGTCCACTTAATCGCGCGGCAGCAAGTCCCAATAAGTACCCACCGAGAGCTGCTGCAAGAACTGCAATGCAGAATGCAAGCCATACCGGAACTCCCCAGTGATTGCGAGAGAGTGCAGCCGCATACCCACCGATAGCAAGTAGTGCTCCGTGCCCTAATGAAACTTGCCCTGAATAACCAGTTAATAGAATTATTGATGCGATAGCAATGACATACACCGCAACAGTTGCACCTTGGAAAACTCGAAGTTCATCAACTCGGTTACTTGCGAGGAAAAGTATGAGCCCAAAGAGGATAAAGCCAATTAGTGGATGTCGCTTAAGCACGGCGACCTGCCTTCACGCCAATAAATCCTTGCGGCCTAATTAAGAGAACTACCAATAGGAGCACGAAAGCTACGATGAAAACTAGCGTTCCGCTGATATAAATTTGAACAACTGCAAGGACTAATCCAAGTACGAGAGCTCCTAGTACTGCACCTGGCAGAGATTCAAGACCGCCAATGACTGCAGCAATAAATCCAAATGTGAGCAAAAGGCTAAACTCCAACGAATCTGGCGAAAGCGCACCAGTACCATTCACTGTTTGTAGCAAGCCCGCTGCAGCTCCCGCTGCGCCTGCGATTGCCCAACCGATTGTACGGATTGCTCCAACTCGTATTCCTGCTAACTGCGCAATCTCAGGTGCATATGCAGATGCGCGAAGTGATAGCCCAAGATTTGTCTTTTGGAAGATGTAGCCCAAAACAAACACCATTCCAATGACTGTGAGAAGCACAAGTAAATTCATAGGTGAGAGCGCAATTGTTTCTCCGCCTACTGTAAAACCAATCTTTGATAGCGGCGCCGGGATCTGAACATTTTGATTGCCCCAGATAAAACCAATGGTGGCTCGAATGAATCCGAGTAATCCAAGAGTTGCAATAATCGGCACGATTCCTGCAACTGGGCCCGACGTACTATGTTTAATGAGCGTCCTAATAAAGATGATTTCGATAAGTGCACTAAAGAGCGCGCCGAGCAGCATTGCAAGTGGAAGTGCAATCCAAAAATTTCCAGTCTTCTGCACCAATTCAAAGCCAATATAGGTGGATAGAAGCGCCATAGCTGCTTGTGCAAAATTAATGACGCGAGTTGAACGCCATACAAGAACCATAGCAATCGCCATCAGCGCATAGATTGAACCTGCACCGATGCCAATGAGGAGCATATTAATAAATTGAATCATCAGTACCCCAAGTAAGCAGCGCGCACTGCTGGGTCGGCGATGAGGTCTGCGGCACTTCCAGTCGCTGCAACGCGACCAAGATTTAATACAACTGCTGTAT
>Ga0209189_1001427_pt1 | contig 17904 bp, 18 predicted proteins | sample C_130820_EF_Meta_FD_187308 | JGI IMG/M metagenome (GOLD analysis project Ga0209189, IMG submission 187308) | Freshwater microbial communities from Lake Croche, Canada to study carbon cycling - C_130820_EF_MetaG (SPAdes) (version 3) | ecosystem: Environmental > Aquatic > Freshwater > Lake... | reverse complement strand
CTCGCCCTCGCCTCGCTCGCCCTTGCCTCGCTGTACTTGCGTTTCTGGCACTGCCACGAGTGTTCGTTCGAGCTGGAGTGACCTTGCTCGGGGTGGGTGCAGCTGCTCCTCTCTTACTCTTTCTCTAGACAGCAGACTCTTTTTCTAAACACTCGGTGTGTTCTACGAGGCTTGCTTTCGAGGTGCGCGCTCGGGGCGAGCCGGGCCTTCCTGCAACCTTTGCGCAAGTGCTCGCCCTCGCCTCGCTCGCCCTTGCCTCGCTGTACTTGCGTTTCTGGCACTGCCACGAGTGTTCGTTCGAGCTGGAGTGACCTTGCTCGGGGTGGGTGCAGCTGCTCCTCTCTTACTCTTTCTCTAAACAGCGAATGAACAGCCAACTTCACTCTTTCAACCGATGTGCGTCGTTGCTTTGTTTCCTCACTAGCGAGTCCTCTGAGCCCTTGTTCAGTCAGATGCTGGCCTCCTGTAACTAGTCCTTCTATCATTTTTTTTCAATTTGTCACGTCTGTAACTTTTTTGGACGAGGCTGCGGTTGGGCAGCTTACACATGGCAACTGGCGTTCTGCAAAGGTGAAGCTGGAAATTGTGCTGCCTGATAACTCTGTGCAGGCCGTCTACATCTCCTTAGCGGAGTTTTCAAACCCGAAGTTCTCCTCTCCGCTCTACCCGCTGGTTCAGCACCTGCAACACAGCTCTCCAGAATTGCAGAACGTTCTGCAGCCCGCTGGCTCCACCCCCGCCGCCTCCGCCTCCGCCCCGCCGCCGCATGCTGGCAGACAGAAGCGCGCTCGGTCGCAGCCAGATTCCGAACTCGCTGTGCTGCATCGCAAGAACGCAGATCTTCAGGTCGAGATTGAAAAGCTGTCGAGTCTGTTGTCCGAGCACGACTACAGCAAGCTTCGATCGAGCGACCCGCTGTCCGATGCGGGTCGGGCCCTGCGCACCTTCCACGAGCAGTACAATGCTTTCAAGTCTGCTTGTGATGAGATCGGCACGCGACTGCTGGAAGAGCGGTCAACATTGGAGCAGAGTATGCTTCATGCCGATCAATCTCTGTCTGCAGCCAGGGCGGAGACGCAGTCGCGCCTGTCGATGGTCCGCAGCCTGGCTGGAGACATGCTCTCGGCAACGAGCCAGTTGGACATGAACGACGTAGACGAGCAGCTGCGGCGTTTGCGCGGTTCGGTCGCTGAAGTCGCGGAGAACCTGCGCAGCGCGGGCGTTCTCAGGGAGCTTGAGTCCGAATTTAACCGCCACTTCGAGCAGTTCGAATTGTCTGGGCAGTACGCTTCACTGTTCGCTTCTGTTTCAGGGAGCCCCCCTCCGCAGCTGGTCGGCGGCGCCCGGACGATCACCTGCGCCTCGTGCTACTCAATCGTATCCTCCGTATCCTCGCTGTCTCTGGCTGGCAAAGATCACGGCATCTGCTCATCCTGCTTTCAGAACAACCTGTCCACTCTGCAGTCAGCCGAGTACATACAGTGCATCTCCAAGTGCTGCTCGTTCACCTGGGCGGATGCCGCCGCCGCAATCGCCGCGGGTGGCTCAGCTTCCGTTCAAAGGGCATTGTCGATTCGATTCTCCCAGGGCAGCGAACGCGGCGCCGCGGACTTGCTCGAGCAGCAGCGCGCAGCCATGGTCGCAGAGTCCATCATCGACGTGCTCCTCGCCATCCAGCCGGGCTGCCCGGGCTGCAAGAACCCGGTGGAGCTGTCTCAGAACTGTGAGCACCACCACTGCGACATCTGCAGGACTCACTTTGGCTCCTGCTGCTACAGCCTCATCTGCAACAATGGCGAAGCCATCAGCCACTGCTCGTTCAACCCGAACCACGCCTACACCGCGCTGACGCTGCTCCAGAAGCTGCAGCAGTCTCAGATCGCCGGCGCTGCGTGCATCGCCCGCGCCGTGGGCGGAGACCCGGCGCTGCTGGGCCGCCTGATGCAGCACACCATCACTCCGGCTGAGGAGGACAGGCTGCTTCAGCGCGGCATGTGCTTCGACGAGGAGACGCACCTGCTCTACCCGCTGCAGCGCCTGCATGCGACGCAGACGATGATGGAGTTCATCGAGTCTGAGAATGACCGCAGCCGCAGCCACGGGTACCTGATCGTGACGCAAGAGATGATCAACCAGCAGTGCATCAGGGATGCGGAGTACGCCTGCATCAAGGCCAGCATCCTGGACGTCGCCATGAGCCGCCCGCACATCACCTTCCCTACGAACGAGGTTGCGAGCAACATCTGCAAGGAGGCGTCTGCCATCGACTGGACCAGGATCTACAACCAGGAGTACTACCGCCAGCTGGTGGCGATGCAGCCCCGGCCGAAGAACGCGTGGTTCACCCGCCAGCGGCAGAGCCACATCGAGTTTTTCGTCGCCTGGGAGCGATCGCACCCGCAGCAGGTGCAGCAGCTGCGGCAGCAGGTTGACGAGATGGACGTCATGCCTCTGTCCGACTCCGACGATGAATTGGTTGTTTAAACATACATTTCGTTCGCATGCTCCGAATCGTCCACGTCCGCGAGGACGGTTCGCCCGTCTTCTGGCCCGCCCGTGAGCAGCAGCCTCCTGCCGCGGCTTGTCCCGGGGCTGACGAGGAGTTTGCGGACGTTCTGAAGCCGCGGCCAGAGGCGATAGCCCCGCCCTGGTTCGCCTCGCCCGCCGCTTTCTGCAGCGCGCACAGCCTGCAGCTTTGCAGCCCGCCCAGGAAGATCATGCACGGCGAGGTGTTCCTGGCGCGCGAGGCGCTGGCTCTGCACCCGCGCGAGTTCTGCATAAAGCAGCAGGCCATCCAGTCACCCGACGTCTGCTACGACTCGACGCCCGGCCCCTGCGCAACGGAGCTGCGCTGCCTGCTGCAGCTGCGTCGGCTCATGCAGCTGCGCTCCCTGGCGCCCGTCTTCTGCCGGCTGTACTCGCACGTCGCCTGCACCGCGGGCCCCGGCGTCGTTCGGCTGAGCACCACGCTGGACGCGTACAGCTGCGACCTGGGCGACTGGCTGCGCCCGGGCGCGTGCGCGACCAGGCCGCGCGTGGACCTCCCCGTCTTCGGGGGGTGGCACACCAACGACTGGGTCTACACCGCGCACGCCGGCGCTTCACTGGCGGCCAGCTCGCACCCTGAGGACCTCGCATTTTTCGATGGCCTGCTCCGATGCGTCTCCCTGCAGGTTCTGCTCGGCCTGCACCAGGCGCAGCGGCACATGTGCTTCAGCCACAACGACCTGCACCTGGGCAACGTGATGCTGGACACCTCCGCTGCGTCCAGCCAGCGGCTCATCGTCGCCTGCGAGGTGGGCGCTTTCCTCATCCCCAAGCGCATGCCCGGCGCCCGCCTCATCGACTTCCAGCACTCGTGTTTCGACCTGCACCGCGACGGCCGCCTCGTCGGCCGCACGACGAGCAACTCGTCCGGCGCCACCGGCTTCAAGTACGACGTGCACAACGGCTTTGCTCTGGCCTTTGACGTCTGGCGGTTCTTCCACGCGCTGGCCGTGCACGTCTGGCCGCACCACAGGGCGGTGAGCCCGGAGCTGCTCGCCTTTCTGCTGCTTGCCTGCGGCTCGAAGGAGGCGCCCGCCAACCTGCCTGAGGAGGTTATCTGGGCGCCGCACATGCTCTGCGGCCAGACGCCCGCGGACCTGCTGGCTCACGCGGTCTTTGACCGCTTCAGGGCGCCCGTGGGGCAGCCCGCGGACTCGATATACTACGAGACGCCTCCGACGGAGGCTGACCTGGAGCGCTACTTCCGCATGCGCGTCGTCTTCGCCCTTGACCGACTGCCGCTCGAGCGACCGTTGGCCCTGAGCTGCTTCGATACGCCGACCGTTCCGGATGCGCCCTGGCGTCGGATGCTCACCACCTTTGCGGACAACTACGCCGGCACGATGCTGGGTCGCGCGGGCTTGCAGCACAAGCACAGCCCGCGGGCGCGCGCACGCTACCTGTGGATGGAGCTGTCGCTCTTGTCAGTGACGATGGCGCACCTCGCCTCGGACACCTGCAGGGAGGAGGTGCAGCGCAGGTGCGCGGATGCCAACCCGCAGTTCCTGATGTGCGCGCTGGCTGACGCCGTGAGCGTGGTCGTGCACGTGGATTGGTTGTGGATAGCTAGGCCAGTCAAGAACGAGGCATACAACGCGCGCGTGCGGAGAGACGTCGTCCTGCCCTGCGTTCTCTCAGCACGCGCAGCCCCGCCCGCGAGGCCGCTCGTCACGGCGCAGGAGGAGGGCGCGCTGCTGGGGTGCACGCAGGCCTCTGAGTTGGAGGTGTTCAGACTGTATTTCATGCGAACAGTCACGGGTGCAACTCAAAAAACATAGCCTTGTCGTCCAGAGTCTTGACGTTCGTCTTGATGTACGCCCTGCGCCGAAAGTGTCACTTGCCGAGAGAGCAGCGCGCACGCGGGAGCGCACTCAGCTGCGCGGCGCGCTGCGCACGGCCGCGTCGGGCCCGCTGGCTCGCCGTACAGGATCGTCTTGATGATGGAAACAACCTCCGGCGTCAGCGGCTCCTCTGCGGCTGCGGCCGCGGGCCCCGCTGCGCAAGCCTCCTCGCGCTTGCGCTTGCCCAGCAGCTCCTCGAGGACTGCAGCCTGCGCGGTGATCTCCTCCAGGCGCGCAACGAGGAACTTGGATGAGGCAGCCTCTATGGGTGCGTCGGTCAGGAGCTGGTCCAGCAGGGAGACTGTGTCCGCCAGCAGGGTCTTGTTGCCCTTGAAGTCCCTGGTGTCGAGGCGCGCGTCCAGGCCGCAGCCGCTGACGGTGATCGTTAGAGGGAAGAGGCTGAACCGGGAGAGCATGGCGACGACGGCGGGCGACGTGTGGTACAAATGTAATTTCTTATGTTTCGTGAATGTCGTTGGACCCCACGAACGCCCTCCGCAGGGTCGCCGTCGTTGGGGGCGGGGCTGCCGGGGTCGCCGCGGCGTGGACGCTGGCGCAGTCGCCCGACGTGCAGGTGACCCTGTTCGAAAGCGCGCCCAGGCTCGGCGGCGTGGCGTTCTCCGAGACGTTTTCAGGGATCGAGGTCAACGTGGGCGTGCAGGGAGCGGCCCCGTCCTATGCCAACACGCTCAAGCTTCACCGCCTGTTCGGGTTCAGCCACACGCGCGTGCGCATGACAACCAGCTTCGGACGGTCAGACGACCGATGGACCAACAAGGATGCGCAGCCCGCCCCGATCCTGCAGAGGCACCACGCGGAGATTGCACGCTTCGGTCCCGTCCTCAAGCTGGTCAACGCGCTGCGCGCCCTCTTTGCAGGCGTCACCATCACCGGCGTCCTCCGCACCTTTGGTTTCTCTGACGAGTTTGCCTACGACATCGTGTACCCCCTGACGGCTCTCTTTTTCGGGACGGGCAACCAGACGGCGCGCACGAGTAGCGCGCTGGTGGCGCGCGTGTTCTTCGACCCGGACTTTCGGCTCTTCGAGTACGACTCGCGTCGTTTCGCCTACCAGCCACCCGAGATGATCGCCTTCGATCCGCTGAGCCGCGTGTTTGGTGCAGCCGAAGGACAGCTCCGCCGATTGGGCGTTCGCCTCAAGCTCGGCGCGCCGGTGACGCGGGTGACGCGCGGCAAGGACGGCGTCGTCGTACACGTGCCGGGCAGCTCCACGCGGCACGACGCCGTCGTCTTCGCGTGCCCGGCGGATGTGTGCCTCCGCGTCCTGGGCGACGGCGCCAACGAAACCGAGCGGGAGGTGCTCGGCGCGGTGCAGTACTACACGGACCTGACGGTGACGCACACCGACGCCGCCTACGCTGAGCGGCTCTTCGACACGACGGACTGTGCCTATGGGGTGAGGCACTCGGACCCGCGTGACCCGTCCAAGTTTGAGATGTTTTTCAACCTCTCGCTGTACCAGCACACGCCACAGCCTGTCTTTCAAACCATCTTCCTGAACGAGGAGGACAAGGAGACGTGGAGCGTCTCGCAGATCGACCCCTCCCGCGTGGTCTTCAAGAACGAGTGGCGGCAGTTTGCCCACACCACGGAGCACTACATGCGCGTGGTGCGGCGCGTCAAGCACCTGAACAACGCCCGCAGGGACACGCTCTTTTGCGGGGCGTGGGTGCTGGCCAACACGCACGAGATGGCGACGACGAGCGGCATGTGCGCCGCCGTGCGGCTGGGGGCGCCGCGCTCTTTTGCAGACGACGAGCGCTGCACGCAAACCTTCCGAAAAATCATGAATATTTGTTATGCATAAATAAAATTCAACCCTTTCTCTTCAGCATCTCGAACCGTTGCAGGAGGTTGTCCACCTCCTCGTCCGCGACGGGAACCTCCTCCGGCGGCTGCGGCGGCGGCTCCGCAGGGGCCTGCTTTGCCACAGACGGTAGGTCGAACGACAGCTGCAGGTGCTGCTCCTGCACGAGCTGCGCCACGATCGCTTCCGCGTCCTCCTCCTCGGCCTCGTCGTCGTCCAGCGCGCTGAACTGGTCCTGGTTGAATTCGAGCATCGCCTTCTGTCGCTGGAAGTTCATGAGCGTGTGCTGCACCTCGCGCGTCCCGCCCATCATCGAGTTGGCCACGGTCAGCGAGGACGTCACGTCGTGCATCACGGACGAGGTCAGGTTCTGGGTCTCCGTCTCGAGCAGCTGCTGCTGCATGCCCGTGAGCTGGAAGTTGAGCTTGTCTATGCGCGCGATGCCGCGGCGGTTCCGCGCGATGGCCTGCGCGGAGCTGCGGATGTCCGCCAGGCTCTGTGCGCGGGGCGCCACCTTGCGGAGTTCCGCAAGCAGCTGCGCCTCGTTCGCCAACGCCTCGCGGCGCTTGCGCTCGAGCTGGCGCAACGCCTGCCGCACCTTGGTGCTCGCCCGCGCGAGCGTCTGCTCTGGCGACGGCCCCCAGAACCACTCCCAGGCGTAATCGATCTGTTCCTCCACCCACTCCGACATGCGGGCTAAAGTCTAGCCTAGGCGAGACTTATACACGTCCGCAGCAATTTCGCCGTGGCTTCGGGCGAGGCGACGACGCCGTGCTGTGCGTCCGCATGGTTGGATGCGGAAAAGACTGAACACGTCAAACTATTTAGCTGCGGCCCGCATCATCAGCATGGCGCGTCTCCCCAAGGGCTTGAAGCCGCTGGACAAGGGTAACGCGCCCAAGCGAGCGCGTTCGGCCTATTTCCTTTTCTGCGACTCTGTGCGCGCGAGCTCCGAGCAGGACGAGGAGATGGCCGGCAAGAGCATGGCGGTGGCCTCCAAGGTGCTCTCCGCGCGGTGGAAGGCGCTCTTGCCTGAGGAAAAGGTGCCCTTCGAGCAGCAAGCCGCGCAGCTCAAGGTGAGCTTTTAAGCAGCAGCTGCACCAAAACATGGTTACTGACGCTCTGCGGGGGTATGGGGGCGCCGCCCCCAGGTTGAGCTCAAGAGCGCGCGCAGGGCCGCGGCCCAGCCAACGGGCACGCCCTTGCCGTCGGGCTGGAAGGCGGTGCGGGACGCGATGACGGGCCGGGTGGGCTACGCCTGCGTCGTCACCGGCAGGTGCCAGTGGGGGCGGCCCACAGACGAGGACGGCGTGGACGTGCCGCTGCCCAAGCCCACGGCCAAGCGGCTGTTCGAGGCTGAGCTGCGTGCAAAGGAAAAGGTGAGCCAAAAGGATGTGCACGCGCGGTGGCTGACGCTGACGGAGGAGGAGCGCGGCCGCTACGTCAAGGCCGCCGCGACGAGTGCCGCCGCATGAAGAACAGGACGGCAATGTCGTTGGCTACAAAGAGGAGGGTCCAGATTCCAACCATCAAGAAAAAGAAAGAGAGCTTGGGCGTGAAGTGGATCTGGAACTTGGGCTGCTCTGCAACCTCTGGCTCGACGATGTCAATCACCAAGGCCATTGTGACGTTGCAGGATATAAACACATATACGCGGCTTATGCGATGGAGCCCCTGACAGACCCAACCTACCCGCAGGAGGAGCTCGAGGACCTGCCCGACGAGCGGCCGCACCGTCGGGCTGCGCGGCCGCACCCGTATGCCGGGATCGACCGCGGCGGCAACGATGCGGGCACGACGGCGAGCCGCCAGAACTACCACTTCCGCACGATGTGCGAGATCCGCAAAAACGCGGTGCGCGTCTTTCAGACGCTGTACGACCTGCGGCCGCAGCTGGCGCACGAGCTGGGCGACGCGGAGATGCGCCGGGTGCTCCGGCTCGCTGGCGACTACGTCACTTGCGGCGTGTGCGGCGTGCTCATAGACCGTGTCGACACCGACGCGTTCGTCGCCGGGTGCGGGCACTGCTTCCACAAGGCACCGACCAACTGCTGGGAGCGCTCGGGGAACCGGTGCAAGCTCTGCCGCTAGCGGATGAGCATCTGGATCTCAGCCTCATCTTCGGCAGTCAGCCTGACTTTGTCCGGATGGCGACGGGCGTAGTTCTTGGCATATTCACGAACTCTATTGTAGGCTACGTCTTTGGAGTACTCCAGATCTGTAAACCTATTGTCAAAGACGTGCCCATCTCTTTTGAGTCTCCGAAAATTAACGACGGTCAATCCTTGATTTTTCAAAGCTGACACAAATTCTTTATATACTTCACTTCGTGCCGATTGTAGTTTTTCATAAACAATGGGTCCTTCTGGTCAAAGAGCAGTTTTTCCGCCTTTTCAGTCAGGATTTCGTTGCGCACGTGATCATAAGGTGACTTTACGAATTTCACCCCATCCTCGTCACACCCCGAGTCAATATCGGATATGGCGCAGTGATCTGGTGAACATGCTTTGATGGAACCCTATTTGAGTGATTCGGACTTTCATCATCCTGACTAAACACATCTCCAAGCACCCGTATATGTTTCATCTCCCGCTCCACCTCCCGCTTCTCTGCAGAACACTTGTTTAATTTCGCCTTTTCGTTTGCCAGTGCACTCTTCAAAAATTCATTGTCGTTTTCAAGCTTCTCAATCACAACCTCGTGCTCGGCTTGCACTTCTGTGCAATTACCATTCGCGTCCTCGCATGGTGTAAAAAAAAAATCATCATCATCATCGTAGCGCTGAGTTCCAAAGTAAATGGACATCGGAACGGACTTTTGATACCATCAAAAAAAAATCTTATAGCAATACCGCTATTTTGCCTGCGCGCTTGGAAGACAGAAGCAGCTAGATGGTCACAAGCAATTGGCAGGCTTTAGGATGCCTCTATGGAATGATACATGGAATTACTATTTGAGCTGGCCACGCGTATTTAAAGCCGAACCGTGCAACTGGAGAGATGCATCTCATAGCCGACTTTTACGGGGTTGAGAACGTGGACGCGCTGCGAGAGGTGGACCCGCTGCGCTCCATCATCTTTGCCACCGCGGAAGAGTGCGGCTTGACCGTCGTGCAGAGCTTGGGGCACCAGTTTGTCCCGCACGGGGCAACCTTCATCCTGCTCTTGAGTGAGAGCCACTTCAGTGCGCACACGTACGTCGAAACCAAGCAGATTCACTGCGACATATATTGCTGCTCTCATTTGAACTGCTCAAAGGCCATAGACATCCTCAAGTCGCGGTTTGTGGCGAGCAGCGTGCGGTGGACCGTGGTTCCGCGGCCATACAGCCCAATCTCCATTTACGAAAAAATCATCAGCCTTTTTTCATAGCCGCCAGGCGGTCGGCGAGGCCAACCTTGGTACCGTGGCGCTTTGCTATGCGCGCTGCCAGCGTCTTCTGGCGAGGCGTCATGGTGTGGTGCTTCACGTTCGCGGGCTTCAGGCGCTCCCAGATTGGCTTCATGTTTTAAAACGTGTACAGCACGAATAAATAGTCAGGCGCTCAAAACAGCATGCGTCTTGTGCAAGCAGCTATTAAGTCGGCGTTCTATTCATGACAATGAGTATTGGAACTGCCGACCTACCCGTTCGTCCCAAGCCTCCGCCCCCGCCTCCGCCCCCGCCTCCGCCTCGGCCCGCCTGGGAGCGAGCGTGTCGCACCCTGCCGCTGCTCTTTGAGAAAATAAACCGGGTGAATGCGTCGTTGTACCACCTGGACGCCTCGGCGCAGACGGGCGGACGCTACCCGCGCGCGCTCGAGGTCTCGAAGGAGCGGGGGCCCGAGTCGTACAAGAACATGGGCCACGGATCAGACCCGGGAAAGCACGACTACACCGTCGTCGTGGCGGTGCGCGAGATGCTGCAGAACTCGCTGGACGCAGGCGCAACGGAGGTCGACATCCTGCTTCTCCTGCCCGAGGGCGGAGCAGCCTTCCCGTGCACGCTGGCGGTCAAGGACAACGCACCAGACAGGTACGAAAACGGCCGTCAGGCGCGGATGGACCTCAAGAAGTTCAGAAGCGTATACATAAACAACGAAACGAGCTCAAAGGGGCCGGGCGAGTCCTCCGGCGGGAAGGGGCAGGCGCGGGAGTACATGAAAAGCTTCGACGGCCTGTTCATAGCCGGCGCCGACGGCCTCCAAGCCGTCTGCATGCGGCCGAACGTCTTCAGCAGGGACGACCGCAGCAAAGGCGGGGGCTTAGACATGGATCCGAGCATCGTACCGAAGGATGCCAACGAGATCCGTGAGCTGTTCGACGTTGCGCCGAAGCTGGATCCGGCAACAGACGATGGCTCTCTGTTTGCAATCCAGTTTCCCGCGGCGGCGGATGCGGGCGGTGCCACCCTTCTGGCGGATCTTGCCTACTATCTGGCACGGAGCAGGTTCGACAAGACCGTGCGGGCGAGGTGCGCCGTGGGCGCGGGCCAGTCCAAGCCGCTCGCGCTTCCGAAAGTCTCCCAGCCAATCAACGAGAATCCAGCCATCGTGAACGTGCCTATATACTACGACGGCAAGCACATCAACAACCTAACGTATTCGCTGTGGCTCTTACCCATGGACGAGTCCGCTCCCGTGTCCTCCGCCTTGCTCCCGCCCACCCGGGCGCGGCTGCACGTCGTGGGGGTGCACGGCATCCTCATGTTTTCCAAGGACTACGAAGTCCAAAACCTCAACAATGCGGCGCACTACGAGGTGCTCGTCAGCGTGCGCCTGACGACCGTTTCGGGGAGCACGAGGCAATACGCCGCATCAGCGCTCTTCAATCTGCCGCGCAACGACTTTCAGATTTTCTCCGACGCGGTGCTCGACGGGCCGACGCTGCTCAGACGCACCGCGGAGAACTTCCGCAAGGAGCTGCAGACCTCCGTGGACGAGGTCGTCGTCCGCGCCGTGAGCGACAAGGCGGCGGAGAGCATCGTGCCGCAGAGCCTGCTCCCTCTGATCAAGACCGCAGCCGACGAGGCCGGGGCCGCAGCAGCGGCCGCAGCTCCTGCAGGAGGCAATGCCCAAGCGATACATTTCGAGACGGAGTCGCGCTTGGACCCGCGGAGCGCGTCGACGGAAACCGAGGAGGTCAGGACGGAGCGCTACTGCCCCTCTGCAGTGTTCGACGGCATCCCGAAGCAGACAAAGATTGGCGTCGACAATGCCAGCCTGGTTGCCTACTGCTGGGTCGTCGGCACGTTCGTGCGCCAGACGCTGAGCACGGCGGACTTCCAGACGTGGACCCGCGGGCCGGGGTCGCTCGCCAAGGAGCGGGGGCGCGAGGTGTTCAGCAGGATGCCCGAGTTCTGGCTGCTTTTCCAGTCTGAAAACATCAAAAACGTCGACGTCTTCCAGGCGTATGGGCGCACGTCTCGTAAGCTGAACTGCATCCAGATGAACACGGAGATTGTCCGCAGGAAGTACGCCGGGCAGGAGACGTTCCGCGCACTCGCTTCGCTGCGTCGCACGGTGATCCACGAGATGTGCCACTACTACGTCTCCATGTACCACGACATCGACTTCTGGGAGTGCGCCTACACGGTGAGCACCTCACCCGACTTCATCGACCGCGTGAACGAGCTGCATGCCATACTCGGACTGGAAGAATTTCAACCGTTCGAGCTCACCGTGGCCAAGCTCATGGACACGTTCTACCCGCTCACGGAGGAGGAGCTCACGGAAATTGAAGAGAAGCGGTGGAGGAGAACGGTATGAGGGGACCACTGAAGGGATCAGGTTGCCACAAGCGACTTGGTGGGGACGCACAATAGCTAACAGCTTACTGTGGGGGTCATCCGCCTATTGACGACAGCGCAAACGAATTGGTAATATGTTGCTCAATCGATTTTGGCGGAAACAAAAAAAACGACACCTGCGGCAGCCGCCCCCGCCATTCCTTCAGTGTGGCCCAAGGAGCGAGGAAACCGCGAGGAATACCGAGATGAGTGCCTCTTCGTCAACGGCCACAGCCACAAGACGCTTCAGGGACACACCGAAATGGTGTTTTCCGTGGTGTTCAGCCCCGACGGACGCACGCTTGCCACCGGTTCGGCTGACAGGACCGCCAAGCTGTGGGATGCACAGACGGGCGAGCTCAAGGCGACGCTTCAGGGACACACCGACCCGCTGAGTTTTGCGGTGTTCAGCCCCGACGGACGCACGCTTGCCACCGGTTCGGCTGACAGTACCGCCAAGCTGTGGGATGCGCAGACGGGCGCGCTCAAGGCAACGCTTGAGGGACACACCATCGAGGTGTTTTCCGTGGTGTTCAGCCCGGCGGGGAAATCAGCGCGCCGTCATCCGGGCGGCGGACTATGGCAGCTTTGCGCCGGAGGGCCGCGTACATGGCAGCACTTTCAATCCACCGTTTGTGCGTTCCAACGCATCAGACGGCGTCGCCCGGCCCGTGAAGCAGGTCACGGCGGTGTACGGCCTACTCTGCATCTTCGCGATGCTCACTGGCGCGAAAAACTACATCGTTCTGGCGTCCCAAGGCAAGTTGGATGGGCGGGACGCAACGGACGCCGACCGAAAGGAGTGGCTCAACGCGTACAAAGCCGCTGTCCAGTCCAGCCCCGCGCCCGTCCCGGACTTTGTCGAGTACTGCCTCCGTGACGACAGCACGCTGGCCGGCGCGGGCGCCGTCCTCGGCGCGGTGGAGGTGATGGTGCTTGACTGACATTCAAATCAGTGTTAGCTCCGTTTTTTTGTGCGTCCGTCTTCAATGATCGAGCTGCCGGGTGTGTTTCCGATACGTGGAACGGAATGCAGCCGTGGGCAAAGTGGCTCTCACTGAACGGACCAAGGATGGTCATGTATAAATACCATTGACCGTCGTGTATGTATTGTAAAAATGAGGGGCTGGCTTGTCTTAAGTGCTCTGACCTGCGTTTTATCAAACATTCGTTCGAATGTGCACCTCCCCTACCCTTTGGTGATTCGGTCAGAAAAAGCATCCGGTTTCTGTCACGCATTCCTTCGCATGCAGAAACTGGACGCGGCACCCACGTTGTATGCAAACGGAAACACAATAGGAAAGGACCTGCACTTTGCAAGCATCAGAAGCCTCCGGTCGGTGTTGGACGAATCTATTCTTCCGCCGCTGTTACCAGCCAATAAGAGCCAGCACCTGTGGAGCAGCCTTTCGAGCTGTGGCGCACCCGAAGCTTGGGAATGCTTATTTGGAAAACCGCAGACACAGTGCGGCGCAGACGAAGACGTGCAACAAGTGTTCCGTCAGCAGAGCGACGAGGACGTAGTCGCCATCGCGGGGGCACTCGCTGTTTTCTTAGCGCCGAGCGTGTACCACCTGGAAAAAACTATCATTCGCGTGCACAACGCGCCTTCGCCGACGCCCCTGAACATATCCGTTCACGCACGCTTTGGCGACGCCTGTGATTATGTCCTTGACGAACCCCGCGATTTCCGTTTGGGAGACAGTATTTGGGGGCCACGAGGGCGACCATGTTTTCACCCAAAAGTGTATTTTAAAGCTCTCGAAAGGGCAAGTGCGCTTTATAACACGGTAAATGTTATTGTTGCCACCGACAGCCAGGATTTTCTTGACGAAATGCTTCTCCTAAAACAATACAACTTTGTGTATGTCTCTTACCCTGGACGTTCGAAATACAACCATGGAAGCGGATGGATCGAGCAGAGACACGACCTGGACCAGCACATGGCCGACGCCTCTATTACGGACCTCTACATTCTTCAGTACGGCCAGGTGTTTGTTGGCGGGCTGTTTGGTCACATGTCAAACGCCGCATATCTGCTCATGGTGGGCCGTGCTGGAGTTGCACTTCCGTTCATCAGCGTTGATGGCGGTGGCCTTCTAAAAACCACACAACCCGCTGAAAAAGACCTGTTCGACTTCGCGCAACGGCGGCGGCGGGCCGTTGAAGACAAACGTCAGCTGGATTGATGTATTGAGGTGCAGTCTATGGTCATGGGCACGAGCGGCGTGTTTAGAACCTCGTTGCCGAAACTGCACGTCTGGGAGCGGCGGGGCGACTGCCGGTAAGCCGCCCCACACGCGATGGCGACCAGCATGCCCGCCGTTGCCACGATGTTGCTGGGAGGGCGGAACAGCACAAACGAGAGGGCAAGTGTGCCCACCTTGCACACGACCCCGAGCACAGCGAAGTATGTGGCCGACAACCGCTCCCGCGTCGCCCAGGACACATACGACATTGCCGCTCCGGAGACGCACGACGCTGCGACGAGCAGCCAACCGTCGTATGGCGCACGAGGTGGGTGCGCCGCATGCCCAACGAGCAACAGCCCGCCAGCAAGCAAGTTTGTATAAAACACTTTGGTGCTCGTGGAGAGAGGGTGTGCGTCGCATACGTACTTGAGGTAGCACTGGTCGGCGAGAAAGCACGCGTACCACACGAGCATCCACACGAAACCCACGCGTATCTGCGACAACGAGACGGACGCATACGCCGCCACGCCAGCAAGAATGCCGAATAGCGCCGCTGCGGACTCTCTGCTGGGAAGCTCACGGTCTAGGTACAGCCAATCCAGCACGCTGGTTGCAATGGGAACTGAAGCGCGCACAACGACAAAGAGCTCGATGGATGTTTGATCCAACATCTTGAAGTTGGCATAGACCGTTGCACAGAAAATGAGAGCCGAGAGCACCAGCGAAGTGCCCTCTGCGTTCGTGAGCGAAGACTGTATATGAAATCTTCCAGAAAGCATAAGAGCTACGCCGGCGGTAGTTAAAAGTTGCAGCGCGAGTACGCCGACGCAGTCGCCCGCCGCAGCTGATATGGCAAGCTTGTTGATGGCAAGCGCAGAAGCGCTGACAACCATGTAGACGGTCACTATAAACTCGTCCATGGTGTTTATTTGCCGTCCAACAACATAAATAGTGCTTAGCGGGTGCCACGAGCGTTCCACGCACGTTGAGTGCCACTGCCGTCAAATATTTAGCGAGCAGCACTACGCACTGTACTGGCCGGCCCGGCCAGCACGTGCGCTCGCCATGGCTATCCGTCGTCGCTCCCAGTCGCCGTCTGCCCGGCTCGTCGTCCCCCGGGGCGCAGCGCCGAGCGCACGAGACCAGCTGCGCATGCTTTTGGCAGCCAACGCGACCAACGAGATTTTGGCCGCAGCCGAGGCTGCGCGCGCGCAGGCGCTCATATCCGCGCTGCCCGACATGGTGATCGACGGGACGAGCACCACGCGCATGGAGCAGCTGCACAACCAAATGAGGCAGGGCGAGGCGTACGTGTCTGCGCAGCGAGAGCACCTGCACGCTGCGCAAGCGCAGCTCGACACAATCACCGCGCAGCTGGGCGACATCAGGGCGCAAGTGGAGCTCGCCGAGGCGCAGCTGCGCAGCGTCATGGACGCCAAGGAGGAGGCTGTTGCGAGCGCTGGCCTCGCCTTTGCGCTGATGCTTCAGTCCCGCGGACTTGCGCTCCCCCCACCGGGCGTCTGCGACTCGCTCGTGCGCTGCAACGTCTGCTTCTCCGTCACGCTCCAGGCGCTGCGCTGCGCAGGAGCTGCTGACGGCACCTGCTTCGAGTGCCTTCCGCACCTTCTGGCCAACGTGGACCAGCCCAAGTGTCCGGCGGGCTGCTGCGCCTGGTCTCCGGATGTCATCCGCTTCGGCTTGTCCGTGCTTCAGCCCGATACGCGCGGGGACAGCATGCGCCGACTGCTCAAGCTGGAGGCGCGCGACCTGGTAGAGGCTGCGCGGCACGACGAGCGCGTCAGCGCAGAGCGCGCGCTGCGCGAACTCGGCGACGTCAACGAGCTCGCGCGCTGCGCGTGCCCGAGCCTCTTCTGTCCGGGATGCGGTTTGCCGGCAACGGTGACGGACGAGGGAACCTGCCTCACCGGCCACTCCGAGTGCGGCTTGGACTTTTGCACGTGCTGCTTCGAGTACGGCAGCAGGAGCAGCGACAGCAAGGCTGTGCACGACCACATCTCCATGTGCAAGGCGCGGCTCGTCCCGGGCGGTTTTTTCGCCGAGCCCTTTGTTGCGGAGCAGCACGCTGTCGCCTGCGCCTTTGCAATCGCCCGGGCCATCCAGGCGCGGCCCGCCCTGCGCGCCGCCCTGGAAAACCTCCCAACGACGCTCGAGGGCGCCAGCCACGAGACGGTGCTCTCGCTGCACGACATGGGCCTGCGCATCACGGACGACGGCGTGCCCGACCCGGTGCTCACCGGCGCCGCCGCCGGCGCCCTGCCTCGCCTCCGCGCCAACCTGGGACAGCAGCTAGCCGGGCTGCCGCCGATCAGCCTCTGCCTGCTCAACGAATCCTTTGCGCCCGCCGTCACGGCGCAGTGGGTCGACAAGACGGAGGAGCAGATGCGGGAGGTGCTCGTCCGAGAGGCGCTCTGCGCGGCGCCGTCGCCCCACCTGGCCTATCACTTCAGCCGACTGAACAGCTACGCGCTGGGCGTCATGGAGGACGACACGGACGAGAACGAGTTCGTGCTCGTGCTCTACACCGCGCACGTGCGGGCGCTGAAAAGGGCGCTGCAGCAGCACCCCACGAGCGCATTCCTTCTGGACATCCAGGACGAGGTGACATGTGTCATGGACGACTTTGAGGCACAAGCCGACACGTGGGAGCCCACCTTTATCCACTGGACGGCGCGCCTCGAGGCGGCGCAGGAGCACCAGCACTTGCGAGCGTTCTGCACGGAGGCGCGCGCGGAGCTGGCGAGCGCGAGGGAAGATTTCGAGGAGTTGCGCGGGCGCGCGCCGTCGCAGGCGGCGGCGGATGCGCTCAACCGCGCAATAGGGACGCTGAAACGGGACTCAACGGACGTCGACGCCGCAGCTTATTGGCTTGATGCTTTGCTTTAAACGTCCACCCAAATCTCGTTTCGGCGGCCTAGAAGAGGCCAGAACGGGCTGTCGTAATGCGCAACCGTGAAATCCTTGGCGCTCGTGTGCTTCATGTCCTCGTCGAGAGTGTAGCCCCAGCCGCCGAAGCGAGTCACCGCGACGCGGCGCGCTGGCACAGAGCGAAGGTACACCTTTCCAGGCTCCACTGTTGCAGGGTCCTGAACAGGTAAACGAACCGGATGTTGCGGGTCGACCAAGAAACTGTAGATGCTCTCCTGCCCATCCGCCACGTCAACCGTCACGGGTGTCGTCATCGGGATGCCGGCTTTGACGATGTAGTCGTGCAACTTGTAGAACGCTTTCTGCCGATTTCCGTCCCAGCCCCGCATGTTCACGGACAACCACAGATAAGCAGGCATCGTTACAGTGCCGTCTTCCGTGCCGAGTGACATGACTTTATTTCATTTCTGTTCTTTGTAAAATAGTCCTCTTTTCTACCAGTTGTGCAATCTGCCGGTGCCAAAATCGCGCTTACCCATGTTCGTGTAGATAACGCTATTTCTCTTACGAGCTTGAGCGTGCCGCATAAGAAATACTACCGAGCCGTGTTAAGTCCGCCCGGAGACACGAAGAGCTCTACCAATACACCTCCGCGCATGCGGCCGGTTCGGAATTCGTGCAAGCGCGCCGGCACGCGCACCGCCCGGCGCGCCGGCGCACACCTCCGCGCATGCGGCCGGTTCGGAATTCGTGCAAGCGCGCCGGCACGCGCACCGCCCGGCGCGCCGGCGCACACCTCCGCGCATGCGGCCGGTTCGGAATTCGTGCAAGCGCGCCGGCACGCG
>Ga0209189_1001426_pt1 | contig 17919 bp, 22 predicted proteins | sample C_130820_EF_Meta_FD_187308 | JGI IMG/M metagenome (GOLD analysis project Ga0209189, IMG submission 187308) | Freshwater microbial communities from Lake Croche, Canada to study carbon cycling - C_130820_EF_MetaG (SPAdes) (version 3) | ecosystem: Environmental > Aquatic > Freshwater > Lake... | reverse complement strand
CATTAAAGAGTTATGTACTGGGTCGGTGAGAAGTGCGCTAAATACTAGAAAGCATATCAATCTGTTAATTGATGATGGCTGGATCGTGCTTTCAAATGGCGTGCATGACAAGCGTCATCGCTTGGTCAATGCTACAGATAAATTAATTCAATTGGTAGATGGGTTAATAGATTCTGCTGGAAAGAAAGTTAATGAGTAAATCTTTTATTAAGTATGCATATTAAATATATATATTAAATACACATAAATTTAAGTGTCGAATTGAATTGTTTTGCACAGTGTAGGTATGGATACTCGGTCTTTTATTAAAGGAGATTTGAATGAAAACCCGCTCACTACTAATTCTGCAGTCTATTTTCTTCAGTGCATTCTTAGCTGCTTGTGGTGGCGGTGGAGGTGGGGACAGCGGTAGTAGTGGAGGTGGAAGCACTGCTCCTGTTGCTTCAACTAATACCTTTCCACTTTCTTCTGGCTATTCCTCTTTAGTCGCGACAGGTCAAACTGTGCGTTTTAACTCTAGCGGTACTTGTAACGGAACCTTTTCTAGTATTTCAGCACCTGCAAATGTCTCCACAACATTTGAGGGGCAACCTGCATTATCTTCTTCGAGAGTTGTTTCTTTTTCATTTACAAACTGTACCCCTTCAAGTTCTGTAGATACTCAAACAAACTACTATGCTACGAATTACTTTCCAAAAGGATTTTCGAATCTAGGTGGTAACTATGGCGTCTACGCCGGCACTCCAAATGTTCCTACAACGGTTCGTGTTGGTGATGTTGGAGTGATAGGCTCAATTAATCTATATACAAGCAGTGCAAAAACTACAAGTGCTGGAAGGATTGATGAGAGTTATATCGTTGAGCCTGACACTGCTACTACAGCAATAGTAAATGTCATCACTAAGATCTACAATACATCTAACATCCTCACATCTACTGAGCAGGATAGATATCGGATCCAGGCTAATGGGGCGTTAACGGCCATCTCTTATGACATTCTTTACAGCTCTGGAACGCACTTAATACTGAAGTAATTTACCAAGGACTGTGCGGTCCAGCTTCTTTAATAACAAAAAAGAAAAATGAAAAAAATTATAAGATTGATGTCTATTTTTGTATTCACTGGACTGGTGGGGTGCGCCTCAACTGTTAACAGAAATACCGCTAGCATTAAAGAGGCATCCCAAGTTAAAGAGGAGTTAGTTCAGGTTATCGGATTCAAACCTCTCAAGGGTCTAACGGTTACACTTGACTCAAGCGCAGCAGCCAAACTTGCTGACAATGAAAACTTTAATCGAAATAAGTTATACGAAAAGATTAACTCAGTTCTGTCATCGGCCAATTATTTACAGGCTCAAAATAGCATCACCAATTTGCGCATGGAGGTGCTAGTAACGAATATTAGAGTACGGTCTGGCGTAGCAGCAATCATGCTTGGTATTTTTGCTGGAGCTGACTATATTACTGGGCAGGTCTATGTCAAAGATGGGGATAAAGTCATTGATAATTTTGAGGTCGATATTTCATACGCTTTTGGTGGCGCTTTGGGGGACACCGATACACGAATGAGTTGGATGTATGAATCTTTTGCCACTAAGATTCTTGAGGAAATGAAAAAACTGATGCCAATATCAAGATAATAATACTGTTAAGATAAGCAATTATTTTTTTGGATTAGTCGATAAGATTAAATTTAACTGTATGGTGCGCATTGGTATTGTGAGCTTTATTAGCACTCTACTCATCTCATGTGGTGGCGGAGGTGGAGGTGGAGGTGACGCCACAAGCAGTGCTTCAAGCACGAATTCAACTGCAGCAATGACCGACCCTTTATTGGCATACCAATGGCATATTCAAAATACAGGGGCTTCTGCATTTTCATCAACCCTGCCAGTTGCAGGTAATGATATGAATGTTACTGGAGCATGGGCTGCTGGATATACTGGCAAAGGTATAAAAGTAGCCATTGTTGATACTGGTCTTCAAGTGAGCCATGAAGACTTGAGTGCCAACGTTGACCAAGATAATTCCTATAATTTTCTCAACGGTACCAATAACCCTACCCCAAGTGTTTCTGGAGATGACCATGGTACTCAGGTCGCCGGTATTGTTGGCGCAGTTGCCTTTAATGGAAAGGGAGGACGTGGTGTTGCTTATAACGCAACATTGAGGGGCTATAACTTGCTCGCTCCAGGCGTTAATGGACTGAGTAATTTGGGCAATGCACTAGGTGGGGCGAGTTACTCCTCTGGAAACGATATTTTTAATGAGAGTTTTAGCGAGGAATATGGTTCCTTGCCACCCATCAACTCTACTTATCAGGCCATAACTGCACAAACGATGACACTCAGAGGCGGCAAAGGAGCGGCTTTAGTTCAGGCTGCTGGTAATGAGTTTCTTAGTAGTCCCACATCCAAGTGCACAAATGCCAACACCTATAAGGTTAGTTGTGGTGACCCAGCTACTGATACTCGCAGAGATGGTTATGTACCAATTATTGTTGGGGCCTTTAATGCTGATGGTGTTAAATCGAGCTACAGTAATGCTGGTACTGCCATTTGGGTTTCGGCACCTGGTGGGGAGTATGGGTTTAATAGCGCTTATGTACCAAACCTTTCAGCCACTTTATATAAGCCAGCTATTATCACTACCAGTTTAGATGGGTGTAGCAATGCTTCATCATATGGCCCTATCAAAAAATTAAATAGTCTTAATTCTCAGGGGCTAAATGTCAATGCAAGCAATTGTCAATACACGGCCTTAATGAATGGTAGTAGCGCAGCCACGCCAAATGTCTCAGCAGTTGTGGCCTTGATGCTTGAGGCAAATCCCAATCTAAGCGTGAGAGATATTAAGCATATCCTAGCTAAAACAGCAAAGAGAATTGACCCAACAAATAGTGGTGTGTCATCTGCCAGTATTTTGCCTGGAAATACTGTAGTGTTGGATCAAGGGTGGGTAAAAAATGCGGCCAATAATTGGTTCTCGACTTGGTATGGATTTGGGGCTGTTGATGCAACTGCCGCTGTAACTATGGCAAAAACTTATACAGCTTATCTACCTACAGTGCAAAGCAATTCATCAGCATTACATTATTTAAACAATACAACAATACCCCATACCACTAGTGGCGTCACGATGACTTTTAATATGAGTCAAAGCTTTATAACGGTAGAGCAAATTATTCTCTTTACAAATCTCACCACCACAACCGCCTTAACCTGCAACCAATTTGAGGTCACTTCACCATCTGGTACAAAGTCGATTCTATTACACGCAGCAAATGGATATTCATATGATGGCGTCAATTATCAAGGGTCAATTAACAATGCCCGCCTTTTATCAAATGCCTTTTATGGTGAGTCAGCGGCAGGCAACTGGACAGTTAGATTCCTAGATTTTTGCTCCTCTGGTACTACTACTTTTGCCTCCACAGATAACCAGACATTGACTATTGTTGGGCACTAAAGATATGAAAAAAATTCTCCTTGCTTTACTTATCGGTATCTCTTGCAAGCTTTCGTTTGCGCAATTAGACATACCAAATAAAGTAGTCCAAGCCCAAGCTGTTATAAATCCAGCAATGGTGATTGAGGTTGGTCCAAGAAAATTAGAGGTGATATCTAACTTAAGGGCATTACCTTTGGGTAATAGTAAATATCGGCTCATCAATTCAGAATCAGCATTTTCAAGTAGCGTATATGGTGTTGCTTATGACCATACACAAAAAGCCTATGTATTTCTGACAGGTGATATCAGTTTCAAGCTATTAAATAACAGTGGACTATCTGCGCTACCGAGCAATATCTCCTTAAGGAGTAAGTTGCTTGCAAGTCCAAGCACCTATGTATTTAATGTGAATTCACCATCTGACGTAGTGAGCCTATTTAATCAGCTCAAATCCAGTTCTGCAGTTGAATGGGCAGAGGTATTCTCTGTCCAAGGTGTAGTAAGCCCTTAAAACGCTGCCCTCACTTTACTCTTCAGGCTCGCTGGCTCCATTCCCTTAGCACCAGAACCGTGCTTCATGAGTCCATCATGAAGAGTAAGTAAAGGTTTCATTTAGTCTTTATAAACTTTTTAAGATCTCAGCTTTTTTGCTTGCGTACTCATCTTGCGTGATCAAACCCTTTTTCTTGAGCTCATCAATTTGCTCTAATTGGGCTGCGGGATTGACTGTGGGCTTACTGTAAATTGCCTGAGTGGGTGTTGCAGCACTGTCGGTTCTAAATGCTGGGGGTACATTAGATTGGCTTGCTGTTGCACTAGTTTGTGGTGGGGTACCAATCGTAATGGTTTGCCCCATCATGACCTGAATGACGGTTGGATACTCATAAGCGCTGCCATTGCTATGATCAATGATTGCACCAATCCCTCCTCCAAACAGGATATTGCCAAACATGGAGCCTTTAGTATCTGATATGACGCTGGCACCACCAGGTTCAACCCCATCCTTAGTACAAAGTACCAGTAACTCTTCATTCGAGCGTCTAATTTGAGTCGAGCCCGGAGTGGTGACATACCACTTCCCGCGAGAGTTTGCTAATTCGCATGATGCTCCAACTACTTGTTTATCTTTGAGTCGTGTTTCCACTGAAACACTTTGACCTGTGGTGCCTGTGATAGAGGCGCATCCAGTAAATGCAAGTACCAGAGGTATGGCAATTCCTACTTTAAAACTGTTCATAAACTATCTTAGCCCCAATATTTTTTTATCCAATGCGTTTATTGGAGTGCTTCGAGTATCGATGGCTATGATGGGTAAAACAATTTAAATCGAATCCTCAATTTATACATATTAAGTATGCATACTAAAAAATGTATATCAGAGTATCTAAGCCTCAATGAGGCTGTCTATAGGGTGTAGGTTTATCGGTTAAATAAGTACTTAAAATCAATATAGCGCGATAGCATTTTTCAATTCTTCGATAACGCGTTTTTTCAAACTCGCTGGCCCTAATACCTCCACGCCAGAACCATGCTTCAGAATATCCATGACTAGCTCTGGATCTTGGTTGTAATCAAACTCCAGGTTGTAATAACCCTCCTTATCAAAAGAGCCTACTTGCTGGCCATGCCACTTCTCACCAGAGACCCATCTAGCATGTTCAGGGGTAAAGCGCAGCTTGGCCCTTTGGGTAGCCTTGCCTGAGAAGATGCCATAGCTTTGTGCAAAATGCTCTTGGCATTCTTTATCAGAGGTTTCATGTGCTTTGGCGTTGGAAAGTACAGCATCGCGGATGCCATCTACAGCAAAACTACGCAATCCCTCGCGTAGATGACAATACGCATCAAGATACCAATTCTCACGATAGAAAATCAGGCGTTGCGGAGAGATCTCACGTTCGGTCTCCTCATCCTTACCCTTGGCATAGTATTTGATGACCAAGCGATTACGCTTTAAAAGAGCAGCGCCAATCTCGGCAAAGTTGTCCATCGAGTTTTTACGGGAACCCATACCCAGTACTTTGATCCGTTTACGTAACTCTTTGGCAGAAGTTTCGCTCTGACCCAAAATGCCATCAATGATGGTGGTCAGCGGCTCGATGTGGGGGCCAATGAGGCCACCTTGATCAAGTGAGGAGAGTAGGTGCTGCATGAGCACCAAAGCGGTCGCTTCTTTTTCGGTGAACCACAGGCCGGCAAGCTCGATCTTTTTAATGTCAGTGCCATCCTTGAACTTATAGCCCCCTAAAAAGCGGTCATATTCAATATCGGCATTTGCGCGGGAGCGTAGGTACTCCAAGTCGCGCTTAAAGGTAGCCTTAGAGATCTCCAGCTCATCAAGAAAGTCTTGAATAGGTACACATTTCTGTTGCTGAATCATGTACTTAATACGGTGTAGACGCTCTGGATCGCTCATAAAGCTCCTTTAAAGGCTCAAAAATATCTAGAAATCAACATATTTATTGTTTATGGAACTTTAAAGAGTTTAAGGCTCATTTATTGAGCTCGCAAGTCATTAATCTATCAATTAGTTAACAAAAAGATGGATATTTAAATGATCAAATTTATCGGTATTTTCTTTATGTTCATGAGCTGGGCAGCTTCATCTGACGGAACTAGCCTAAGCTTAGTACTCTGGTTCCTGTTTGGTCTTTTTTTGGTTTGCAGTCAAGGAATATTTAGCCACATTATGTTTACTCAGCGTGAAAAGGTAAGAGCCCAATATAGGAGAAGAAGATGAGCGATCACAAAAGCAAACTCAATTGCACAGTGGGTGATCTAGCGATTACGGTGCGTTGTGCCAACCCTAAAAACTTAGGCAACATTGTGAGGGTGATCTCCGCCGTCGGATTTGAGGAGTGGGATAGTCATAACGAGCCGATTTACACTTGGAATGTCGAAATCGCCACTGAGCATGGCTTCTTGTATTACCAATACGCTGGAGAAGAGGAATACAAGCCATTTAAATCTGGGCCGGCACCAGATGCTTATTTGAGGCGCTTAACGCCACCTCAGGGCTATCTGCTCGATGAGTTTGCTGATTCAGAACAAATGCAGCTCAATTTTCATGAGGTTGATTAAAGGGATTCCTCAATTTCCTTTTCTAGAACTAAAAAGTTGCGCTGGATTTCATTCCAGTCGCTATCTCTTGCCCACATTTTCTCAATCCCCACAAACCGAAAGCCTTGAGACCCTCTGTCATTAAGGATCTCCTGAACCGTATCGCAGTCGGTTTCTACGGGCTCCATCTTCACAAGTTCATATTCGTAGGTTTTCATTATTTCGGTCCTGTAGGTGAGTAGCCAATCCGATTGCCGTTGTTATCAAAGATATTGGTAACGCCAGTAGGTGACTGGGTTTCATAGCCAATGCGATTGCCCCTGTTGTCATACACCCCATTAGTGGCGTTGTAGTTATATTGGCTGTTGTTGTAATTAAAAGGGGAGTTGTTGTAGTTGTAAGAACTATTGTCGTAGTTGAACTGACTATTGTTGTAATTGAATGGTGAGTTTTCCCAGCTGCTTACTTGGGCAAAGCAGTTATAAGAGATTGCAATACTGACTATCAGTGCTATTTTCTTTTTCATTATTTACCAACCTTTCACAGAAGGCGCTTGGGGTACTTGGCGCGGTGTATTAATCGAAGTGTTTGGAGTGGAAATCACTGGTGTAGTGGAAGTGCCTTGATAAGAGCCAGCAGGACTATAGAAATTGGTTTGTCCGTTATCGGTTTGAAAGGACTGAACATTCTGTCCAGTAGCGTTGTAAATATTGGTTACTCCGCTAGGAGAAGTTTGGCTGTAGCCAAGATAGTTTCCGGAAGGCCCATAAATAGCCTGCGCAGATGCGCCACGAACTAGCAAAAGAGCCTGGGTAATTAAAAAGAGGGTGATGAGGTATTTCATGAGTGACTCCTGAAAGAGCGAATAAATTAATAATCAAAATCACAACAAATTCAGCATAAATATGCTAGAGCTCACCAAATGAGCTTGTAGCTCAGCACAATCAAATATATAAAAAAACTAAGCAAACCAATAAAAACACTCAATAAAAAAAGAACCTATGATCAGCACCCTTGTATTTATCACCTTAATGCCGCTCCAGGTGTCGCCAAGCGGTAATTCAACAGTACCGCTCTCAAAACCGCTAGCTGTTGCAGTCTATGTGGATGCTTCAAAGATCTTGGGTTTACCTAAGTTCAGGCTTAGGGATAGAAATGGCAATCCCTACTTGCCAGAAAAAACACTTCTACAAGAACCACTAGCTATGGTGCATGACAGCGCAGGAATTATTTTTACCAGTGAAGTGAATAAACGCAAAGCCTACATACAATCGTATGTAAGGCGCTAAGGATCTTATGAAATTCGCAATTCAATCAATCAGTAGTCTTGCGGCAATCCTGCTGGGTTTTTTATTACTCGCCAATGTAGGTATTACCAGTGCAGGTAGGGGAGAATTAGAGTCCCTCAGCTCTATTGAAAAGTCTGTGATCACAGAAACTATTCAGGCCGATGGCACAGTAGTGGAAATAGATGAACTCACCACCTTAGTAAAGTCTCAATTGGTTGTTGATTCAGAATCACAAGCTGATTTGCCTTACAACTCAACCCTCTCAAAGCTAGAAGTGCTTGAGGCATACACTATCACCCCCAAGGGCGAGAAGATCCCAGTTGCAGCTAATGCCATACGTACCGTAGAAGATGACAATAGTTCAGGTACAGCCATGTTCTCTGATCAAAAACACAAGATCATCATCTTTCCTAAAGTGACCCCAGGATCAAAAACCTATTACAAGACTAAGCTCACTACCTATAAGCCACTATTGCCAGGCTATTTTTATACGAGGCTCATCTTCTCCCCATACGTAGAGGTGCAATCCTATGAGTACAACCTGAATTACCCAGAGGATTTAACGCTATATACCGATATCAAAGGAGTTAAGCAAACAAAAGATGAGGTAGTAAATGGCATGCGCCAAGTTAGTTACACCTACCAAAACCTTAAGATGAAGAAAAAAGAGCAGTATCAAGTCTCTAATAATGACTATGCGCCGCATATCTTTATTTCGAGCTTCCCAAGCCAAGAGGCATTTGCCAAGGCTTATGAAGAGCGCATTAAAGATAAATTCACTGTAACCCCAGAAATTCAGAAACAGGCTGACGAGATCACCAAAGGTCTAGAGAAAAAAGTTCAAAATGATCCAAAGCTAGACCTCAAAAAAGAACAGGCTAAGGCCATCTATCACTGGGTAGCCAGAAATATCCGTTACGTTGCGATCTATTTAGCTGATGGCGGTATCGTTCCTCACGATGCTAATAGCGTTCTCAAGAATCGGTATGGCGATTGCAAAGATCACAATGCGCTATTGATTTCCTTATTGGCAGCCAAGGGTATTGATGCAACTAGTGCGTTGATTAATTCTGGTAACGCATACACCCTCCCCAAATACCCTGTCCTAGGACCCTTTAATCATGTCATTACTTACATCCCAGCCTGGAATCTTTATCTAGACTCTACCGATGAGATGGCGCCATACGGAGTACTACCTGGCGATGAGTTGGATAAACCTGTCCTATTAACTAAGTTAGCCAAAGTAGGGCGTACTCCTAAACCAAAGAAAGAGGATAGTGAGATGGCTACAGGAATCTCTATGCAGATAGAGAAAGATGGCCGTATCACAGGTAAGGCACACACGAAATACTTTGGCAGTGCCGAAATCAATGCCCGCTATAAATATGAAGGTGCTGAAACTACACTATCAGATAAGTTAGTCAAAAGCCAGTTAGCTAAATTTAGGCAAACAGGTGAGGGCAAGATCACCACTAGCTATGTCTACGACCTGAATAAGCCGTTTACAACAGATACTGAGTTCACTCTAGATGCAATCTCGAATGTACCTGGGCCAGGTGCAATGACAGTACCTATAGGTTTGGCCCCAGGAGAGTTAGCCGCAATCGCCAGCGATAGGCCGCCCGAGAAATTTACCACCCCCTATGTTTGCTCCACTAGAACAGTAGGCGAAGCCTATCAAATCCGTTTTCCGGATAACACCAAGGTAACCCGTATACCGCCAAACGTCAGCTACAAGAAAGCCGGCATTGAATACGAGGCCACCTACAACGAAATCAAGAACAATGTTTTTGTGGTCAGGAAACTAGCCATCCAAAGACCAGGAGCAGTCTGCCATCCAGAAGAGCTACAGAACTGGAAAGACTTCTACCAAGTATTCATCAAAGACATGCGGGGACAGATTTTTTATGAGTAAGAAAATCAATCAAGATTGACTATTGGGATGGCGAAGATATGCCCCTCACGATTTGGAGGTTACTGATTGTTTTTTAAATGAGCAGAATTTAAAATAGACTTGTTATCCGATACGTCGGTTGAAGTCTTGCTAATAGCAATGTTGAGCAAGCGGCTTGAGAGAGTTATTGCAAACTGTTTCAGGCGTCTGTCTAAGCCCCCTTTATTGGGGGTTTTGCTTTTCATGCTTTTATTCAAATATGGTTTATTGGAATTTTAGATTCCTACCTAAGATACTCACTTTTATAAGGCGCTACCAATTGATGCAGGTAAAAATAGCTTCTTTGAGGCTACTTGACAACATACGCAAGTTGCGTATAATTAACCAATGAAGGCTCTTTTTATTGAGCTGCCACCATTTGAACGTTATCGACATGATTACTTAACAGATGATGAGTATCGAAATTTGCAGAATTTTTTACTTCTGACGCCTAAGGCTGGAGATGTGATTGCCGGTACGGGAGGGTTGAGAAAGTTGCGATTTGGCGATCCAACAAGGGGAAAAGGTAAGCGAGGCGGTTTGCGAATTATTTATTATTGGTATGAAGTGAAATTGCATTTTTGGCTTTTTACTTTGTATGACAAAGATGAAATGAGTGATTTGGGTCATAAAGAGCGTAAAGCACTAATGGACTTGTTAAATAAGGAGCTTGGAGCACGGAAATGACTAAACGTAACTTATTCAATGAAATCAACGAAGGGTTTGAGCACCTCAAGAAGGCTCGCCTTGGGAAGAAAACCTTACGTTCGGTGGAGCGAGATTTTAAGCCTGCAGCAACGATTAACGCTGAGGAAGTAGTGGCGATTAGAGAGCGATTGAATCTCTCTAGATCTGTTTTTGCCAGTTATCTAAGAACCAATTTGAGAACCCTTGAGAATTGGGAGCAGGGAAGAGCCAAACCAAATGCACAGGCTGCTTTGTTGATTCATTTAGTAGATCGCTATCCAGATACGGTTAAAAAGATTGCCTCAGTCTAATCAGTAATCCGACTTACTTTTGATATACAGGCTGCCGATTACAAAAACATTGAGCCCACCAAATTATCTTACTGCGAATTTTTTGGTTATAGTAATTTAGGAGAGTAAAACAGCCGGTCTTTCCCGGCTGTCCGCTTGCTCGCATCCTGAAAGGAGATGCACTCAATGAAGAGTTAAAAGAATGCACAAGCTGGTATGGTTTTCTTATGAAAAGGTCTAATCAAGTCCTTTGATCAGTGGGCACTCATACCTAATCCCGATGATCGCACTAAATCAAGCAATGCAGTACAACAACCAACCCAACAAGCAATCAAAAACAAAGCCAACACCAACAAATCAATAGGTTCATTAAACCAAGCCTAAAGCTCAAATAACGAGCTAGTCACATTCAGTAATAAATTCAGCCAAGATCTTGCCGTCGCGAACGCGGGCATAACCCCGAATATCAGATCTACACATCCTCTGGTATTTGCCTACCTTGCCACCCTTGGGGATATAAAAAGACCACATCTCATCAGCTTCATCAGTCATATCCGCCAATAAATTCACCCATCCTTGATTAAGGTGTCCAAAGGGTAGGGGCGGAACAGTTCCTAGGGGGTCGATTACGTAGCTTGTAATCTCAGCATCAACAGGATTGACCTGTGCAACCAAATACTCAGGCGCGCAATCAAAATCAGGTAATGCTTGCCATGCTTTATTGGCTTCCTCATCTTTTTTATGCTTGAAGTAATAAATCACAAAGCCTGGCCATCCCACTAAGACGCAAGAAATAGCAAAGCAGTAAACCAAAAATTCTTTAAGTCGATCAATGAGGCTCGTCTCTTTACCGAAGAGTTTCATCATTCCTTTAACAAACTCAGTAGGGCGCTCCTTCCAGGCATTGAGTAGAAAGTAAGCAGACATCCCTGCACCCGGCAACAAATAGATCAGAAAGTAATCAACCCAAGTAACCGGGCGCCAAGCTAAAACAGACTCGATCATGAGCCTCTCCTTAAAAAAGAGGGATAGTCTTTCTCCTCCTTCTTCTTGGGTGCTTCGTTATGGCGTGCATGATTGCTGAGCAGCACCCCTTGTTTGAAGTCCATCAGTAGATCATATTCATAAGTGCTGGCATAGCCACCATGAACGTAGTTCAGTAGTGCACCCTGGGGGCAACGTAACTCACCAGTAAACCAATGGGCAAACACTTTGTCATGACCCGGAAAGACATCAGAGAGTCCCAGAATCTCTTCGTAAGACTTATGTGCCGATAAGGCTACTAAGTAGAGACGCTCAACACCAGCGTGTTCAAGAATTTCCCAAGTGCCAACATAGCCACGCCAGTTAGCTGTGTGAGGCGACACAAAACGAGTGCCGCTATTCTTCAAATACAGCGATAAAGGATTGGTAAACAAGGGAATCTCCTTGCCACCATAAATTAGTCGTTCTGAAACCTGTGCAGTCATCAATTTCTCGCAGTGTTATTGGAATAAAAATGACTATGCAGACCTACAGGCTCACAGGGCGAGCTATATGAAATAAATGGTTCAGTAAGCTAAAGTAGAGTGCTCAAAATCCTCTACCTAACTGGGCTTGATGGAATAGGGGTGGCAGGGATTGCCCCAGTTACTCAAAGGTGAGAATATGCATAAATTACGGGGATCAATCAACTTGGGATATGAAATTATGGCTCTTGAATTTATGCATAAGGAAATGCTTAAACAATTAAAAAAGCTGTCTGCCACAAATGAAGTTACGGACAAATATGAATCAGCCTGGTCTTCTGCTACGCGAAATACTGGCCTTCCTATACCCTGCCCATCCTGCTTTATCCAAGGCATCTTATCTAGGCTAAGCCCTTTAAAAGATGAAGGCTTCGCCTCATCCGCAAGATGCGTTAACTGTAAAACAAAATACGAGTGGCAAAACCCTGATGGCCTATCCTAATTCCATCCCAATAGGATGCAAACTTTATCTTAGAGATTTATGAAATTAACAAAAATATCCATCGAGGCAACGGGCAAAAAAATCAAATCCAGAGAAGCGAAAAAAATTGCCCAAGCAAAGCTAGGTCTTAAACAAAAAATACAGCAAAAGGCTGATGCCTTAAAAACATCCAAACTTCTAGTTGAGGTTTCAGAGAAAGCTCTTGATGCTGCAATAAATGGCCAATCAGAAGCTGTTATTGGAATGGATTATTCAAGTGCTTTTGAGAATATTCGAACAACACTTAATGAAAAATCTCTCCATTTGAAGGAATTGCCATACCCAGAATATCTGAATCATCAACTTAGATTATTCATTGACTCACAAGAAAAAGAAAAAATTCAAAGCGTAACTGAAGAGTTAGCTAGTTCAGGTTCAAAAATGAAAAGTCTTTGTGAGGAAATTAAACAATCGTATCCAGGAAATTATGATGACAGCATGATTTATGTGATTGATTTGCTCAATAACACAATGGACATACAAGAAACTTTACTTGAGAGAATTACCTCGGCTACATTAGCTTGCTCAAAAATTTCTGATGTTTTAGCCTTCATCGACAATGAAGAGCTTGTAGAAATATTAGAAGATGAAATACTTTGGCTGACAGATGTTTTTTCGGGAACATGGGCATTTCAGAAGATTGATGAAGAGGCTTTTGTATCCTTTATTTCATGGAACCACTTATCCGAAAAAGCCTTTCTTAACAATGAGCCTATTGATGATTACTTCTGCTCGCTTGGATTGGGTTGGCTGGCAAACGAACAAGGCCAACTGTTTATCTCATTACTTGAAAAGTTTATAGATAAAAAAATTGAGAACGATCAAGCCACCTTAAAAATGCACTTATATAAATTTAGTAGTGGCTATAGGGTTGAGTTTGAAGAGAATGCTGAAATTTATACCTTATTAACCGAAGTAGGATTTGCCCATCTTTTTAAGAAGCTTGGATATAAAGTAAATCTAACCACTTCGAGTGCTGACGAAGTTGATATTGAAATTTCCTGGAAACGAAGTAATGACTAGAATTTATGGCTATCACCTGCTTGCTTGTCCGCTTTGCCAACAAATCCACAGGAAAATAACATACTCATCTATCAATATGCATGTAAACCCAGATTTTTTTAACAAAACGAAAACATCTGCTCAATGTATGGGATGCGGAAGACAGCTTGAATTTAAGGAGATGATTTCTCTAGGCTCGGTTCCTTTAAATCCACTCAGCAATGGAACCAGTAACTTTAAAGATAAGCTTAAAAGATTCTTTACCCTTGAGCGATCAAATGATAGGCAATCGCATCCCAAGGAATCTGATTGGGAAAAATATCCAATTATTTGATAAATCAGAATCTCTAATCACCCAAGACCAAGCGTCCCATAAATAGACGCTGAATAAATTGTTCCATTTAGAACTGGCTATTTAACCATCCTCTATTTATCCAACCCCGAAGAATCAAGGCATGGGAACGGAAGATATTGGAACTATTTGCCCGACGTGTAGAAGGGCTAATGACTGTCAAATAGGCAACGATAAGAAATACTGGTGTTTTGATGTACTGTAGACAAGATGAAACTTGAACAAGTACTCAGGGGCAAATCAATAGATCAATGCTTGTGCCGAGATTGTTTGAAGAAGCTAGGTAACTAATTAAAAGCGCATGTAGGCTGCGCCATTGTGATTTTCGATCAGCTTAACAACATTACCTTTAACCATTGTATGCATACAAGCATGATGAACCGTAAGCACTAAGTCTTGTATTACTGGGTCGTCTTCAAGTTTTTTTAGTTTTAAACCTAACTCAGCGCATCTTTCAAAATGCAAGTGTCTCGAATGCTCTTTGTTAATTTTTCTGTCCGACAGGCCTTTAACGACCCTATTTGCTTTTGTTATCGCCTTCGAATCTTTTGCAAACATTCCATCAATTAACCACTTTTTAACAATCTCCTTTGACAATGCAATTGCTTGCTCACATTGACTTAAAAAGGTTGGGTGATATTTGGAAACTATTGTTTGCCACATTAATGCTGCGCCGTTATCGGAGCGAGATTGTTTAACTGCTTTATCAAACTCTTCTAAAACATCATAAGCAGGCAATCCATTAACCTGCGGATCAATTGGGCCAAGGTTCGATTGCTTGCCCATTAATATCTCTTTAGCAGAGCATGCAATCATCGTCCCAGCAGACATCGCCATTTGGGGTACGACCACTCGAATATCCTTATTAAAAATCTTTTGCAGATAGTCCACAATTGATTCTGCCGCCGCAACAGATCCACCAGGTGTATGAAGAATTAAATCAAGGCCCAGTTTCTTATCTAGCTTATAAACAGCCTGCATAAAGCCGCTCTTATCATCATCATTAATCATTGATAAGGGGGTTACATTGGGTGAAGACACCCAATTTGAGTAATAAACAATTACATTTCTGCTGGTATTTTTAGACAATGCTTGAATATATTGGCGACGAACAGTATCTAAAGGAAACGGAGCGCCCTCTGCCGTTAACCTAGCAATTTCATTATCAACCTCGCCCCAAGCAGGCATTAAATACCTGAATTAGCTTTTGCTTGAGATTGCACTGGTTGGCTAAAACCATGAACCTGAACAAAGACTGCATTTTGATTGTGATGCTGCTGAGAACTAAAAACGGTCTTATATTCTTGCGCTCTAGTGAGCTTAGATTTTGCGGCAGAGCCCAGCATAGCTTTTGAGTTTTTTGTTAGTTTCGTCATATTAGCTTTATGAAATATGGAACACAAGACATTGTGATTAATATTAACTCAACTGGGTCCAAGACTCTAGCTTTAAAAAATAAAAGTTCAATTTAGGAAGGCTGTCGATGCCAATTCGGGAATATTCGAAACCGCTGGAAGTCAATGAATTCGGTGCCTGTAGGGCGGTGGGTCACAACCAGCTTAGACCCAATGTGCAGAACTGTTTTAGTCCTCTATCCTGCGTTTTCAATCCTTTGACTCCAAGCTCAAGTCCTAGCGAGTCAACTTGTAAAATCAATGACTTAGGCAAAAGTTCTGAAGTCGTCTTTCTATTTGAGCGAAATGGGCTAACTGGCCTTTAAGGGCTGCTAACCAAATTGTTCGGTTTTCTTGTCAATTTCTGACTAAAAACTTTACAATAATTTTAAAAAACTTTACAATAACTCTACAAAACTTTACAAAAGTAGACATGAAATTTGCCAATACAAAGCGCTCTCAAGAAATACGTCAGTTTCTAGTGGAGGGCGTTAAAGTCAATCAACCCGATTTAGCTCATGTCGCAATGGCAAGGTTTGACCTCACTAGACAGGCTATCCATGCGCATTTTGCAGCGTTGGTTAAGGATGGATTTTTAGCTTCAAGTGGAAGTACGAAGGCGCGGGTATATCAGTTAGGCGTAAAACGATTTCATGACGGCCTATTTAAATTAAAGGGGCTGGAAGAGTCTGAAGTCTATTCACGTGACTTTAGTGAAATAGTTAATGGCTTGCCTAAAGAAATTGCCAATATTTGCCATTACGGTTTTACTGAAATGCTAAACAACGCCATTGATCATTCAGGGGGTACTGAGGCCTATATTCATTTAGAAAGAACACCCGATTTTATTTCAATAACCATTGTTGATAATGGCGAGGGAATTTTTAACCATATTGCTAGATTGTTAAAGTTACATGATCCACGTGAGTCTATTTTGGAGTTGAGCAAAGGAAAGCTGACAACTGATCCAAAAAATCATACTGGGCAAGGAATTTTTTTCTCATCCCGTGCTTTCGATGAATTCTTTATTTTCTCTGGTGATTTAGTCTTTACCCATGCTGACAGTTCAGGGATAGACTTTTTACTTCATAACGAAAAAAGTCATCAAGGTACCAAGGTTCTTATGAAAATAGCGCTTCATTCAGAAAAAATATTGCGTACGGTATTTGATAGTTTCACCGGTACGGAAGATGAAGATTACGCATTTAATAAAACCGTTGTTCCAGTGAAGTTAGCTCTATATGAAGGCGGGCAATTGATTTCGCGTTCACAGGCGAAGCGAATTTTAAATCGTGTTGATCGTTTTAAGACCGTGCTGTTGGATTTTAAGGGTGTTGAGTCCATTGGTCAGGCATTTGCAGATGAAGTATTTCGTGTGTTTGTTGAACAAAATCCGCAAATTACAATCCACTCTATCAATGAAAGCCTAGAGGTTAAAAAAATGATTAAGGCTGCTCAAAGTAATTTGGGTTAGATGCTAGCTTATACCTGTAATGCACCCATCCCCGTAAGGGTGTAAATCTTCATCTGATGAAGGCAAAGTCAAAGGAGTAGCGTTTGATACATAGATCAATCCTTTGCTCCCAGGCCCCAGTCCTGTTGGTCCCCAAATGAAATCAATGACTTAGGAAAAACTTCTTAAGCAGCATTGCCCAAAATAAAAAAAGTAAAAAAGATTTGAGCTAGCTCAGCTAGTGAGCCTTAAGGTCTCAATAATCAACTCCATCTCACCCAATGCTGCGTTTGTTATTGCATTGGCATGTATCGAAATATGGAGGGGTATCAGAGTGAATGCATTTACAAGAGTCATGGTTGGCATCACTGGGCATCATATTGAGCCTGGCACACGCCCAGAAGACGTTGGGGGTCTCAGCAAGATCGGCCTATCTATTTGCTTTGCTAGTTTATTGGCAGCGATTCAGTTTGGTATCGCAGGCTGGTACTTAACTGAGGGCTTAGATACCGATAGTCGTTATATTGCTGCCGGTGTAACAGCTTTCATTGGCAGCTTAATCGTACTCATCATTGACCGTAACTTTATTTATGCTGCCGATACCCGCGCAGATCTCGGTGGCTGGCTAACTTACTTTTATCTAGCGATTCGGATATTTTTAATTGTTTCAATTTCGTCTCTCAGTAGTCAATTCATCTTACCGTTATTGCTTAAATCTGAATTAGCAATCCATGTACAAGATATCAAAGACGAACGTTACGATAGTGCTAAAGAGCGCTATACCAATAAATATGAAGTAAAAGATAAGCTAGAGAGCGAGCAAGGCATCTCTAGTCAAATCACCAAGCTCAAAACAGAGATTGCCAATATCCCACCAGCCTTAGTGCGCCAGAAATCATGAACTGACCTGATTTTTAGTACCACTCCAAAAGAAAGGATTTTTGATAATCTTCTACCTTAAAGGAGTGCTAAATATGGCAAAAGGCCAACGTCTTAAACCCGAGCAAATCGTCACCTTATTGC
>Ga0209189_1001424_pt1 | contig 17943 bp, 15 predicted proteins | sample C_130820_EF_Meta_FD_187308 | JGI IMG/M metagenome (GOLD analysis project Ga0209189, IMG submission 187308) | Freshwater microbial communities from Lake Croche, Canada to study carbon cycling - C_130820_EF_MetaG (SPAdes) (version 3) | ecosystem: Environmental > Aquatic > Freshwater > Lake... | reverse complement strand
TACTAATTGAATGAATGAGTTGTTTTTTTTTATTCATTTTGTATCAACCTAGGAGTAAAATTGCTTTGTTTAAAACACAAAACTAAGTATTATGTCTCAAAATTAATCAAATAAATTTTGTTAATTTGTTTTTTGGCACAATGTTAACACTCAAATAATAGTAATTGAAGCCTATAAACCATTTTGAAGTTGTAATATTACCATGCGATGCACCTCTGCATATAAAAAACTCTCTCAATTTCTACAAGTACTTCGCCGTTATACGCTAAATCTCTCTTTTTATCTTTAGTACTAAACGTTGAAATAACAGGTCAGAACAAAAAACAATAAGGGTAGATTTTGCTGCCAAAACCTACCCCTATTATCAAATCTATCTATAAAATTATGCGTTTGGAATTACTCTTTTCGCATTTGAATAACTTTTTTGTACTGCTTCCCAGTCAACTAAATTCCAAAAAGAATCAATATAATCTGGACGTTTGTTTTGGAATTTCAAATAATATGCGTGTTCCCAAACATCTAAACCTAAAACCGGAATGCCTTTTTTATCAGCAACATCCATCAAAGGATTGTCTTGGTTTGGCGTCGATGTGATGAAAAGTTTTTCTTGGTCATTAACACAAAGCCATGCCCAACCCGAACCAAAACGACCGATAGCGGCTTTCTTAAATTCGTCTTTGAAATTGGCCAACGAACCCCAAGTTTCGTCGATAGCAGCACCCAATGTGCTTGCAGGCTCACCTCCACCATTTGGTGAAAGAATATTCCAAAATAAATCGTGGTTGAAATGTCCGCCACCATTATTACGAACTGGTGCTGGATATTTGCTAATATTTGCCAATAACTCTTTCAATGAATGACCTTCCATTTCTGTACCAGCGATTGCATTGTTAAGGTTTGTTACATAAGCTTGGTGATGACGGTCATGGTGTATTTCCATGGTCGCTTTGTCGAAGTGTGGCTCTAAAGCGTCACTTGCATACGGAAGGGGTTCGAGCGTAAATGCCATTTTTGAAACAAGTTTTAAAATATTGGATGAAAAGTTTATGCTACTATTTTTGTATTATTAAAAGTTAAACGTTAACAAACAATTTTATGTTCGCAAACCTTTGAAAAAATTCTTCAAAAGTATTTCGCAATCGATTTCTAAAATGCCTTTTACAACAGTAGTTTTGGGGTGAAGTATTGGCGGACTTACTCGACTAAAACCTCTTTTAGTGTCAGATGCTCCGAAAACAATGCGGTCAATCTGAGACCAATGTAAAGCTCCCGCACACATCACACATGGTTCAAGCGTGACATATAGCGTACATTCTTTCAAATATTTTGCTCCCAAAAACTGCGTTGCGGCAGTTATGGCTATGATTTCGGCGTGGGCCGTTACATCATTTAGCTGTTCGGTTTGATTACTTCCTTTACCGATAATTTTGCTTCCACCAGCCACTACAATTGCTCCAACGGGGATTTCGCCAGCCTCTCCCGCTGTAATGGCCAAGTCGAGGGCTTTCGCCATAAAATATTCGTGCGAATATAAAGGATAGTTTTTTATCACAGTTTTTGCTTTTTCTACAAAGGTAAACTGAGTTCTGAGTTTTGAGTTCTGAGTTCTAAGAAAAAAATGATACTGACCATGGTCAAAGTTAAAAAAATACATTTCCGCTACTTTTCTCATTGAAAATCAACAATTGAACACAAAATAGTTCGATGTAAAAGTTTTTTTTTCAATAATTTTTAGTAATTTTGCAGTCCTTTTTGCAAAGGAACAATTTATCTTTAACCATTTTCAACTCGGGCGGCTCGACGAGTTGATGTATAAAGAGCTAGAAATCAACATATTATGGCAGCACAAATTGAAGATTTTGACTGGGAAAAGGTCACCAAAAGAGGTATTGGCGGAGGCTATTCAGCCGACGAAAAAGCAAAATTAGAAGCTCTCTACAGCGAGACGCTTGCTAACGTAACAGAAAAAGATGTGGTAATGGCAACGGTAGTAAGTATTACTGACCGTGAAGTATTGCTTAACATCGGTTTTAAATCAGATGGTTTAGTTTCGACTTCTGAATTCCGTGACCTTCCTAACCTCGCAGTAGGCGATACAGTGGAAGTTTTCATTGAAAAACAAGAAGATGCAATGGGACAGTTGGTTATCTCTCGTAAGAAAGCAAGAGTATTGACTGCTTGGAGCAACATCGAAAAATCATTTACTGAAGATGCAATTATTGATGCTTTGGTAAAACGCCGTACAAAAGGTGGTTTGATTGTTGATATTTATGGAATTGAGGCGTTCTTGCCAGGTTCACAAATTGACGTAAAACCAATTCGTGACTTTGATATTTTCGTAGGTAAGAAAATGGAAGTGAAGGTTGTGAAAATCAACCATACTAACGATAACGTAGTAGTTTCACACAAAATCCTTATCGAGAAAGACCTTGAAACACAACGTCAGGTTATCCTTACAAACCTTGAGAAAGGACAAGTATTGGAAGGTGTTGTTAAAAACATCACTAACTTCGGTGTATTCATTGACCTTGGTGGCGTAGATGGTCTATTGCACATTACTGATATTTCGTGGGGACGTATTAATCACCCGAACGAATTATTGAAACTTGACCAACGCATAAAAGTTGTAGTGTTAGACTTTGATGAAGAGAAAAAACGTATTTCTCTTGGTATGAAGCAATTGGAAAACCATCCTTGGGATTCATTAGCTGCTGAATTATCAATTGGTTCAAGAGTTAAAGGAAAAATTGTAAACATCGCTGATTACGGTGCTTTCTTAGAATTGAAGCCAGGTGTTGAAGGTTTGATTCACGTTTCAGAAATGTCATGGTCACAACACTTACGTAACCCATCTGATTTCTTGAAAATCGGTGACGAAATCGAAGCAGTTGTATTGACGCTAGACCGTGATGACCGTAAAATGTCATTAGGTATCAAGCAATTGACTGAAGATCCTTGGACTAAGCAAGACCTTATCAACAAGTATGCAGTGAACACAAAACACACTGGTACTGTACGTAACATGACTAATTTCGGTATTTTCTTAGAATTAGAAGAAGGTATTGATGGTTTGGTTCACGTATCTGATTTGTCTTGGACTAAGAAAATCAAACACCCTTCTGACTTCGTGAAAGTTGGTGATGCTCTTGAAGTTATGGTACTAGAATTAGATGGCGAAAACCGTCGTTTAGCTCTTAGCCACAAACACTTAGAAGAAAATCCTTGGGATACATTTGAACATATCTTTACAGTAGGCTCTGACCAAGAGTGTACAATTATCTCTAAAAATGACAAACAAGCAACACTTGAACTTCCTTACGGAATCGAAGGTTACGCTTTGTTGAAGCATTTAGCTAAAGCTGACGGAACAGTTGGTGAAGTTGGTGATAAATTGACATTCCAAGTATTGGAATTCCATAAAGAAGAGAAGAAAATCATGCTTTCTCACTCTAAAACTTGGGAAGCTCCAAAAGAAGAAGCTCCAAAAGAAGCAAAGAAAAAAGGTGGAAAAGAAGCCTCAACAACAACTTCTTCTTCAAACAATAACGAAGAAAAATCAACTCTTGGCGATTTATCAGCACTTTCAGCATTGAAAGACGCGATGGTAGAAGGCGAAAAGAAGAAACTTTCTAAGAAAAAAGAGGTAGCTGCCCCAGTGGCAACTGAAGCTGTAGCAGAAGTTGCTCCAGCAGTTGAAGAAGTAATAGCCGAAGTTGCTCCAGTAGTGGATGCTCCAGCAGCTGACGCTTCGACTGAAGCTTAATTTCTTTCGTTGTGAAATAAACAAAAAAGGCTTCTCTCAAGGGAAGCCTTTTTTGTTTATTAATTTTTATGTTTTACTGCTCCACTCCTTCATCAGCCAAAAATTGGCCAATATTAAAATTCTCGCCATCGAGTAATTCTATTTCTTGGTTCCAGTTTTTTGTTAGCCAATCTTGGTCTTTTGTGGCTACCATTACTTTTTGGTGCTTTGTGAATATCCATAACACCTTTTCTGCTCCAAAGTCAAATAATTTATGAGTTTTGGTGAGGACATAACCAAAATCCTTTTCATCTGATAAATCAATACGAATATCTATCTCAATAGCAATTTTTGGAGCAACTTCTATATAGTGTGTGTTGATTTTGTCGGGAGAAAGTTTAGACTTTTCATAAATATAAATATCGCCCGAAAGATTATTGTTTTTATCAATGTGCGTGCCGACTCTAACCAAAAAATAATAATCTTGTGTTTTACTTAGGTATAATATCTCTAATAAATACTGAACAATAAATGACTGTAAGCCACTTATTCAGACTACTTCTTCAAAGGTGCGTTTCTTTGCTAGAACCTCTTTGAAACCTCTATAATAAAACGGCTTTCCGTCAATGATTTCATAAATGAAGCTCTTTGGAATTGCTTTTTGTCGCTTTAATTTGTATTCCACCATAATCTAAAAACAGTTTACAAAAAGTTTATACGTTTTATTCTACGATTTGACAAGTTGGAATGTGAGTTACGGACAAACTTGTCCTACTGCCTTATTCCCCTTTTATCATTACCGAAATACTACTGCTTCTACCTTTATCATCAGTGCAAGATATTTTGAGTTTGCCTAGACTTGGTCTGAAAAAAACTGGTTGATTAGCTAATGTTTTCTGTAATAATCGGTCGTTGATGTACCAATAAACTTCTTTCACATCATTAGCAGTTTGACAAGCCAACTGCAATTGTTGAGCATCATTTGTATTCAGATAATATTCACTACCATTATTCGGATTCGTAATAATCGGTGCATTATTGGCCGTTTTAAAAAATCTCGTACAGTTGGGATTATGCGTTGGTATTTTCTCGTATAGAACATGTTTTAGTTCATAAAAACTAATTAATTCGGGAGCGAGATTACTGTAAAGTTTTTCTTTATATCCATCTTCGGGTAAACACTGCATACAATAACTCATTGATTCTGAGAGATTTACATAAAATTTCTTGAGATGTGTACACTTTCGTGTGTGTGAATTATTCTTGATTGAATAATCTAAGATTTTATTACTACAATATTCGCTTGGTAGGTCGCCAGACTCGGCACAAACTTGTCGAGAAACAACATCTTTTGGTTGCCGAAACCACTCGCTTGAAGTATTATAATCAATTGTATTGAAAATCTGAAAAAGTAAAGGTGTAGCAATTTCCGCTCCGCTCAATTCGGGAACGCCTTCACCCGAAAAATTTCCAACCCAAACGCCAACCGTATATTTTTTATTATAACCAATGCTCCAAGCATCACGACGACCAAAAGAAGTACCTGTTTTCCAAGCAATTTTGGGTAAACGATAAGTATAATCAAAATTATTGGGCAAATCTGGACGTTTGATTTGGGCTAAAATTTCAGTAATTAGATAAGTTGCTGATTGGGATATGAGTTGCTCTCCTCTCATTTGAAGAGGATTGGCAGACACTGAAAATTCCTCTCCCTTTTTTAAGGAGGGGTAGCGAAATTCTGACGAAGTCGAATTTTGACGGGGTGGTTTGTTCCAAATTTGCATATTTTTCAAGCATTTATTGACCCAAGACAAACCCGTCCGTTTATCGTCAAGACTCATAACATTTAATAAACTACATTTCTGCCAATTTCCATCATTGGCAAATGCAGCGTAAAGTTGAGTCATTTCTTCGAGCGTAACGCCACAACCACCAAGCACAATTGAAAGCCCTAAATCTTTTTCTTGTTTTTTAACTGTCTGAAAATAAGCCTTTTTCAATTGTTCGATGAGCGTTGTTTTGCCTACGTCTTTTACCACTTTTACGGCTGGAATATTCAACGAATTAGCCAAAGCAAATTCGACTGAAACTTTTCCGTTAAATTTTTTGTCAAAATTTTCTGGTTCAAAACCGTTGAAATTTGTTGGCACATCATTGATGATATTTTTGGGCGTAATAATTCCTTTATCAAAAGCGGTAGCATACAAAAGGGGCTTTAAGGCACTTCCTGGCGAGCGGATTGCTTGGACGCCATCGACTTGTCCGCCATCGAGTTTATCATTAAATCCTGCCGAACCAATGTATGCCTCAACTTGCATAGTTTCGTTATTGATTACCAAAACCGCCGCATTATTGATATTCATCGCTCGTGTACGATTTACATAATTTGCCACCATCTGTTCGACCTTAGTTTGTGTGGCTTTGCTGACACTCGAATGAATAATGGCTTCATTGGCAAACTGTTTTTTGAGCCGAAGTGATAAATGTGGAGCATCTTTAGGAGCTTCGTGTCGAAAAACAGTCAAAGGCTCTAGTAAAGCGTCGTTAATTGACTGATTATCAAATACTTTTGCTTTCTGAAAACGTTTTAACCATTTATTGCGTTCTTCAACAATTAGTGGATTTTTTGTTCCCAAACGCAAACTCGTTGGCCGATTTGGAATAATCGCCAGCGTTACTACTTCCGCCAAACTCAATCTATCAGGTGATTTCTGAAAATACAAGTATGAAGCCGATTTTATACCTTCGATATTTGAGCCATAAGGCACAAGATTGAGGTACATTTGAAAGATTTCGTCTTTTGAATAAACTGTTTCAAGCTGAATCGCCCGTAAAATTTCGAAGATTTTATTCAGATAAGTTCGTTTATCAGGCTTTAACATTCTGACCACCTGCATCGTGATTGTACTTGCACCTGAGGTCCTACGTTTTTCTGTTATATTATTGAAAGCCGCTCGAAAAATAGCTACTGGATTTACGCCAAAATGATAATTGAAATACTTGTCTTCTTTCGCCAAAATGGCTTTACGGAGCGTTGGTGTTATTTCTTTTAACTCCACAAACATTCGCCATTTTTCATCCGTACTCAAAAAAGCATGTAAGATTTCGCCTTTTTTATCGGTTACAAGTGTAGAATAGGTGACATTTACTTTTGGAGGAAAAACAATATTCAAGGCCATCAAAACAACGATAAAAGCTAAAAATACTTTTACCCAACGGCGTTTGAAAATTTCTTTGAATTTAGGGTATATTTGTTCAAACATAAAAATAATGCTACACTAATGCACGAATTAAACGAATTAATGCGAATTTTATGCAGATTATATAGACATTGTTTCAAATTATTAAAAGTGTTGAAAAATGTTGAAATTTAGAATGGTTATGGCTTTCAAAAGCAACAATCTGCAACAGTTTTGTTACGAAAAAAACAATTTTCAAGAACCTAAACCTAATTTCATGGATATTAAACTCAAATCTCAGCTCCGAAAAATTACAACTTTTATTTTTGATGTTGATGGCGTGCTGACCGACGCAACTGTTATTGCTCTTCGTGGTGGCGAATTGGCACGTGTATTTAATGTAAAAGATGGCTACGCTCTCGGAAAAGCAATCCGTTCGGGCTTTAGAATTGCGATTATTTCGGGAGGAAAAGAAGAAAGTATCAGAGAACGTCTTTCACTATTGGGCATTAAGGATATTTTTTTGGGCGTAAATACCGATAAAAAATTAAGTGTTTTTGATAAATATATTGCCGATAATAATCTTTCGGCCGATGAAATTGTATTTATGGGCGATGATTTACCCGATTGGGAAATTATGAAGCACCGAGATGTTTTGTCTGCTTGCCCAGCTGATGCCGTTGAGGAAATTATTGAAATAGCTGCTTTCAATTCAACTCGTAAAGGTGGTGATTGTGCCGTCCGTGAAATAATTAAGTTAGTTATGAAAGAGCAAGGAAAGTGGATGAAGATTTTTTAACCCTCGGCTTCGCTCGGGTTCTTACTCCCAACAAAATTGAAAAACATTCACTCATTCAATCATTCGCAAATTCACTAATTCACTCATTCAAAATTAAATAAATGAAACGTCGAGAATTTATAAACCTAACGACTACGAGTGCCTTGCTTTCATCAATAGAAACGATGGCACAAGAAAAACCTCTGGTATCATTCGTTGACCCTAAATTTCAACTGAAAATAATGGCTACAAACTGGGGCTGGGGCGGTTCGCTCGATGCGTTTTGTGCCGCTGCCAAGAAAGAAGGCTACGATGGCATTGAAATGTGGTGGCCAAACGAAGCTAAAGACCAAAAAGAACTTTTTGCGGCTCTTGAAGAGCATGATTTAGAAATTGGTTACTTATGCGGTTCTGGACATAAAGACCCAGCTATTAACCTCGAAAATTTCAAAAAAGCTATTAATTCCTCTTCAACGCAATCGCCGAAAAAGCCTTTATATATTAATTGTCATAGTGGAAAGGATTTTTTTACCTACGAACAAAATAAACTTTTCATTGACCATACGACCGAAGTTTCAGCCAAGACTGGAATTAAGATTTGCCACGAAACTCATCGTAGCCGAATCTTGTTTGCGGCTCATATTACACGAAACTTTATTGAGAAAAATCCCGCTTTACGACTAACTCTCGATATTTCTCATTGGTGTAATGTACATGAGTCGTTGCTCGAAGACCAAACCGAAACTGTTGCGATGGCACTGGAGCGAGTAGAACATTTACACGCACGTATTGGTCACCAAGAAGGGCCACAAGTCAATGACCCGAGAGCTCCCGAATGGGAAAGTGCCGTAAAAGCACACCTCGCTTGGTGGGACAAAGTTTTGGAAAGAAAAATGAAAGCCGGCGAAACAATGACAATTCTGACCGAGTTTGGTCCACCAAATTATTTGCCAACTTTACCATATACGCAACAACCAGTTGCCGATCAATGGGCGATAAATATATATATGATGCAAATGCTTAGAAAACGTTACTCACGATAAAAAAAGTACTTAAATCTTTTCAAATTTTGAAAAAATTTAACTCTGATTATGTTATTCTAAAAAGCGTACCAAACTTGGCATGCAACCGATTACATTAACAAATTAGTAAATGGATACATTTGTGGATATTAAATTATTTTCTGCATTACTCTTACAGGCAGTTGGGTATATTTAATCGAGAAATTTGTTTTTCATAAAAAATTGATAGAGAGTATTTTTTGTTAGAGTGAACTGTCTACTATTGACCGTGGATTACTTAATCAGCTCATCATTTCTCTGAATTATTACTTCTACGTTTCATCATCAAAACAAGCCTTATCACAAATCAGAAACTACCATTCATGTAAATCTTGAATAATATCTGCCGACTTACTGTACGTTTGCCACGCTTTTGCTCATAAACTTTTTCATGAACAAAGTATAAACTATATCTAAACCGTCAGAAAACCATGTTTTTAGTTGTCATTGGAGTTATTACCTTGATAGTAGCTTTTGCTATCAATACTCCGTCGTTACAATTTTCTCGTTTTTCTCGCCCACTCAAGTTTGTGGGTTTTATTATTATTTTATTAGGTTTGGCATCCTCTACAGTCAAGCAGATTGATGCAGGTCGAGTTGGTGTACAATCACTTTTTGGAAATGTACAAGAAGGTACGCTTACAAGTGGACTAAACTTTGTCAATCCACTCGTTGATGTGGCAGAATTCGACACCCGTACGCAAAACTACACCATGTCTGGAGTGCATGATGAAGGCAAACAAGCAGGCGATGATGCTATTCGTGTACTTTCGTCAGATGGATTGGAAGTTGTTATTGACCTAACGGTACTTTACCGAGTTCAGCCCGAACAAGCCCCGACAATTTTGAAGAAAATCGGTACAGAATATGAAGATGTAATTGTGCGTCCTATTACTCGTACTCGTATCCGCGATATTTCGGCATATTATGAAGCAGTAGCTTTATATTCGACCAAAAGAGACGAATTTCAAGGAAAAATCTTTAAAACTATCGAAGCTGATTTTAAGACGCGTGGCTTGGTTTTAGAACAATTACTAGTCAGAAACATTAATTTGCCAGAATCTGTTAAAAAAACAATTGAGTCGAAAATCAATGCCGAACAAGAAGCACAAAAAATGCAGTTTGTATTGCAGAAAGAAAAACAAGAAGCCGAACGTAAGCGTGTAGAAGCACAGGGTATTTCGGATTATCAAAGAATCATTACTACTACTTTGACCGACAAGCAATTACAGTATGAAATGATTAAAACTCAGAAAGAAATTGCGATATCGCCTAACACAAAAGTGATTATTATGGGGGGAAAAGGAAATACGCCCATAATGATAAATGATAAGTAAATGTAGTGTAAAAGCGTAAAAGCAAAAAAGCCTCGCAGAATGTCTGTGAGGCTTTTTTTGTTAGATATTAGAAAAACGCCAAACACACAGCTAAAGTTTCGTGTTTGAAAAATTATTCAATTATTTTTCATAAAAAGATTTATTTTTACATTTTCTAACAGAAAGTAAAGTTTTAGGTGTGGCACACCTTTTTATTGTCGAGTAAAGGAGTGCAAAACTTATTCACCAAATTATTCACTCATTCATCAACTCTATCATTCTAACATCAAATTCCATGCGTCAGTCAATTATTTACGAAGTAACTATCAATTATATTGGCTCATTGAGCGAGGTTAGAAAACGTGAACCATTTGTAGTTTATTTTTCAAATCTCAAACGAGCCATTGAATGCGTACAAAGCAATTTAGCGGTAAATGGTTGGGAGCAAAAAAAAGTAAATTATACAGCGGTTTATCGGACTCTCAAAGTCAAGAATAAATTTGTTTGCGATTTTGATGCTATGAAAGTGAAGTTTTTTCAGGTTATTATCACAACGAAGAATCTTAATCCGTTGCTAACTACACTGGGGATTGACGAATTTCCTACCACAAAAAAGTAAGACACGATTAAGCGATTTTAGGAACGATTCGCCGTTGCGATACGATAAAAGATTTCCTTTGTCTTGATTTTTAGGATTGTTTTTAGAAAAGTTTAATTTTTTCTTTACTTTGTACAATTAATTTTTTAACCTAAAACCTAAACAAATGCAGTTTTCAAAACCTAAACTGAGTTTATCACAAATTATTAATATGAATGTCGGATTCTTTGGCATTCAGTATAGTTTTGGTCTTCAGCAAAGTGCAGTTAATCCGATTTATGATTTTTTGGGAGCAAGTCCCGACCAAATTCCTTTGCTAAATTTGGCAGGTCCAATGACAGGTCTTTTGATTCAACCAATCATCGGAGCGATGTCTGATAAAACTTGGTCGCCACGCTTTGGTCGTCGAAAGCCTTATTTCTTAATTGGAGCTTTGATGTGCAGTTTAGCACTTTTACTATATCCATTTAGTAGTTCGTTATGGATGGCCGCTAGCCTCCTCTGGATTTTGGATGTAGGCAATAATACCGCTATGGAACCTTACCGAGCTTTTATTGCTGATAAACTCGATTCTTCGCAACAGCCAACAGGCTTTCAAGCACAAAGTTTTTTTACGGGCTTGGGACAAACTTTAGTAAATCTTTCAATTTTTATTTTTCCTCTGATATTTTTGGGCACAACAGGCTCACTACCTACTTGGGTTTATGCATCATTCTTTTTGGGGGCAGTTTGTTCGATTGGTTCGATTTGGTGGAGTATGCGTACAACTACCGAAATTCCACCAGGTGCAGAAGAATTGGCCGAAATGAAAGCAAGTCCGATGAGTATTATAACACCCTTCATTGATATTATACAAGCAATCCGAGAAATGCCGAAGGTTATGTGGCAATTGGCCTTGGTTTATATGTTTCAATGGTACGCACTATTTTGTTATTGGCAAAACTCCTCAAAAAGTATTGCACAATCAGTTTGGAAAACTACGATCTATCAGAACAACCCTGTTTATAATGAGGCAGTTAGCTGGTCTGGCTTGGTAAATGGTTGGTATAATATTGTAATGTTTTTGGTTGCGTTCAGCTTGGTTTATTTTGCAAAAAAATACTCGCCAAAACGAGTACATGCTGTGTGTTTAGTTTTGGCAGGAATTGGCATTTTAGCCTTTCCGATGATTGAAAATAAATATTTACTTTTCCCTGCTATTACAGGCTTCGGAATTGGTTGGGCAAGTATGATGGGAATTCCGTATTTAATTGTCGTCGGCGAAATTCCGAAAGAACGTTATGGTGTATATATGGGAATCATCAATATGATGATAGTTATTCCGATGCTGATTCAGACCCTTACTTTTGGCTATATCTTGAAAAATTTCTTAGGTAATGACTCAGGTAAAGCTATTTCGTTTGCAGGAGTGCTTTTACTAATTGCCGCTGGAGCAACGCTACTCATCAAAACGAAAAAAGTAGAAAGCGATGTATATACCAATTAATGGAAGGCATTGAGCGTAGAGACGTGGCATTGCCACGTCTAAATATGTAGATAAGAAAGTCCACAGTCAATAGTCGACAGTTCGCACTAACATAAAATACCGTCTATCAGTTTTTTATGAAAAACAAATTTATCGATTAAATATACCCAACTGTTTATAACAAAACATTATTGAATAATTCTTTATTGAACGATTAGACGTGGCAAAACATTATTAAATAATTCTTTATTCAACGATTATACGTGGCAATGCCACGTCTCTACGAATCACTGAATTTATGGCAAATATTGGCGAATATAATTTCTGCTTTGTAAAATTGCCTTTGTGATATCATCGGGGCTTCCTTCGTAGGCTTTATCTTCTACTTCAATCACAACGGGTCCAAGATAACGCACATCGGTGAGTGCGGCAAAGAATTTTCCCCAACGAACATCTCCCAAACCTACGAGTTTTGGCGAATGATATTCGAGCGGATTGGCAAAAACTCCGACTCTATCCAATTTATCGTGATAAACCTTCACGTCTTTTAAATGAATATGATGCAAACGATCTTTGTACTGGTAAATCGGTTTGACTTCGTCCATCATCTGAAAAACCATGTGAGATGGGTCATAATTCAATCCAAAAAGCGGCGTTTTAAATGTTTCAAACATTCTGTCCCAAACTGCGGGACTGATTGCGAGGTTTTTACCTCCTGGCCATTCATCGTTCGTAAAAAACATCGGACAGTTTTCGATTCCAATCTTTATACTTTCTTGCTCAGCGGTTTCAATTATTGGTTTCCACAATTTCTTGAATATCTTTAAATTATCTTCGATATTCTTCTTTGGGTCACGCCCAATAAAGGTATTCATGACTGGAATATTTAGCGTATTGCAGGCTCTAATTACTTTCTTAATATGCTCAATATAAAATTCTGACTTCTTTTTATCAGCATCCAAAGGATTTGGGTAATAGCCCAATCCCGAAATATCAATACTTTTTTCGTGAAGATATGCTTTAATATATTTTACTTGTTGAGCATCCAATTTATCGACATTGATATGAGTAACGCCCGCATACCTGCGATTATCACCGCCTTCGGTTGGCCAACACATCATTTCGAGACACGAAAAACCGTGTTTTGATGCAAAATCTACTACGTGTTCAAAGCCAAAGTCGGCCAGAATCGCACTTACAAATCCGAGTTTTAACATAATACTTGTTGAATAGAAGTTTATTTCTTCAAAAGTATAAAAAAAACAGCTTTGTCAAAATCCATTCTTGTTTATCTTTTGTGTATCGTTATTTAAACAAAATATTTAATTGCAATAATTTTGTTTATCATTGTCAACCTATCATTAAACAAAATAAATAAATCATAGCTTTGAAATAAAGGCATTTTCTTTAAAAAATGATATTATATTCAAATATTTTGTTGTTTTATTAAATAATTTCTTTTAAATGTAAAATTTAATATAAAGAACACTTGTTTTCTTTGTTTAACTTTTATTAACTTTGCTTAAACAAAAACCAATAAGACTATGACTGCTATAGAATTCAATTATGCTATTTCAAAAACATCAAAATCATTGAGACCTTTTGCCATGAGACTGACAAAAGACCATGAAAATGCCAATGATTTATTACAAGATACGCTTATGAAAGCATTCTTGAATCGTGAGAAATATGCAGACGGCACAAATCTGAAAGCATGGCTTTATACCATTATGAAAAATACGTTTATCACGAACTATCAACGTATGGTAAGAAAGAATACTTTTATCGATACAACCGATAATCTACACTATATCAATAGCACTGAAAGTTTAGTTGATAATGATGCTTACTCATCGTTTGCGATGGAAGACATCAATAATGCAGTAGAAACGCTTGATGAAGCATATCGTCAGCCGTTTATGATGCACTTTAAAGGTTTTAAATACCATGAAATTGCTCAAAAATTGAGTATTCCGATTGGTACAGTAAAAAACAGAATACACATTGCAAGAAAAGAATTAAAGGATAAATTGTACATGTACGCTTATTCTTTCTAATAATATATTTTGATGGTTTCGACCATCTATAAGGTTTTTGGTTAAAAAAGAGGAAGGTTCAAAAAGGTTGTAAGCTATGCTGACAACCTTTTTTTTATTTTCTGACAGAATTATTAAGATTCTTTGAATAAACAAAATTCAAACTTACAGTTATTTTTTCACGCATAACCAAATGTAGAAACCATTTAAACAAAATGAGGCGAGCAAATTTAGCCACATCGTATTTTTAAAATTCGCTTGGTTTTTGTCATTTATGGTTTTTAAAAACCACCAACCAAAAAATACTAACGTAGGAAAATTGAAAATCAATAAAGTAATAAAGTGTGCTTGATTGAAATAAAAGAAAAAACCTACAAAGGCAATTGAGAATACAATGGCGGTAAATATAAAAGTACCTGTGATACCCAACAAAATGCTCATTGTGGTATCGCCTCGCTTGGCATCTTCTTCGTGCTGATAAATCTGCGACATTGGGTAAACCGCCCAGAGCATTAATGTACTTATCAAAGCTGGTAAAATTTGTGGTTTTAAGCTTTCGAAACTTTTTTCAAAAGCCATTATTATCGTACAATAAGTAAACGCTCCTTGAAAAAAACCCACAACTAACCAACTCAAAATCGGATATTTTTTTAGTCTAATTTTGTCATTACTATATGCTTTCGAGACTAAGCCATAAACAAAAATCATTAAGGCAAACATCCAGTCTAGCACAACAAGGCTAATAATTACTGCTAAAACATCCATCGCCCAACAAACCCAAAAAAGTTTTTTATCAACAACAGGAGGTTTTTCGAGTCCGCCGATGCTACCTTCATCTTTATCGAAATAACTATTATAAGCATTGCTTGCAGGATAAATGAGTAGATGTAAAATAACAAATATCCAAACTGCTTTTGGCTTATCAAGATTTGGGGTTTGGCTGATGGCAAACCAATAAACAGGCATCAAGAAAAGCGAAAACGGAAGCCTCAAGTGAAGTAAAATATCTTTTGGAGTCATGGTTTTTGGGAGTTATGTGAAGTACGAAAATAAGATTTAGGTTCATAAGATTAAAACTGATTATTCCCAATCTGATTTAAGCATATTAGCAAAAATAAAGCTACCAACCAAAATTCCAAAGAAAACTAATGATAAGTTAAAGTTATAAATAATCATAGCTATTAAAGCCACCGAAGCAATAACTAAAGCAATAATTGGCGATACTGGATAAAATGGCACAAGAAAAGGGCGTTTAAGATTCGGTTCATTTTGACGTAAAACCAACAACGAAACCATCGAAAAAATATACATCGTCAAAGCCCCAAAAGCAGAGAGAATGATTATATCGGCCGTTGAATTGCTTAAAAGTGCCACAATTCCAAAAGCCATATTTAAGAGCAAAGCATTGGCTGGAGTTTTAAATTTTGGGTGAACATTTCCCATAAATTTGGGAGCATTCCCTGCTCTACCAAACTCAAAAGTTGCACGCCCTGCGGCCAAAACTAAACCATGAAACGACGCAATGAGTCCGCAAGTACCAATGCCTACTATTAACTGATAAACTCCACTAGTATCACTCATAATTTTACTCATCGCCATCGGCAAAGGTGAGTCTGTCACGCTTCCATCGGATTTATAAACAATTGATTCCCAGCCATTTATTCCGACTGCAGTTATAAAAGTTATCACGCACAAAACAACCAAAGTAGCCATCGCTGAGCCAAATCCCCACGTAATGTCTTTCTGTGGATTATTCGATTCTTCGGCCACATTTGCCAAACCTTCTATTCCCAGAAAGAACCAAATCGCAAAAGGCAAAGCCGCGAAAGCTCCACTCCAACCATTGGGTAAGTTATTTGTAAATAAGTTTTTTGTTTCAAATTTTGGAAAAGTAAAATACCAAAAGGTTATCAAGCCCAAAACCGCAAAAATAGTTATTATCAACTCAAAAGCTGAAGCCAGTTTTGTGCCGAGAATATTGAGGAAAGTAAAAATAAAATATGCTCCAATGGCAACTCCTAAGATAGAAAGTTGCGGAAAAACCGCATTAAAATAAGCCCCGATTCCAACCGCAATGGCGGGCGGAGCAAACAAAAATTCAATATTTTGTGCCATTCCTGCCAAAAAACCCCACTTTTTCCCTAAAGCTCGATTGGCATAATCAAAAGCACCACCTGCCTGCGGAATTGCACAAGCCAATTCGGCATAACTCAACGAAAATGTAAGATATAAAATAATAACAAAGAAAGTTGCAACAGCCATTCCGAGTGTACCGCCTTTTTCGAGGCCAAGATTCCACCCGAAATACATTCCTGAAATAACATATCCTACTCCCAAACCCCATAGCAGGGTTGGTGTCAGACTTTTTTGAAGTTTTTGTTCGTTAGATGACATATTAAGATTTTAGCGTTGGGTAAATATCCTTAAAGTAAGGTTTTTAATCGCAAAAAATCAAGCGATAATCCTCACTTATCTAAAAATCTTATAAATCCTGCTATGTTTTGGTTTATGTTCTGTAATTTTGTAAAAAACACCTTAGTAATGTATCTTGCGTCTGCTTTTCGATGTTGTTGTTGTCGGTAATTGCATTAATCTAATTCTTCAAAAATTAGTAACTCCTTTTATTTTCTCTTGAAAACAAAGAGTTTTTACAGAATCGCTCAGTGAAAAAATATTCACTCATTCGTTCATTCACTCATTCCCTCATTAAACCTCTATGCAAAATCTGAAAATTTATAATACACTTTCCCGTCAAAAAGAAGAATTTCAGTCCATCACACCCAATCACGTAGGTATGTACGTTTGCGGACCCACGGTTTACAATAATGTTCACTTGGGCAATGTCCGCACGTTCATGACTTTCGATGTGCTATATCGTTATCTCACACACATTGGTTATAAGGTGCGTTACGTACGCAATATCACTGATGTTGGCCACTTAGTTGGCGATGGCGACGAAGGAGAAGATAAAATCGGCAAAATGGCAAAGCTCGAAAAACTCGAACCAATGGAAATCGTACAACGCTACACCAACGATTTTCACACAGTTTTGGAGCAATTCAATTTCTTACTACCAAGCATAGAACCAACAGCAACAGGACATTTAATCGAACAAATTGAGGCGGTTAAAACATTGATAGAAAAAGGTTTAGCCTATGAATCAAACGGTTCGGTTTATTTTGATATTAATAAATACAATGCCGAAGGAAATGAATACGGCAAACTTTCGGGTAGAATTTTAGATGACCTTTTAAACGAAACTCGAGAGTTGGATGGTCAAGCCGAAAAACGTAATCCACTCGATTTCGCAATTTGGAAAAAAGCTAGTCCAGAACATATCATGCAATGGCCAAGTCCATGGGGAATGGGTTTTCCAGGTTGGCATTTGGAGTGTACTTGTATGAGTAGCAAGTATTTAGGAGCAACTTTTGATATTCACGGCGGCGGAATGGACTTAAAATTCCCGCACCACGAATGTGAAATTGCACAAGGCGTAGGTATCACGGGCAAAGAACCAGTAAAATATTGGATGCACTCTAATATGCTCACTGTAAATGGTCAAAAGATGTCAAAGTCTTTAGGAAATTCGTTTCTTCCAGCCGAACTTTTTGCAGGAAGCCACCCTTTACTTGAGCAAGCATATAGCCCAATGACAGTGCGTTTCTTCATGTTGCAATCACAATATAGAAGTACGCTTGATTTCTCGAACGATGCCCTAAAAGCAGCACAAAAAGGTTTTCGCCGCCTCACCAATGGCCTCAGAATAGT
>Ga0209189_1001423_pt1 | contig 17949 bp, 19 predicted proteins | sample C_130820_EF_Meta_FD_187308 | JGI IMG/M metagenome (GOLD analysis project Ga0209189, IMG submission 187308) | Freshwater microbial communities from Lake Croche, Canada to study carbon cycling - C_130820_EF_MetaG (SPAdes) (version 3) | ecosystem: Environmental > Aquatic > Freshwater > Lake... | reverse complement strand
AACTGAACAAATCACTTCTGAAGAAGATATAAAACAAAAAATTGCTGATAACTTTCTAAAAAAGTTAACAGATGATACTGAAGATATTATAAATGGATCCGCAGGAAATGTCATTACTGATGTTATAAAAACAATTAATACATATGGTGGTAGAACATCTAAGAAAAAAAGAAAATCCAAGAAAACAAGAAAATTCAAGAAAACAAGAAAATCCAAGAAAACAAGAAAATCCAAGAAAACAAGAAAATTCAAGAAAAATAAAAAACGTTCTCTCTCAAATAGAAAATGAAACTTTCTTTTCTAGCTTTTCCAACATCTCTTGATTATATACTAAATTACCTGTAGGCTTATATTGTCCGATTGGCGTATATTGTTTCTTATCTCCTTTCGTCTCCTTCCCACCTGCATTTAATAAACGAGTATTTGGATCATTCGGATCCCCCTGTTCTTCTTCTTCGCCTGGTTTTTTCACAATATTCCCTTTTTCATCGACAACAATACCCGTTTTTTTCTTAAACTCATTTCGCGAATAAGTTGGTATCCAATTCTCCCATGAAATAAAAAGAGTATTTGGATGCATATATCGGACAAAAAACCCATTTTCTTCTAACTTAACGACTAAAAAAGCCACACATTCACCATTATCGAAATTCGGTTCGCCAAAAATAAATTCGGGTACAGTAAACCAAATATATTTATCCAAGCGTTTATTACGCCCTGTAAATTGTATACGTTTATGAATACGTCCTAAAATTTTATTAAAAATAGAGAGTTGTTTTAGATCCCGCTGTCGCTTCTTCTCATACAAATCATCAATATTGAGTTTTGTTGAAGCTTCTTCTTCGTCGACATATAAAAGGCATGACATTTATTAATTATTGGTATATTTATTCATAATATTTTGTTTTAGAGAGAAAACCTAATAAATATAATAATTTACTCATTATATTTATCATATTAATTCTTATATGACAATCGAACATCTCGTTATTTCTGGTGGATGTATCTGGGGCTTATATGAATATGGTGTATTTAAACATCTGCATAAGCGAGAGTTTTGGAATATTAATAATATTAAAACAATGTATACTACTTCAGCGGGTGCTATAGTTGGTACAGTTCTAGCATTAAAATTAGATTATGAAACCATGGATACATATTTAATCGATCGACCATGGAATAAAGTATGGAAAGAATGCTCGTATAATTTATTAGATGCATTTAATAAATGTGGTATTTTTCATAAACATTCTTTTATCGAAATGTTTTTACCACTTTTCAAAAGTATGGATATAGATATCAATATTACTATGTTAGAATTTTATGAATTTACAAAAATAGATTTGCATATTTTTATTACAGAATTAAATATGTTTGAGTCTATTGAAATCTCGCATTCTTCTCATCCTGAATGGAAATTAATCGACGCGATTTATACATCGTGTACATTACCCGCAATATTTGCACCCCATATAGATGGTATTAAATGTTATATTGACGGTGGATTTTTCAATAATTATCCAGTAAAACAATGTTTTATGAATGTAGAGGATTATGATACTATTTTGGGAATATGTATTGAGAAAAATGCAGGAGATGAAAATCCTACAGTTATTACAGAAGATTCTAATATATTAGAATTTACTGCTGTTTTGATGAATAAGTTATTCAAAAATATGATCTTTATGAATGATAATACAGGTATAATCAAATATGAAATCATAACATCTACTATTCCTACGACAATTGAACAATTAGAAGATATATCGTGTAGTAAAGAAAAGAGACGGGAAATGATTGAGTTAGGTGAAGCGGATGGGAAAATATATTATGACAAATGGTCAGAAATAACTAATGATTTATAGTGTCGATTGTATAAATTGGTCTAAATGATCGGAAGTGATTTTAGCATCATAATCAATAGTAGTACTATCTTTGGACATTTTAATAGTAGGATAGGCTTCAATATTATATTTACGGATTAAATCTGCGATTTTAGTAGGTGTTGTTTGGACAATACCACTAGCATCCGCAGGTATATCTATAATATCAATCGTTCCATTATCTTCTGTACAGTTAATATCATAACAGTGAATAATATATCCATTTTTCTCTACATTATTATATTGTAATTTAAATGTATTCCATTCGGGCTTAGCAGTTTTACAATGGGGACACCAATCCACATAGAAGAAATAGATATTCGCAATTTTCTTACGTCCATTGGAGTTCGCCATATCTGCTAGAACCTGTTTTTGAGAATACGGCACATAATATTGATTATATGCGTAAAAACCAAAGGCTACAAAAATAAAAAATACGAAAATGGCTATAATAATATTTGCATAGGGTCTTAAATAATCACTAATCACAGTAATAATATTCGCCATAGTATACTATATATTGGATATATTTATTATATATATTATATTCTATTAGAATAAACGGATAATGAAATATGCTAAAAAACAACTAAATCCGAGTAAAAATAACTCAAACTTTTATTTAGGATTCATATATATATATATAAATATTTATGAAACAAAATAAAACACAAAAAAAAACTCCCTTTAAAGATGATCATTATAATAGTAATGATGGTATGTTAACTACAATATGGGGTCCTAGTATGTGGCATTCTTTACATACAATGAGTTTTAATTATCCTGTATATCCAACACCTGAACAGAAAAAACAATACCGAGAGTTTATCTTGAACCTACAATATGTACTTCCTTGTGGGAAATGCCGTAAAAATTTGAAGAAGAATTTTAAGCGGTTACCATTGAATCTATCCGATATGGAATCACGATCGACATTCTCTCTCTATGTTTATAAACTACATGAAGTAATTAATAAAATGTTACATAAAAAATCGGGTCTCTCCTATGAGGATGTGAGAGAACGATATGAACATTTTAGATCGAGATGTACAAAATCACTAACGGAAATTCACGAAAAACGAAAAAAAGAGGCGGAAAAACAAAAAGAAGAAAAAGGATGTACGGAACCCATGTATGGAGAAAAAGCGAAATGTGTTATTCAGATCGTACCACAATCAAAAAAATGTAAAACATTTAATGTTCATAAACAATGTATAAAACGTAATCTTACTAGAAAAAAGATTTAGTCGATATTTTTACAAGAAACTGTTATGAGAAAAAAAGATAAAATATATATGGATTGATATATATATTATATGTCTACTGATAGTATTAAATTTACTAGTGAATATATACCAGAAGATAATTCAAATAATTCAAATAATATTAATCATCTTAATCATGTTAATCCTAAAAAAGACCCCATACCTTTTTGGGGTGTAAATCCAAATATTCTCTTCCAAAATCAATATATTACCGAGTTTTTCCCAGTGAATGGAATGTCGTTTAATCAAAATTTAAATGCTATTAGTCGGTCTATTATTCTTTTATCAGTCGTCGGGTTTTTATTAACCCGTAATTTTAATTTCTTTGGTGCACTTACCATCACTATGATTGCGATTTATTTTTATTATCAAACGCAACGACCAAAGTCGGAGGTTGAAGGCCTTAGTAATGCAGGTTTAGCTATCGTTGGTGATCCTAGCTATAATAAAAAAGGCATCGTACCTGGGGTCGATGGATCGAATTCCGTTTTTGATAAAGCGACCCCATCAAATCCATATTCAAATGTACTACTAACCGATTATGATATGAATCCGAATAAAAAACCCGCACCTCCTGCAGGTACCACCGTCGTATATAATACTATTTTAGAAAATGCAAAAAAAACAGTTATGGAATTAAATAGCGACCAACCTGATATTGCCGATAAATTATTTAGAGATTTAGGGGAAAATCTAGAATTTGAACAATCCATGCGAAATTTTACATCGAATCCAGCGACAACCATACCGAATGATCAAGCAGCTTTTGCAGAATTTTGTTATGGTGGTATGATATCATGTAAAGAGGGAAATGCTTTTGCTTGTGCTAGGAATTTAGATAGACATACCAACTAAAGGGAAACCAATGGTTTCCCTTTAAAACCCATCCTTTCCGATTGGTATTATTGAAAGTGAACCATATTTTTTCATTAAAGACCCTCCTATCCTGTTGGTATTATCTGTAGGGTATTATCTGTAGGGTGTTATCTCTAGGGTCTTGATTATCAATAAATAGTGTTTTAGAAATTACTTATAAAATATCTTAAAATAAATATTTTATAACTATATATCAAATAAGAAAATGAGTTTAAATAACACAAGTAGTTATCTTTTTAACAGTATGGGACGTATCGGTATAGATATTACCGATCAAACTGCGCAAAATCTTCATAATACACGTTTTGGAAATTATATGGTAGCTAATTATTTTAGCGATAGTACTACCGGTCAACAAGTTCAATTTGCTACCCAGCAACCAAATATTATGATGAATGCGAAATCAGGGGTGGCTTCTGGTGCGATCGACCAATATTCGTTTTTATTACAAAATACAGATTCGGAGAGACCTTTAGAAAAACTTTCATTAAATGAACGCCTTTTTAGAACCGTTCCTTATTTAGGAAGAGGTTCTGGAGATCCTACATTAGAATCCCAACTTTTACAGGGTGAAACTGTTTCTGATAAGAAATCGGTTGCTACTGTTTCTGAAATGACCTATATGAATCATGCAAATTTTCCTATGATGGATGATTTAAAATCGCGTATTGGAAATCCTGCTTATTCTATCGAAGAGTCTGCTTTAGATGGATGGACAAGAGGAGGTGCTTCTGCAAGAGATACTCAATTTGCAAGTAATTCTCGACCCACTGGAAATGGTTATTAGGTGATTAATTTATTTTATACATATATTATATAAAATGACAGACGAGGATCAAATGGATAAATCACCAGAAGAAAACATGCACAAAGAAATATTAAGCAAACTAGTTACTCTTGAGGAAAAAATAGATACTCTTGATGTTAAAATAGATACTCTTGGAGAAAAACCGAATGTTGCATCTGAAAATACGGAAACGGGAGATATGGAAACGGGAGATATGGAAAAGGGATCTACTCCAGAATTTATTGAAGGTACTCCAGAATCTATTGAAGGTACTCCAGAATCTATTCCAGTTAATACTCCTGCTGATGCTGATGCTGCAATGCCTGGAGGAACTCGCCGTGTTAAATTCTTCGATATGTTTAAACTAAAACGTACTCGTCGTCGTCGTACCGTTAAAAAGACTCGTCGTAGAGGTGGTAGAAAAGGATCCAGACGTCGTTAGAATATAAAAAGACAAGACAAGACAAAGACAAGACAAGAAAAAGACAAGACAAGAAAAAGACAAGACAAGAAAAAGACAAGACAAGAAAAAGACAAGGTTATAAAAAAATACAATAAAAATACAAGAAAAACAAATATCAAAGATACTATAAAAACACGCATAGTTTAGTGGTAAAGTCCAAACATGTGTCCTGGGTTCAGAGTGTAAAAAAACAAAAAACAATAAATCTATATAAAATGTATTGTTTTAGAATATATATTCAACCAATAGATGTATATCACCTATTCAACAAACGCAGAATATCGCCAAGCCCTCCGTAAATTTTGTGATATGTCTTGTAATGATATATCGATAGAATACGAAGAAATCGACGATGAATCAAAAGACGAATTATTATACGATCCAAATTCAATGGAAGAAAAAATGGATGAAATATTTAAGAAAACAAAAGACGACCCCCTTTGGATCGAATTATATAAATTAGCAGCAGCAAAATTCTTCTCTACGGATTTAGAAATCGGGTTAACTGTACTCTTTTCCTATCATTATTTCCCGGGATTTTATAACTGTTGGATATCGTTTTCTCAAAATCCAGATAATTGGTCTAAAACAAACGAATCCTATCTTTTATTATTATCTATACTTTAATATATAATGCCTCGTTGTAAAAAAGGAACTCGTAGAAATAAATCTACTGGAATTTGCGAATCTTCTAAAAATAAAACATTATCCAATCACCGTGTTAAACTTATTTTAGAAAAAGAGAGAAAATTTAGAAAAGAATCAGATAGATTATTGAATACTTCTACTTCTATGTCTTCCCAACTTATGAATCAATATAAAGAGAAGTTATCAACATTACATTTTGAAAAAGATGTTAAATTAAATAAAATAAATGATTTGGGAACTGCTTTAAGAAAAAGCATAGAACATAAAAATGATTTTGGACAAATGATGTAAAATATCATAAATAAATTTATTTATTTTTTTATGATATATGAAAATAGGAAACACGAAATAGGAAATACCTAAAAATTCGCCAAGGCAGTCAACATATCTAACTTTTCTAAAAAAGACCCCTCGGTTTCTTCTATTCTATCATATGCAAAAAGCTCGTTATATCGATTTAGTTTCTCAAATAAATTTTGGAAATGGAGCCCATCATAATCGTCTTCTTCTAATACAATTTGATGAAGTTCAATGGTATATTTCTCGCAAAATTTATTATTTAATAACTTTACCCAGTTTAATAATGTAGTCAAATGTTCAGAAGAAAAAACCGATTGATAATCAATATATCGATGATTATTTACACTATCATTTTCAATTCTTCTACGAGTTCCATAACAATAAAAACTATCTTCGAATTCATCATACAGAATAATCAATCGATTATCTGATTTTAGTTCTTTTGTTTTTAGATCAGTATCATATTCGACCATATAAAGTATATTAAATCTGGGCATTATCCGATGGATAAGTTATATTAAGTTAAGTATCTAAATCATTTATAATTATTATTTGTAAATCGCTATTTATAAAATTATTTTATGAGAGAAAAACTTATATATAAAAAACATTGTAAAAACAATATAAAAAAAGTCGACCATTTCTCTCAAATGAGTAGAACAATAACTACACAATCAGAACTTTTGATGCAAAATTTAGTGGATTATTATAAAGATAATTCTAGACTATTTCGCATGATTGGTATTATAAATGGTGAATCTAATATTTCTCTCAGATTGGTCGATTGGTTTGTAACGAATTATGCGAAAATGAATTTTACAGTTTATGAAATCCAAAATGAAAATTCTAGAGAGAATTACAGATTTAAAGTTTATCACGATTATAAATTGAAATTAAAGGCATATTCAAAAAAGAGATTCGATCCTTTTTGTCGTTGGGATAGAATCCAATTTCCCTATGATGAAAATAATAGTATTGAGACAACGATTGGACAACTCAATTTTTTCAAATGGGCATTTGATAATCGAATCATTGAATATATTCAGGCGAATTTATCGGCTATCGAAAAAGATATGAATGCGAGGAATAGTACATCGAAAACAAAACAATCGCGTTCGTCTGTAACTTCGGATTCAACCACGGACTCTTCTACGGACTCTCTTGATAATTCTAAAACACGTAAAAAGAGAGAAGAACTCTCTGTTTCTGCGTGTAAATGTATTAAAAAGGAAAATGTCAAGATTGTGGTGAAATTTTCTTGAAGATATTTTATCTTTTTGGATTTTCCAAAATAAAATTCTCTCAAATATTATTGATTGATTCATAAACAATAATATTTAATTAGGAAGTACGACGGGTCGACTATTATATTCTACCCATTTATTTCGGATAATATAAATCGATGAAATCGTTAATAGCGATATTTCAGTAGAAGACCTAATTATCATTGGATTGTCTTTATTCATTATACTATAATATATCCACATAGTCGAGGAAGCAATACTTAACATACAAAATATCAAAGATAGTGAATTAGTACTTTTATTTTTATAGATAAGAAACATAAAAATGATTCTTCCGATTACGGATAACGAGGTTGCAGTATATGGTAAATAATGTAAATCCGTGGCCATTTATTTTTATTATATTATTGAATAGTATTGAATATATTTTATTTATTTTGGAATAAAATATATAAATCTCTCAACCCCCATATTTTTCTATTTTAAATTTGTCCAAAACAATTCATTTCCAATAAATTATTTATTTTGGAAAACTTATTATGCTAACCCTAATAGAACATCGATATCATACGTATCCTGGCCTGCCTTCTCCATATCCTTCTTCTGTTTCATCAGTCGTTTCTTTTCATCTCTCGTTAGTTCCTTCTTTTCTTTTGGTTTTTCTTCGATTTTATTTCCGAGAGAATCGAATTTATCTTCGGCTTGTTCGAGATTTAACTTTTTGGAATCCTCCTTTTCTTTACGTTTTCTCTCTTTTTCCAAAGCCTCAATCATATTATCACCAAAAACAGTCATTGACCCATTTTCCAAGAGCCATTTCTCTCGTGTAATCGCATTATAGAAATCGTCATTATGGGAAATTACTAGTACACCACCTTTGAATCCTTTGATTGCATCCGACAGAGCATTTGTGCTCTCGCGATCGAGAAAATTTGTTGGCTCATCGAATATGATCACGTGGGGTAGAAAAAATGTAGCCGCTGCTAAATAACATCTCATTTTCTGACCAGATGAGAGCGCATTAATTTTCGTATGTTGGGCGATTTCTGGCTCTAAACCAAAACTATTCATATGTTTTTGAATCTCTCCAGTCGTTAGCTTCCGCTGTCCCATCATCGATTCCATTGCTAACTTCTCATCGAATTCTTTTACCATTTTCTCATATCCCATTTCTACGAGTTCACCCTTTGTAAACCACTGAACCAATTCGACAGTACCCTCGGATTTTGCCTCGTATTCATGCTCTCTCTTTCCTGCGCGTCTAGAACCGAGTTCCTTAATTATAAATGTCTTATTCAGTTTCGCTTTTTGTTTAATTGCCTCGATTTCCTCTTCTGTTAAAGTAAGGGTATTCTTATTCGCTTGTTCTCTATCCGAACCAAGGCGGTAACGCCACATCACATATTCAATCGGCGTCAACTGTTTATGTGGATCGAGAGAAGCAGAGATATTCTGTGGAATATAGGCCATTCGTAAATTCGGATGTCTCTCAATGACACCACCATTTGGTTCTAATTCTCCAACGAGGATTTTCACCAAGGTCGATTTCCCCGCGCCATTTACACCCGCAATAATAATTCTGGCCGCCTGGCTTACCTGAACAGTAATACCACTCAATTGTGGTTTTGGTGCCGTTGGATACTGGAAAAAACAATTCTTCATACTGAGAACCGATTTTGTGAGAGATTTCACACCCTCGAGTGGCCCTGGGTCAGGAATACTGAACGAGAGAACTTCTTGTGAAGTGGTCTGGAAATAAAAGGCTGCCTCAGGTTTCTGTTTTACAAATTCAGTAACATTACCGCGATAGACTTTGAGTTTAAGAGTCTCATAATGGATCATATTCGTACAAACTTCGTCCATGAATTTAATATCGTGAGAGATGATTAAAAATGTCGTATTTTGGGTTGTTTTAATATAATTCTTCAACCAAATACAACTGAGTGCATCAATATGATTGGTCGGCTCATCCATCAGAATCAGAGGGTCCGCAGCGAGTTTTGCTAAAATCAAATTCACACGCTGGACATTTCCACCGGAAAGTGTCGAGAGAGGCGAATTCATCATATGTTCAGTCACATAGAGTTCGGCCAGATTCCGTGCGATTTCCTCTCTACTAATTCCTTTCGCTATAATTTTCGGATTCTCTGCAATATAATCCAGCGTAATCGTATCGTGTTTATCCTCAGGAATATGGTGTTCAATATACGTCGCCTCGATATCAGGGAATCCCTGTAAAGTCTTATTCGCCATTGCTCTTAGAAGTGTCGATTTACCCGCGCCATTATGGCCTAAAATACCATAGGTATGATTGAGTTTTAACTTCAAGGGTGTCTGGTGTAGGAGAACACGAGTACCATAGGCGAGAGAAAACATACAATCGCATAGATTCTCTTCATTTTCTTCGGGGTCATGTTCATAAACAGTAATCGTATCAATCAATGTTTTAGAAATAGCAGCAGATATGGTTTGTCTAAGACTACTATCCGAAATGAGTTGCGAGAGATATGGAGAGATACACGATTCATATAGTGAAGGATCTCTTATTTCATATTTCACAAGATTTAAAACAAGTTGGATGGAATATTGAATAATAGGGGCGTCTAGTGAAACACTTGATGAATCTGTCTTGGAAATCTCATCCGAATAAAGTGTAAAACAAGATTCTCTTGTTACACTATCGACGAGTTTCGTATTCGCCTGTTCATAGACTTTATTCAGGGTATTCTTAGACCTTGTACAGACATTTCGTACTTCCTCAATCGCGATTTCATTAATACCCTTATCGAGAATCCAAGTGAGTTTCTCATAGAAAATACGGGCATAGACAGGATTTTTGATGAGTTTACAAAGGGTATCCATGACAACGGCTGCCTTACGCTGACAGACAACTTTCTTCTCTCGCATAGCACGGACAAGCATAGGTATCAATAAACTCAATGTAGGAATATCGATATCGTTCACAAAGGGTGTAGAAGCGAGAGTTTCTAGGGCAGCTTCGGTCTTGATCGATGGATTCATATATCCATCAATCATCGCTGAAATAATCGGTTGGATATCGACATTTTCGATGGTTTTACAAATTACGGCCCAACATTCTTCGACTGCGATCTTTATTTCTTTTTTAGGTTCGGATGAAAGAGTAATGAGAGATTCTGTAATCAAATATAAATTTGAAGAAATAATCGATGGATGGATTTCGGCATATTTACAAATCATTTTCAACCCTAAAATCTTCGATTGGTATTTGACTCCTTGAAATACAGTAGAAATCGCTGCGAATATGGATTCAAATGCATAAGGATTCAATACTCGAATAATATCTTCACAAATAGAATCTACTGAAGTCTGGTGTGTTTTTTCGGAACCAGTATCTAATAACGCTGGAATAATCGCGATTAAATCGGGTTCCGAACCTACTTGAAAGTTGTTTACGAGGGCCTGAATCTGTTCAATAGCATTTGTTTGGGAAGATAAATCTTTTACAGATAAACTTTTAATGATATCTTGTGTCATTATGTATAGTTAATCGTATTATGTTTTTAACTCTTTTCTAAAATTTGTTTTTGGTATTTATGTTATTTATATAGGGGCTTCATAAATAAATATATTATTTATGAAATTTATTATATGAAATCTACCAAAGGTTATTTATCCAAAGGGTATTTATCCAAAGGTTATTTATCCAAAGGTTATTACATCTACCATAGCGGACGCTGTTCTGGTTCCACATATAATGGTTTCGGTAATACGAGAGGTGTTCTATCACATATGGATAGCTGGGCTAATGGTTTTATCTGTGGATAAACATCCGATTTTGGATGAATTAGATTCGTTGTTCCTACACCACGTAAAAAGGATTCTACATCGACAGAATTATCTGAGAGAAGGGTAGGTGGGAGTCGAGAAGGAAGGAGTCCATCACCAGCAAAATGGGTAGTAATTGCCTGTCCATTAGGTTGATATGTATAAGCTTGGTGGGTTCGCGAATGTTCTAAAGACCATTGTTCTAATTGATAATTTCCTTGTGTATTTTTATTTCTTGTGGAAGCCATCTATTTATTTTTCTATTTAATATGTCGAGAGATTTTTATTTTTTAGATCGAGTTTTTCTGGATTTTCTTGGTTTCCTCTTTTTATTAGATTTTCGTTTTATAGGAAATGGAGTTGTCAATAATCGGCGTTTCATAAAAAAAGGCGTATCATTATAATGTCCCTGAATAATTTATTTATCATTTGCAATAGTATTCTGGACTTCATTATCTTGGACGACTTTACCATTTACTTGTGCGAATGTCTTTGTATAGGAATTCGAAAATGTTTGTATTTTTGGTAATGTTTGAATCTGAGGTTTCATATAAAATATAGGAATATATTTTATTATATTTACGCTTGAATATTTGAATCTGGTAAAATATCACGGTCTAAATTATCTAAGAATTGATTTGCTTGTTTTAATTTTTCAAAAATTGATATTTTTCCAGATTTTGTTGTTTCCCAACATTTTTTTAATTTCGGATGTCCTTCTACTCTAAAATATTCCCGTGATTTATTATTTTTTTTATCATAAATATTAACATAATAAACAACATATTTACGTAACATTTCGTGTGTAATTCCTTCAGGCAAAGGTCGTGCATTACTTTGTCGTGTTCTTTTTGTATTAGGCATAATTCCTCTTGAGTTATTCTCTTGTTCTTCTCTCGTAGCAATACGTAAATTATCCATACAATTATTTAATGGATTACGGTCAATATGGTCGATACTTACTTTAGATGTTCCTCTGCCATTTCCAAAACAATCCATTACTAACTGATGCATATAAATAGATGTATTAGAATTAGGTATATGTGCGGCGATATAACCATTCTTTCCCAAATACCAAGTAAGTGCTCCATTATACATTCGTTCATATTCTTTTATAATTAAAAATGCATTTCTACATAGTTTAACAATAGTTTCTTCCTCACAAAACATTAAAAATATTTCTTTATCATTTTCTCGAATAATCCATATGGGGTTTTTCATTAATCCAGCGTGTCTTCCTAGTGTTTTTATATGACCATTAATACAACCAGTTACAATATAATTTGTGAACATTGTGTGATTAATATCACTATACATACGATCAGTGATTTGTGGGATGATTACGGACATTTCCTATATTATACCTAAAGATTTATTTTTAAATAATTTGAACGAATGTATTTTATTCAATTATTCCTAAAGATTGTATATTTCATTGTTTTTATATAGGACCCATTTTCTTGTTTTATAAGAATATCATCGCCAGTAAAGTCATATTTTTGTTTACGAAGAATACTACGTACTATATTTAAATAAGGTCGTTTACAAGGAAAATTCGGTTTAAATGCTGAAATAGTCGAACATTCAAATATTCGTTGTATTTCTTGTTTAAGACTCATAATTTTGGATTGTTTTTCTATATTTTCTTCTAATTCATTTAATAAAAATGTATTGTTATTTAATTCTAATATTCCTATTATTTTTTTACAAAGTTCTTCTCTCTCTGAATTATATTTTTCGCTTAGTTTTATTCTCATTTATAAAATTATATATTTAATCTTTATTTAATTTTTGCTTTTGTTTTCGAAAATGAAAATGCTTTTTATAAATGGATATGTATCAATATTATTATTTGAGATAATATTGATTTTATTTTTATGATTTTTATATTTTGTATTTTATGAGAGTTATAAGCAAGGAGTGCATATATGCAGTTAAACTTACGTTTAATTACTGTACGCGACGCCCGCCCTTTAGTACCCCTAAGTTTCCCTAGGGGAATGGACTGTATCTTAACCCGACTCAGGCTGCTTAGACCTTCTTCATCGAGCGACTACCGTTCAGTCTCTGACGGCTAACCATAGACTAGCAAAATCGTCTTTAGGTTATAACCATGCGGATTGCCCAATCTTCAACATTATTACCATACCTGAGTTCTATTCTCAGCCATGAGCAGGTTTCCCATACTCACTTGGTAGTTGAAGCTCTAAGGGGTTCCCCGAACAACAAGTAATCTTGCAAGGATTTCTCCTCACTAACAACTGACCATTAAAACAGGGGTCAAACCGAAGGATCCACAAACATAGCCTGTTTTGTTTGTGGCGGGTTGTTTTTCTGCACAATTCTTAATAATATTGAATATTTTATATAACAAATACTCAATAAAATCAAGTTTAATGCCGCTCATAACTCTTAATACGTTGTAATTAACAGCGTAGACGCGAACTTTAGCGGTAGCAGTTCCAGAAACGGTAGGGGAAGAAAGGACAAGCTGGAGGACAGCGTTATCGATTCTGGAGAAATTGCAACTCCCGCTTGGTTGGTGTTCCTCAGGGCGGAGAGCAAAGGAGTAGACATTGATACCACAGTCAGGGGCTCTGGTATGGTGTTGGTAAGGTTGGACCTGGTCGAAGTAGGATCCCTCACGCTCAGAGAAGCGGTCTTGGCCGTTAAGCTGGAGCTTAGCGGTGACGACAGGGTTCTCGCCCCAACAGTGCATGTCAAGGGCAGTCTCGGCAAGGACGAAGGAACCGGCATCAGAGACAGAAGACTCAGTAGCAACACCAGGTGTAGAAAAGATACCAGCAGAGTATCCAGTGGTATTCATCTCATCAGCACCAGGAAGGGTGAAAAGACCAGAGGTATTAACGAAGGCGTTAGCACCAGAAGTCTCGTTAGGTCCAGCGAAAGCGTGGATAGCGTTAGGGAGAGCATCGACGGCATCAGTATAGTTGAAAGGCTGGGCACCAAGGGTCTTGTAGAGAAGACCTTGGCTGTTGAGGGACGAGCAGTAGTCAACGTTAGCATCAGGCTGGACAACCCAGATAAGCTCCTTAACAGGGTGGTTGAAGTTGAGCTTGATCTTGTTGGACGAGGAACCGACAGATTCATCACCAGTGAACTGGAGCTGCTCAATGAGGTACTCGTGAGGGTTCTGGGCCATCTTTCTGCGCTCATCGGTATCAAGGAAGATATAGTCGATGTAAAGGGAGGCAGCAACAAGGGATTGTTGGTAGGCAGTGGTGACAGCAACAGAGGTAGCGGTAGAGGAAAGAGAGTTAGCAGCCCAGAGACACTCGCCGAGAGGGCGGATATCAAGGTTGATCTTGACCTCGTGGTATTGGAGAGCAATAAGAGGAAGAGCAAGTCCAGGGTTTCTGTTGAACCAGAAAAGAAGAGGAATGTAGAGAGTGGTCTCAGGAAGAGCGTTACGAGGAGCGCAAACCTGGGCAGGTCCACCGGTAGCAGCGCAAGGACCAGAGACAGCAGCGAAGGTAGGATCGGTGATGTAGGTAAGCTGAGTGGTGTTACCAATGAGCTTGAAGTATCCACGCTGTTGCTCAGATGTCATTGTGAGCTGGTTCCAGATGTGCATCCAGTCACCATATTGACGATCAATACGTTGACCACCGATCTCGACCTCGACCTGGGCAATAAGTTGCTCACCGATGTAGTCTAACCAACGGGCATAGACAGCGGTACCAGAGGCAGCCATCTGTTGGTTAATCTCAGGGAGAGTAACCTGGAGGTAGGTACGGTAGGCAAGATCTCCATTTCTGGAGATGGTGCAGGTAACACGGCGACCGAAATCGGCTTGGCCAGAGAAAGTCTGTTCAATGGATTCCATGGCGAAGTTAGTGTGACGGCGGTAAGAAACTTTCCAGAAAGTGATCTCAGGGGTTCCAGTAAGGAAGACGTCTTGGGCGCCATAGGCGACGAGTTGTAAGAGAGCACCACCCATTTTAGGTTATATACTTCCTAAAGATAATAATTTCGGGAAAAAACACATTAATTCATTAATAAAATATATTATAAAATAATAAGTTTATGTTGTTTTATAATAAAATAACAACATAATAAGGTTAATAATATATTCGATTCTAAAATATGAATCCCACATACTAGAAATATATTTTATTTTATTCATTTTCAGTTTTCCTAAACAGAATCATTTTTTTGTAAATACAAATTGTGAATATTTAAATTATTATAAATGAATTTTTCTAAATAATCAGATTTATAAATCTCTCGTTTTCCCTCATGTTTTTTGGTAAAAATATATTCATCATCATTCTTTTGGACTTTCCATCCATAATTCAATGCATTCATAATAAATACCATTTTTTGAAAATCTGTTTTAGAAAGTTTTATATGGTCTTCAAGTAAGGGTCTTTCCATTTTTCTTAAACAAAGTAAAATATATATTGACTTTCTATTTAGTATTTTATGGTTTTACGGATTAATTTATTCGATATTTTCTTAGTATATTTTTTATTATATTTTTTATTATGGTTTTTACTATAGTTTTTAATATTGTGTATATATTTTCGTGTAATTTTATGAGATTTTCCGCCAAGTGATTCGGGAGTCAATACTTCTGTAGTTAATAATTTTTTATTTAAATATTCCGGGTGATTAATAAAATCTGTAATTCCCAAAACAATTGGAATATTAAAATTATAGACAAGTAAATTACTTTTAAATATTTTTTCTTCACCAGTGACTACTCTATAATATCTACTATCAAGTGAAGTAGAACGTCCATTACATATTTGTATAAATTGACTATGTAGTGATTCTAAATTGACTGTTGTAATTCGTTTTTTACGAATTGTCTCAATACTTAAAACTCGACTATAGTATCCAGATTCAATAGCAGATTCTTCGCTAACACCATTACATAATAATATATTATCAATAAATAATCGGTTAAATACGGAAAAATAAATAATAAATAATTTACATGGGTCATAATCGTGTGTAAAAATATAATGGATTAAAAATTGTAATTTTGTAAAATTTTCAGATGCAGTGCTAATAAATGTATTTGTAAAAATATCAATAATATATCTGAAATCATTTACTGATAAACTTCCATCGAAATAATCGAAAAATAATTCAAAGATATTACTAATATAAATAAAAAACTGATTTTTATTTTCTACTAATGCTGACGTTCGCGTATCTTTTAATAATTCCTTATCAAATACTATATTTGGATTTCTGTCGCCTTCACTATAGTTTATTTCATATCCGCTCAATTTTAAAAACATACCAAATAAAAAACATATTGCTATAAAATTACTTATTGAATGATATATTTTTTTTAAATCTGCATTTTCAAATATTTTCTTATAATATTTTTTTCGATTATGTTTATAGTCATTATCTTCTTTATCGATTTGTAATAAATCAATAGTTTCAAATAATTTATTGAAATAGTCACAAACATTAGTTATATAATTTATCATATTTTCTAATATTTCAGATTTAATTTCATCGCTTATTTCGATACTAAAAATCAAATCTTTAAAATTATTAAAATCTAATGGATTTATGGCTAAGTCAATTGGCGTACCTGCCGAATCATCATCTTCAAATTCATAACCACTTAATAATTTATCAGTAGTGGAAGTAAATAAATTTGTTAATGTAATAAACTCACTTAATAATTGGGACTGAATACTTTTTTCAAGGTTATCAATATAATCACTTGAAAATGATTCTTCTCTAACATGAAAACTTGCGCCACCAACTATTAAACTAGGAATTAATGCAGTTATTTCACGAATATGTGCTTTTAATGAAATATGATAAGCTGCGTTTGCCTCACCATAACTACCATCACTTACTTCAGTATATTCTTGAGTAACAATATGATATAACCAAAAGCATATTTGGTCATTAATATCAGAAAAGGAGGTTATATCTTTTTTATCAAAATAAATTAATTCTTTACCGCTTAATTTATGTATAAGACTAGTAATAATTTCAAAAATTCCTTTCTTTTCATATTCATCACGATAATTAACTCTGTCTTTTTGACCAGTAATACGTCCAGTATCATAACTTAATATATTTATAAATAACAATTTAATCGAATCTAACACTTTACCATCATATAAACAATAATGTCCATCTGTGAATTGGTTTAATTTAATCGGAATTTTTATAGAAGACGCATATTTTGCATAATTAGTAAGAGTTACACTTTCTCCAAATACTATCGATATTTTATCAAAATAGTCGAGAGAAATACCTTGCATTTGCTCATTTATTTTAGTTGCTTTTGCAATATAATCTGCTTTTTTAACAGCATTAGTTAATGTACTTACATCTATACCAATAAGACTATCAATTTCAGCTCTATTTGGTAATACTATTTTGGATTCGGTTTTTGTTATTCTTTCAATTTCGTCTTTCGATTTTTTTAATAATTCAATAGCTACATATGTAAGTATTCTCTCAATATTTATATTCGATTTACATTTAAATCTAGATGTATTCGGATTTTCTGTTTCAGGTATTGATAAACTAGTATCTAAGCCAGATTTAAATTCGTCTATTTTTGTATTTAACGCATCAATACTTTGTAATTTTTCCTTTATTTCTAAAACTTGATTAATCGCTCCATCAAATGGAGTTAATGGTACACTTTTAAACCGATAAAGAATGA
>Ga0209189_1001422_pt1 | contig 17953 bp, 14 predicted proteins | sample C_130820_EF_Meta_FD_187308 | JGI IMG/M metagenome (GOLD analysis project Ga0209189, IMG submission 187308) | Freshwater microbial communities from Lake Croche, Canada to study carbon cycling - C_130820_EF_MetaG (SPAdes) (version 3) | ecosystem: Environmental > Aquatic > Freshwater > Lake... | reverse complement strand
TAGCAACCCCTGCGACCCCTCCTGTTAACTGAGTATTATATATTTTTTAAGTCTCACTCGAAAAACCGTAATGATATTTTAAACGTTATTTAAAAAGTTCTTATGATTCTCTAAAAATCACATTTTTGGGATACCGGTGGACATTGCTGTGTTTATGACGGAGAGAAAAATATTGATTTTGAAACAAACTAGGATCACATTTCTTCAAATATTCGCCATTTTAGACAGTGCGTAATTTACATAATGAGTATTTTTACAATCTTGAAAATGCATAATGTTTTCTACGAAATTCAAAAAACGACTTGTCACCATATTTGGTTTATTACGAATAACGAAATTAATGTAATACTTTACGATGTTTTTTTTATCAATATTATATTTGTTGCTTATTTCTTGAACAAATTCAAAGATTGGTTTTAAGTCGGCAGGTTTTGTTTCAAATATTGCATAAAGTTTTTCCCATACATCGTTATCAATCACATGAAAATCTGTTTTTAAAATATTTTGATTTGATTGCATAAAATTTATCATGCTTCTTATGTCCGATTTATAGAGTTGTTGTATAGAGCAAATTGACTCCGCTGTTATATTTAAATTTTCATTCTCGGCAATTTTTGTTAAAAACTGCGCAATATCTGTTTCGGGGAGTTGATTGAAACGCAGTCTTAAAAACTCATTTTGGAGTCCTTCATCGATTCTACTAATATAGTTACAAATTAAACAAAAACGCACGTTTTTTGAATAATTTTGGAGTAAATATATTAGTGCTTGTTGTGCGTTTTTAGTCATATAATCCACTTCGTCCAGTATAACAAATTTCATACCTTCATTGAATAACGCCTTTGAATTTACAAACTGATTGATTTGATTGCGAATAATATCGATTCCTCGTTCATCTGATGCATTTAAATGAATCATGAGACCTTTGGTTTGTCTATTTGGAGAATGTGTTTTTAAATACTGCGTAATCAAGTTTACAATAGTTGTTGTTTTTCCGGTTCCCGGCGGACCATAAAACAAAAGATTAGGGAAATAAGATGTTGTAATGATATTGTTTAGTATAAGTTTATTCATAGGTTCTAGCACAATATCTTCAAAAATGGATGGTCTATATTTTTCTACCCATGGAATATTATCTTTTGACATAATTAATAAGTAATTTAAGCGAAAAATATTTAAACCCTTTACTATATGAAGATAATTACATCGGTTGTAAACAACGTAGACTTTATTGAAATTCAATATTATACATTTCGAAAGTTTATCCGATGTAGTTATGAATTCATTGTGTTTAATGATGCAAAAACTTTTTCAGACATAACAAATGGTGGAGACCTCACAATAAAACAAAAAATAGAGGATAAATGCAACGAGTTGAATATAACTTGTATTAATATAGATAATGATCATCATTGTAAATATATTATGTCGGAACGTCATGTTGATACATTTAATAAGTATTTAATACCATTTCAAATGGCGAATCCAGACAAATATTTAATAATAGATAGTGACATGTTTTTGATAGATTTTTTTGACGAACGCGTTTTAGATTATTCATGTGGTGTTATTGAACAGATGAGAGAAAACATCGTTTACATTTGGCCTGGTTTGTGTTATATGGATTTTAACAAGATTTTGAATATTGAGTTATTGAATTGGGCGTGTTCACCTGGACTAGACTCGGGAGGAATGATGAAAGAATGGTTGTCAAAACAAAAAGAAGGAGGCGTTGAACATATGCATTTTATCCGATCATTAAATTCTTGTTGTTGGAGAGAAACTGATATCCCCGAAAATTTGAGAGAAAACGAAACCCTCCTTCAGTTTTTGAAAGAAGATCCGAGAAATAGTGGAGATACATTTTTTTGTGAAATTTATGATAGTTGTTTTCTTCATTATCGCGCTGGAAGTAACTGGATGTGTGATGGAATGGAAAAACACAACGCATTATCCAAAAAATTGAAACAATTGTTATTGAATGAATTCACTGAAAAGAAAGAGAATGATGAATAGTTCAGTGTCAACACAGTCAACAACTAAAACAGGTTATTTGGAAATATTTGTGGGACCAATGTATTCTGGAAAAACATCCAAGTTGTTGGATATTTATAAAAAATATACATTTTGTAAGGTTCCAATATGTGTTATAAATCATGTTTTTGATACGCGTTATCATGAAACCATGTTATCTACTCATGATAGTCAAATGATTCCTTGTATACAGACAAGTCATTTGATGGATCTTTGGAACCCAATTGATTTAGAAACTACGGTTGAAAACGCGCAATTGATAGATAACTATGTAACTCTACAAAACGCGGAAGTTATACTTATCAATGAGGCGCAATTCTTTGATGACTTGACAATTGCGGTGACAAGCATGTTGGTTGTTGGTAAAAAAATTTATATTTCTGGACTGGACGGCGATTTCGAGAGAAAAAAATTCGGGCAAATATTGGATCTCATTCCATTATGTGATACCGTTACAAAACTGACATCATTGTGCGCTTTATGTAAAGACGGGACACCTGGAATCTTCTCTCACCGTTTGACAGAAGAGACAACACAAACATTGATTGGTTCGGATAATTATGTTCCCGTTTGTCGCTCTTGTTACGAAAAAAATCTATAATAAATTTGTTGGTATGTATTCAAATGAATACAACATTATTCTGTTTATATTTTTTATATCCGCGTTTTCTTTTGAATACAATACCAAGAATATGAAGGGTTCCGTAAAATATATTTGAAAACTATTTAAATTAATTGTGTGATTTAACTAAAATGGCAGAAGTAGATACGATAAAACCCAAACGAGGAAGAAGAACCAAGAAGGTAATAGAACCTGTGCAAGAGTTAGCGCAAGAACAAGTACAGGAACCAGCACAAGAACAAGAACAAGAACAAGAATTAGTACAAGAGTTAACACACGTACAAGAACCCGTTCAAGAGTTAGTACAAGAACCCACACAAGAACTAGAACAAGAAACAATAATGAAACCCGACATTACACTTCATATCGAAGAAACAACAATATTCGAAACCCAAAATTCTATTATGAATGAAAACATTATTATTCATAAAGAAGACGATCTCGCCAACTCTAAAAAGAGAGGAAGAAAACCAAAAGGAGGTAAAATAATTCAACAAAATATTGGTGTAAACGGAGAGAAAGAGGCCAAACCAAATATTATTTTACATTTAAAGTGTTCTATTAATGACATCCATCAGGGATTAAATGAATATGAAAATATTAAGTCTTATCATTTTACTGGGTCAAAAAACGATTTGGCATTCGAAGTTTTAGATAATGATAATAATGTGGAAGAGTCAAATTGCGGGAAGGTGTATATGTTTAAAAGTCAACCTGATAAAAAGCAACGCGCCAATTCGGAAGACGAAACTATGTATTGTGTTGAAAACAAGGAGATACGTCGTAAGTTGAAAATTCTAGAGCAAAATTTACATGTAAATAACATATCCGATAAAAAATCCGCGTGTTTTTGGTGTTCTTATGACTTTGATAATCCACCAATTTATATACCCAAATATTTCATCAAGAACTCCTATAATGTTTATGGTTGTTTTTGCACACCAGAATGTGCGGTTGCTTATTTGATGGAAGAAAACATAGATAGTTCCACCAAGTTTGAGAGATATCATTTAATCAACCATATTTATTCGAAAATTTATGACTATAAGAAAAATATCAAACCGGCGCCAAACCCACACTATATGTTGGAGAAATTTTATGGCAATTTATCGATTCAAGAATATAGAAGTTTGTTAAAGAGTGAGCGTTTATTTTTGATTGTGGATAAACCACTTACTCGTGTTCTTCCCGAATTTCATGAGGATAATGACGATTTTATTATTAATAGTAAAATTATTCCTTCAAACAGTAATTATAAAATAAAAAAGAAGATTCAAAAGACGCAAAACAAAAGCGATATTTTGAATGAGAATTTTGGAATCCATCCACTTTTGTAAAAGTGGAGCAAAACAATTTGTAGGAAAGGTGGTGCCAAAACCACCTTTAGAAAAGGTGGTGCCAAAGCAACTTTAAAAAAGTGGAGCAAACCTCAGCATTATCCACCGGGAACCCAGGAAGATTATAATAGTTTTTCATTAAGAAATCTTATAATGGGAAAAGGTAAGGAACTAGAATTCCCCGAAGGGCGGGGAGGGGGCAAGGGGGAACCGGGGGGGTTCCCCCTTGCAAACCTCAATCAAAATTCTTTTCTTGTTTCCTAGACAAGAAAAGAATATAATTTATAAGTAAATATTGCTGGGGTTTAATTATTAACCCTCATTCAACTCTGCTGATAGTTTTTCATGTTGTTTTTGGCGAAACTCTGAAATGTCCAATTGTTTTCGCATTTGACGATACATTTCTTGATTAATAGATTTTATGTGTTTTTCTTCTTTTTTATCAAGACCCATGTAATTTTTGATTACATCTATTGGTTTGTAATTGAATTCTATTAATTTTTCTCTCGCGGTTTCTTCTGTATAGTCAGTTTGTCGTTGAATCATTTGAATCATTTCACGGAGTTCGTCAGGTTCGCAAATTTGGGAAGAGATGCTAGTTTTCATATATTGGATTATAAGATTATTTTAAACTATATTAAACAAAAAACACTATATTCTTTATTGAATCACTATGGAAAACCCAAAACATACCGAAATAGTTGAAATGTTGTTAAATGATGTTTCAAATGTTATTAAACAAGGTGTTGATAAGTTAATATACAATTATGCGTTTCATTATTTAACAAGTGAATTGGAAAAACGAACTAGGGAAATGGAATTTTATAAAAATGAACTTGAAAAACTCAAGACAAATGCTTTCCCAAAGTCGCGTGAAAATATTGTCTTTAATATTGAAGAAAAGGTTTCTGTTGAAAAAACAACCGATGATGTCAAAACCGTTTTGACAAACATTATAGACTCAATTGAAACAAATGATGACATGAGTGATGTTACTGAAGAAATAGTTGATGAGGAAGAGGAAGAAGAAGAGGAAGAGGAAGAAGAGGAAGAAGAGGAAGAGGAGGATGAGAAAGAGGAAGAAGAAGTAGTTGCTGAAACCGATGAAGCAGATGAAGTAGTTGCTGAAACCGAGGAAGCAGAAGAGGAAGCAGAAGAGGAAGCAGAAGAGGAAGCAGAAGAGGAAGCAGAAGAGGAAGCAGAAGAGGAAGAAGTATTTGCTGAAACTGAGGAAGCAGAAGAGGAGGAAAAGGAGGAAGAAGTAGTTGCTGAAACAGAGGAAGCAGAAGAGGAGGAAGGGGAAGAGGAAGAGGAGGAAGATGAAGAGGAAGAAGTAGTTGCTGAAACTGAGGAAGCAGAGGAGGAAGCAGAAAAAACAGACGATGTTGATGAAAAGGAAACAGAAGATGATGTTGAAACTGAAACCGAAGAGGAGGAAGAGGAAGGTGTTTTTGAAATTGAAATTGAGGACAAAACCTATTACGTTTCAAACGAAAACAATAGTCCCATTTACGAAGTGGATAAAGACGGAGAAGTTGGTAATAAGGTTGGAAATATTGTTAATGGTGAAGTCATTTTTGATTAAAATTTTTTTTATTTACAACACATAATATATGTTTGAGTTATGTCCTCCAGCTTTAATATATCTTGTCTTTTCATTAACACAAATAATCATAGATTTATTTAAGGGACTGTATAATACTGCGTTTTTTAAAGCAGTTGTAATGATAATGGTTACTATTTTATTGAACGCTCTTTGTCAAAGTGGGTTAACTATAGTTTCTTGGGTAATTGTATTTGTTCCTTTTATTTTTATGACAGTAATTGTAAGTTTATTATTGTATATTTTTGGATTAGATATTGCGTCAGGAACTATAAGTTATAAATGCAATCAAACTGCTACGCCTACAACTACTACCAACACAAAAACCACCACTACACAAATTCATTCTCCAGTTGAAATATTTAATCCGAATTATAATGCGAACGCTTATCCTATTTTACCCGCAACAACGACGCCAACACCCGCACAAGTAAACAATTATAACAACGTTCAATCGGGTTCATTGCTAGTTTTACCCAACTATTCTAGTTCTCCTTTGTTCTAAATTTTATTATACACAAAATGTATAATAAAGTAAATGCCATACGGGAATTTTTATTTTGGAAAAGATGGATTCCTGTATAAAAAAAGTGGAAATGTAGGAAATCGTAGAAATCCAAGTCTCGGTCTACTATGTAATCAACCCCAAGATATCAATAATCATTATATATCTGGTTCAGGTGTTGGAGCAACTACAGTTTCCACACGACGTGCGTTACAAAGACGTTCGACAACTTGTGGGCCTTTTTGTTTGACCCAGCAGGGAACCTAGGGCTGCGTAGCAACCCCTGCGACCCCTCCTAATAAACTAACATTTAAATATTTTTTAGTCTCACTTTAAATTTCTGGACAAATATATTTATCCACAAAAAAGAGTTAAAAAACAATTTAAAGAAACGACAACAAAACAAACATGATTAGTCTACAAGGAATTGGCTACTATTTATCAAAGTTAGGGACGGCGTTTATTACTACATACGCCGCGCATGCATTCATTCAAAAAAATTATCCGGAGGTTTACGACAAATATTTCTTATATTGTTCTGAAAAGTTGGTGAAGACAATCAGCGAAATTGAGTTTATGGCAAAACCGTATCTTCGTCAACTGAATTATTTAAGACACATATTTTTCAAGTTTTTCAGAGGAGCGCATTTTCAAGTTATAAAATATAATGACACGTTTTATACTTGCTCCATTTCGAAAATAAAACAACAACCTTACTTTGATTTTTTTATTTATAATGACTACGATATTTATGACCGAAGAATAGAAAAGGGTATTTACGAACCAGTAAATAAGGTTATTTTATTTTCAGAACAAGTAGAACAATTGAGCAATGTTTTGTGCGAACGTGAACTTCTGTTTTACGATTTGTGTAATTATAAGTTTATGTCATCTAGTTTGAGTTTTAAGCAAAACGGACAGACCTATAATTTGAAACTACAAACCACTCATGAAAATTATTATGTTGTAAATAACAGGGTAAATCCACTGGTTGTTTGTTACTTACTAAAACGACAACATGGGATTGATATTTTTGCGGATGACATAAAATATGATTTAACCATTATTGATAACAAAATAAATCATGTTGTATTGACCGAAAAACAAGAATTGGTTTTTAGAGAGAATGATTATGTAATTCAACAACTGGATACAAATGAGGAAGATACTGACACCGATTCAGTTACAGATTCCGGTAATGAACCGGACGACGATTCTGACAATAATTCTGACAAAGACGAGGGTGATTTTTCTCCAAAGTTTGATATTGTTGAAACGAGTGAATCAAACATAGTTTTTTTGAATAAAAACAATAACGCAAAGAAATCTGAAATAGAGGATGATGTAAATAGTGAACCAAGTTTAGAAATTGTAGATAAGGAGAACTTTTAATAAAAGTGTTTTATATTCTTTTCTAAAACAATATAGAAAAAATTGATTATATTACATTACAATGGTAACTCTGCAAAAAAGCATGACCACCGAATTATCGAATAACACCGATAAAGAGTTTCATAAACTTTCCGCAAGTTGGACGATGTGGGCGCATCTTCCACACGACACGGATTGGAGTGTAAGTAGTTATAAGAAAATTTACACAATGGAAACAGTGGAAGGCGCTATTGCGATTACTGAAACATTGCCTGAAGTTTTAGTGAAAAACTGTATGTTGTTTCTTATGAAAAAGGGGATATCTCCTGTTTGGGAAGACCCACAAAATAGAAATGGCGGATGTTTTTCATATAAAATTTCTAATAAAAGTGTGTGTGAAGTATGGCGGGATTTAAGTTATGTTCTTGTTGGCGGTTCTATCAGCCAACAAGGGTCTTTTGTATCATGTGTCAACGGAATTACCATATCGCCAAAAAAGAATTTTTGTATTATAAAAATTTGGATGAGGAATTGTGACAATCAAAACCCGTCGATTGTTACGCAAGAAGTGGGAGGGGTTGTGTCACAGGGTTGTTTATTTAAGAAACATACTCCTGAGTACTAAATCCAAACCACCTTTGGAAAAGGTGGTGCCAAATCCGCTAAAAGTGGAGCAAAACTTGCCTTTGGAAAAGGTGGTGCCAAATCCACTAAAAGTGGGAGCAAAACTTGCCTTTGGAAAAGGTGATGCCAAATCCACTAAAAGTGGGAGCAAAACTTGCCTTTGGAAAAGGTGATGCCAAAACCCAATTTTTATAATATATGTAAACTACTTAAAGAAACACCACTATATATAGTTAAGAGATGTCACACTGAAGGAGTGACAAATTTTGCCCGAATATTAAAAAAAATTGAAACGAATATCCGTCCAAGTGGATTAGAAGTTGTGCTCGGTTAGCTCAGTTGGTTAGAGCATCAGTCTTATGAGCTGAGGGTCGTGAGTTCAAACCTCACACCGAGCAAATACCCGGTTAGCTCAGTCGGTAGAGCGCATGCCTTTTAAGCATGTGGTCGAGGGTTCAAGTCCCTCATCGGGTGTTCGGACCCCCTGGTCCAAAACAGTTTGTTAGTTCTACCAAAAACTGACTTATTCCGACTTCCTTGGGCAAGATGTCGGGTGAATCATTAGTCCCAAACAGCATATCAGATGGGCGCGATGTGCTGAAATACGCCCTTAGGCGGAAGAGGTGGGCGCTTTTCACGCTGAACATAGTCCACCCTACTTCTACCCGGTTAGCTCAGTCGGTAGAGCGCATGCCTTTTAAGCATGTGGTCGAGGGTTCAAGTCCCTCATCGGGTGATAGAGTTGTCAGACCTCTTCCACTTTGACTGTTTACACAGGAAAAGTGGAGAAAAATTATCTTGTGAAAAACTGACACCACATCCCACATAGTCTATCGGTTAGGATATGTCCCTTTCAAGGACGAGAGCCGGGTTCAACTCCCGGTGTGGGAAACGAGTTGTCAGACCTGCGAAAACTGACTTTTGGTTCTATGGTGTAGTGGTTAGCACACATCCTTTACACGGATGAAATGCGGGTTCAATTCCCGCTAGAACTACCATATGGTCTCATAGTGTAGTGGTTATCACCGAAGACTTTGAATCTTCTAACACGGGTTCGAATCCCGTTGGGACCTTTTTTCCACTTTTCTCCACTTTTAAAAAAAGTGGAGCAAAATTATTTACCTTTTTTTGTATTTACCTTTTTTTGTGTAAACAGTCAAAGTGGAGAATGTAGATTTGGCACCACCTTTTCTAAAGGTGGTTTTGCGCAACTTTTTTTAAAAGTGGAGAAGTTATTTGGCACCACCTTTTCTAAAGGTGGTTTTTTTGCCCGATTAGCTTAGTGGTAGAGCATCAGTCTTGTAAACTGAAGGTCGAGGGTTCAATTCCCTTGTTGGGCTATTTTTTTATGATTTTTAGTAAATCATAAAAAATCAAATACTTTTATTAGTCTTAACCAAATCTATACCGTAAAATCACACAACCTGTTCCTCCTTGTCCCGCTGTCATTCCAGAATATGTGTTATCTTCTCCCCCAGTTGACGTTCCGCCTCCGCCACCCCCACCTCCTTGACCAGATGCTCCATTTTGATTCGGACCAAAATAAGCAGTACCAGGTGTTGATGTAGTAGGAAATTCATAACCGCTTCCACCCGTTCCAGTTTGTCCTAATCCACCAACATTAACCGCGGTTCCATTGTTTCCACGCATTGCCCCACTCCCCCCTGGACCATAATACGTAGTTGTGTTATCTATGGTATTCAATATACCATTTCCACCTTTGCCCGCCACTTGCGATGTATTACTAACCCCGTCCACATAAGCGTTAATATTATTCGCCACATTACTTGAACTATAAACACCACCACCTGCTCCACCACCTCCACCGCCACCAAAACAACCTAAAGAATTAATATAAGGGTAGTTTGTACTAATCCCTGAACCACCCACATATCCAAACACACCACCTCCAGGTATACTTGACCCCTGATACAATGTTCCATTTATGGTTATGGTGTTATTTGCACCCCCGTTTGTAGCAACCGCACTGGCCCCAGGAATGGCGGAAAATGAAGGAGGTGATGGATTTTGTGGACCAAAATGCGACCCCCCTCCTCCATTTCCACCCGGAAGACCATTACCAAAAACAGAGTTGGTTGGTGGATTACTTGTAATATTTTCTTCAAACCCACCTGCTCCACCACCCAACGCCATAAATAAGGGATTTCCAGACGTGGTTTGATAATAAAATGCGCTATTCCCGCCGTTGGTTGGCGCTGTACTATAAGGAGAATTATAGTTGTAGTAAGCACCCAGTCCACCACCACCCACTACCGCGTAATACGGGTTGGTATTCAACGATAAATTTGTTCCATTATTAATGGTGTATGGTCCGAGACCGGTTGGATTGACAGGTGTTCCTGCACCCCCGTAACTCGGTCCTCCACAATAACCCAATAACGCCGTTGTAGATATCACGGCACCACCCGCACCACCTCCGCTCTGATAACCACCGCCTCCTCCACCTCCACCGCCCACAAGTAAAACATCCACTGCCGAAAAACTCGGATCTACTGCTCCAGAAATCGTGATTGTATATTGTGTGTTGGACGTTGTTGTGCTTGGTTTAAATGAATACACACGATACTGATAACCCGTTCCCGCTGCCGTATAAGTTGTCGGAGTTACCGCAGGAGAAATCGTAAGTGCAGGTATCCAGGCGGGTTGAATTCTCACGGTGAATGTTTGTGTTGTTAAGGTTACACCGAAATTTGCCACAACTATACCCACAGTGAAAGACACGTTTGTAGAGGTTGACCCATTTGGAATCGGTGTAGAACCATTTGTTCCCGTAGTCAAATACCCAACATTGGCTACTGTTGTTATTGACAAATTATATTGTGAGATTAGAGATGAATTTACTGTGGGGTCAAACGAATACGTAAACGAATTCGCTCCGCTAGCAGTTGCCACAAATTGTGTAGCTATTGAAGTGGTTGTATTATAGTAATAACTTGTATAAAATGGACCTAAGTTAGAACCCGGGGATGGACTCACCCAGTTAATACTAGAAAAAATAGCGTTATAAAGCGTATTGAAAAGACCCGACGCATTATTGATTACGCGAACCGACCATGGAGAAAGCGCCAACCCTGAACTAGAATAAAGACCTGCCGGTGCCAACGCCGTAATAGTGGTACTATTATTCGACGAAACATTCAAGGAACGAAATGTGGTCAATAAATCGGAACCAATAAAATATACGGAACAGTTTGTTGCAAAATTCAGTCCTGTTATAGTATAAGTTTGGTTGGCAATTGTAAGAGGGGTTATACTTGTTATTTTCGGTGGACTCCATAAGGGTAAATAAGTATTTTGAGTAACACTATAAAATTCAAGAGTGTCAAGTCCGGCGTCCGTACAATATCGAATATATCCTGGATAGTTAGTGGTAGGACGATTGGCGGAAACATCGGCAACAATTTGTATCACATTCCCACTTGAATACGCGTTGTTATATATGGCGTTACTGGAAGAATAAATACCATTTGCGTTGATTTGACCATTTACATTCATGGCGTAGGAAGATAACGCCCCAGAAACAATTGAGGTAGAATTACTGCCAATGTTCGCTTTCCCTGTAGTGCAAATATGCATCTTGGCAGAACTCGGAACGAGGTAATAGTCGGCACCAGGACAAGTAATATAAGTTCCCACCGGAAAATAACTTGTCAAATTCATTGAACCACAATAGTTTACATTAACCACACCACTCGTCAAAAAAGAATTGGCACCGACGCTTGTCAACCCGGAAGGTAAACTAATATTTTTTAAACTCGTACAGTTTTCAAATGCGTAATCTCCTATAGTGGTTACTGTGTTAGGTATTGTAATACTTGTTAAACTAGTGCATTGTGAAAATAAATATTGCTGTAATGTTGTAACGCCACTAGGAATAACAACAGATGTTATAATGGAGCAACCATAAAAAGCACCTTGACCTAACGTGGTTACTGCTGCCGGAATAGTGATACTGGTTAACGCCACACAATTCGCAAATGCCGCATCTGAAATAGAAGTAGTTGTATTTGGTAAACTTATCGAAGCGAGAGTCGCGCAAAATGCAAAACAATTTACTGGTATAATTGTTATGGAACTTGGAAGCGTGATAGAAGTCAACCCTGAATAACTAAAAGTGGAAATTCCTATACTTGTCACGGAGGATGGTATCGAAATAGACGTCAATTTATAACATTTATAAAAAACTCTGGCACCAATGCTCGTTAAACTTGATGTTGGTGTAAATGTTACTGTTGTTAAGTTGTTACATTGTAAAAACACGTCAGCGCCTATAGTTGTCATTGTATTCGGAATTGTAACAGACACCAAATTCGTACAAACTTCAAAAACTCCAAACCCCAATGTAGTTACACCACTGGGAATATTTATGGATGTCAAACTTGAACAAAACCCGAACGCTTCTGTTCCTATAGATGTAACCGTTGTAGGAATAGTAAAATTATTCAAACTAAAACAATTATAAAATACACTCGCGCCAATAGTAGTTAAAGAAGATGTTGGAGTAAACGTGACAAGTGCTAAATTGGAACATCCTTGAAATGCGCTGGTTCCTATAGTAACAACAGAGGTCGGTATTGTTGCGCTTGTTGCGGTAGTATTATTCAAATACGCATTGGCTGCTATATTTACCGTTCCTGGTGGTACAACAATGGACGACATATACTATTGTTGTAAAACTAAATCTGGTGGATTTCTTTAAGTTGTTTTGAAAACATTATATCCCCTACTAAGTTGTTCTATATCTTATAATAATAACACCATTACCACCATAACCACCCGATTCTCCGTTGTAAGAAGGACCAGAACTACTCACTCCCACGCCACCGCCACCCCCACCTAAACCATCTGTTCCTAAACCACCTGTAAAACCACCAGAACCACTTGCGGTAAGAACAGCCGCACCACCACCACCCGTTCCTCCTGTTCCTGGAGTTCCACTTGAAGATGTTGCTCTTGGTGCACCACCTCCTCCGCCCGCATAATAAACAGAAGTTCCGTTGATAGAATTTTGAAGACCAACACCGCCATTTCCACCTTGACCAGAATAAGTTGGGTTTGGCGCCCCGTTCACCGCATTACCACCCACGCCTCCTGCGCCACCACCACCACCGCAAATATAATGTCCACCTGTACTACCGTCCGAAACAGCAGAACCCCCATTATATCCTTGATTCGCTGTTCCCAAACCAATGTTTCCACCGCCTTGTCCGGCAGCGCCACCACAACCACCATTTGCACCCGATAATGAATAAGGATTTATACTGATATTTTGTTCGGTTGAACCATAACCTCCCCCAATCGCAATATATGTTCTTGCGGCAAACGAAAGAGTACTATTTGCGCCATTTGCCGGAGGTGCATTTGAAGAGTCTGCGTTATAATAACCACCCGCACCACCACCTCCTACAATAAACGCATTTGTATATGTAGTCGCGCTAACTTGTGCGGGTATTAATATGGGACCTACGCCCGAACTCGCGCCACCGCCACTATTTCCAATATTATACCCATAAGATGCGTAAGGATTGTTTCCAGATGATATAAGACCTCCGGCGCCACCACCACCACCTTGCCAACCCGACCCACCCCCTCCTCCACCAGCAACAACCAAGAAGTCGACATAACTAAAGGATGGATCGGCGGTATAATTGGAACCACCTGCCGCGGTAAGTCCAACTGTTAAATTATAGGTTCGTGTTGCCGGAGCAACCAAATGTGTTGTTGGGGTCATTGTTATCGCTGTGTAAACATAACTACTTCCTGATGTCACTGTATTTGTGGTAGCACCCGAACCTGAAACCGATAAATTCAAAAGAAGTGGGACAAATGTGGCGTTAAACACACGCGTCGTCAAATATGCATTCAAACTTGGGTCATACGCACGAATTCCAAATGCGACCGTGGTAGACGCCAAAACATATCCATTTTTTACTGTTCCTGTTATATATCCATCCCCTCCAACATTTTGTATTGTAAGACCTGTGCCAGTCATAAATGCATAACCGGTTGCGTATGTGCCAGTTGGATCAAAACTATAGGTCAATGTCGCTCCCGAAGGACTTATCGCATTTACAGGCGTTAATTTTGGGTTGGAAGAAGAAGAATATGTTAAACTTGTATAAAGATTTCCTAAATTCATTCCCGATGGGTCAATAGGATTCCAGTAAAACATAGTAAGTAAACCCACTTGTGTATAAGACATGCCACTTGTATTGTTTTGAACTTGAACTGTATAAGGCGAGTTAGTGTAGGCAGTACCTGTATTCATTGCGGAAGGAATAGTTGCAGTCAAACTTGTAGAATTAATCACGTTGGTACTCGTGGAAACATAGGTTGTTGAAAAATTATTATTGAAATAATGGACGATACATCCATTGACTACATCAAAATTAAACCCTGTAATAGTAATAACTTGTGTAGAACTAGCATCTTGAATAATGGTGGAAGGTGAAACTGTGGTAAATGTGGGTGGACTATATAAAGGTAAATATGTCGTCTGGGAAGCGCGATAATATTCAAGTGTGCTTACGGTGGTGTCTGTGTTATAACGAAGATATCCTGCTACATTTCCACCCGATGGACGTTGAGCGCTAGAACCACTTGGTATAAGAATCGCATTGGTATTGTTGGAAAAATAGGGACCGTTGAAGTTATTCATATTTCCATTCACGGAAAGTGTGAGGTTACTGGATGAGTTTGTCACAAGTTGGGTATCCGAACTACCTATATTGGCTTTCCCATTAGTGAGAATATGCATGTTCCCATTGTTGGGTAAAACAGGAACCAAATAATAGTCGGGTGAACTCATACTATTATTTGGTAAAATAAAGGTTTTGCTGCTGTGGTCTTTAAGTAGGTTTATATATATTCTTTCTCGGGGTTTCTCTCGTTGTTTATTCTTTGGAACCAAAAAGATGATCATTCTAATTTTTCATTTGTCTTGACCTAATTCTCATTCCAAAAATAAAACAATGAGAGAAAAAGTTATCCAAACTAGGAGTTTTCTTGTTGTAATAATATATATGTCACCTCGTTCAAAAAAAAGGACTACTAAAAAACAAAAGAGACAGAGTAGAAAACAACGAGGTGGTCAAAACGAATTAACTTGGGAGTTAGATGAAATGGACAGAGTTTTTCCTGATGGAAAGTATAAAGAACATAAAATTTTATGGACCGAAGAACCAATAAATATTCCGTGGCCAGGTATGACAGGAATAGGCGACTATATCGGTGAATATTATTTAGACAAGTATGGAGACCCTATAATGATGGGTCGTGGCAGACTTGTATACACGGAAGAAAATCCGGCCAATGGAATGCACACCATATATGACGGATACTGGACCGAAAATAAAAAAGATGGTGGAATTGATTTTGAATATAGGAATGGAGATCACGGTTACGCTGAATTTAGTGAAGACGTACTTGTTAAACCGGATGATTGGCACTTTGCACCAACCTATAATTACGCAGATGGAAGAGTGTATGAAGGAGAATTAGTTATTAAAGATGGAAGAGCAGTTCCTTTGGATTATAATGAAGTCCCTCCTAGAACCGTTTTTAATTTTGCTCCAGGACCAAGAGATTTTCTTAATTATAAAGGAGACTATGTTGAACTTTCCAAGAGAAACGCCGAACGTGGGTTTCGTATGTCCGAACCGGACAATATGAGAGAAGTTGTCCCACCAACACCCATGAATTCCCCGAGAGAAGAAATAGCTGTTATGCGAAGAGGACCCGGACTAAAAGGGCGTCTCTCGGGAATAAAAAGTCTCCGTCTGTCTTCGAGTGAAAATGTGCCCATGGATAAAAAACAGGAGTTGAATGATATCCGAAGGATCGCTGCCATGCAAACTGGACTTCAATCGTTGCCGAAACTTGAAAAGGGGACGTCTCTTCCGCCTATAAAAACCTCAACTAGAAAGGGTGGAAAATATAGACGGCGTAAAACACGGCGACATCGCTCGCGACGACGTCTTTAAGTAGGCAATTATATATTATTTGCCTTGAATTTCTCTCGTTAACCTGTCTGTGGTTTGTGTGTTACCTTCTGGTTTACCTTTATTTTGTGTATAAATATGTTTATTCACAAAAAGAAATCAAAAATAACCAAGTGATTCAGCAATGTCCACCAGTATCCCAAAAATGTGATTTTTTAGAGAATCATAAGAATTTTTAAAATAAAGTTTAAAATATCATTACGGTTTTTCGAGTGAGACTTTAAAAAATATATAATACTCGGTTAACAGGATTGCGGTAGCAGTCGCAGGGTAGTGTAACCAGCGCTGCGCAGTCCTGGGTTCCCTGCTAAAGTGATTACGTGATAGTAGCGCTTGCACCAAATCGCAAAATACAAATTCCATTTCCTCCCGCGCCAGCGTAACCTGTAGAACTTGACGAACTTGCTCCTCCACCTAAACCCACTGCCCCGCCGCCACCACCTAGACCATTTGTTCCGCTTCCCGCTGTTATTCCAGTGGTCGCACTACTGTTTCCATTTCCTCCTCCACCCGTTCCGCCGGTTCCTCCAGCAGTACCCGTGCTACGAGTTGCGCCACCGCCTCCACCCGCATAAGTGACGGATGAACCTGTGATAGAATTGGCTAACCCATTTCCACCATTTCCTGGAGCACCACTGGACTGCGCTGCTTGACCCGCGGCTCCAGCGCCACCACCTCCACCACCCACAAAAGGACCTGTATAAGAACTACCACCACCACATAAACCGGCGCCTCCATTATTCCCCTGTGTTGGTGTGATTGATTGATATGCGGGATTGCTTCCGTTAATAAAACCACCTGGATTTACATAACCAGGGGGTATTGTTCCAGTAAGGGCGCTACCATACCCATAAAATGGCGCCGTATAAGAATTCCCTGAATGTGCTCCTCCTCCACCACAACCTCCATTCAAACAAACATAATTGTACGCAGGAACACTATAATTTTGTTCTCCAGTACCTAATCCACCACCATATGCGGTGTAAATCGTAGATGATAATGGTGTTTGAATGTACGTATTACTTCCACAAACTGGAATTGTGGAAGTGCTTGAGTTATAGACTGCCCCAGCACCCCCGCCCCCCACTTGAATAGTATAAGTTCCTGTTTGAGTTATTGTATACGCACCAACTGCCGAACCTCCGCCACCACAAGCACCATATGTTGCGTTACTTGAAATCAACCCACCCGCACCTCCGCCACCGCCTTGATATCCGTTTCCACCACCACCTCCTCCACCTACAAGAAGGAAATCTAGTGCGTTGTTATTCGCGGGTGTAGATGTTGTTCCCGGGCATCCTAGTGCGGTAATTGTCAAAGAATAAGTCGTAGTTGTTGTGTTTGTGCTCGTCATCATAGAATAAGTTTTGGATGTTGATGTAAGTTGATTTGGTGTTACAGTGGCACCTGTTCCACCCGTTGCTGCTACCGACGCAATCATATAATAAGGATTAATCACCATTTTGAATAACCCTTTTGTAGACGACCCTTTACTATTTGTGATAATTACTCCAAAAGAATAATTCGGCGAAGTGTTCCCTGTTGTCGCGGTAGAGTTACCCACTGTTCCAGTGATGTATGCGTAATAATGTTGTGTTCCAGCGTTATACGTGGTTGAAGAAAGCGACCATGTTCCACCCGGGGAATTGGGCGAAGAATATGAAGAATTATTGGATGGATCTACCGAAAAGGTGACAGAATTACCACAAGGGTCATACGCTTCTAAATAAACGGCGATACCCGCACCAGAAGAACCGGCGGACCCAGCAGCGTAAGTTTGCCCGTTGTAATATGTCGCATAAGTAGATGGATATTGCGCAGTAACAAAATGGGAGA